>Ga0209536_100015001_pt1 | contig 11074 bp, 7 predicted proteins | sample DeeMarSeWOR28_12_FD_187461 | JGI IMG/M metagenome (GOLD analysis project Ga0209536, IMG submission 187461) | Marine sediment microbial communities from White Oak River estuary, North Carolina - WOR-2-8_12 (SPAdes) (version 2) | ecosystem: Environmental > Aquatic > Marine > Intertidal zone >... | reverse complement strand
TCTTTCGGCCTCCCGGCGGAAAACTACGCCATAAAAACCGGTATACATCCTAAAGTCTCTATAGCCGAAAATATAAAATATATTCGTAAGCAGCTGAAGGAAATGGGAGCTATGCTCGACTGGTCGAAAGAGCTGGCCACCAGTGATCCGCGATATTACAAATGGACACAATGGCTGTTCCTTAAATTTTTCGAAAAGGGGATGGCGGTAAGGAAGATGGCTCCGGTCAACTGGTGTCCGTCATGTAATACCGTCCTGGCCAACGAACAGGTAAAAGACGGCTTGTGTGAACGGTGCGACACCGAAATCATAAAAAAGAATCTCAAACAGTGGTTTTTCAGGATTACCGAGTATGCCGATAGGTTGCTAGCAGGCCTCGATAAAATAGACTGGCCGGAACGCACCAAGACAATGCAGAGAAACTGGATTGGACGCTCCGAAGGCACGGAGATAATATTTACAGAGGAAAAGACGAGCGGGAAAATACCGGTTTTCACAACCCGTGCCGATACTCTTTTCGGCGTTTCCTACCTGGTTCTGGCACCCGAACATCCTTCAGTAGAACCATTTACGACGCCCGAAAGGAAAAAAGAGATAGAAGATTATGTCTATCAGTCAAGCAGGCTATCCGAAATAGAACGTCAATCTACCGCAAAAGAAAAAACTGGCGTATTCACTGGAAGTTACTGCATAAATCCGATAAACGGGGACAGGGTACCCATATGGATCGCCGATTATGTCCTTGTATCTTATGGAACGGGAGCTGTTATGGCTGTCCCGGGGCATGACCAAAGAGACTGGGAGTTTGCTACAGAATACGGACTTGAAGTAAGGGAGGTCATCAAACCGGCAGGTGACTCAAAATCCGATTTGAGTAAAGGCGCTTTTGAAGAATATGGAGTTATGATAAACTCGGGGGAATTCGACGGTCTGGACTCAAGAGAGGGGATGAGAAAAGTATCGGAAAAGCTTAAAACGATAGATGCCGGCGATTTTAAAATTACCTATAAACTAAGGGATTGGCTTATCTCGCGGCAAAGATACTGGGGAGCGCCAATTCCCATAATTCACTGTAAAAAATGTGGCGAGATCCCGGTCCCCGAAGAGAAACTCCCGGTTCTGTTGCCGGATATCGACGATTTCATGCCTGCCGGAGACGGCAGATCGCCATTGGCGAAATCGGAGGAATTTGTAAATACCGATTGCCCTAAATGCGGAGGGAAAGCGCAACGCGAGACGGAAACAATGGACACGTTTGTGGATTCATCCTGGTATTTTCTCAGATACCTGGATCCCCATTACGATAAAGGGCCATGGAACCCGGATCTGGCTGAGAAATGGCTCCCCGTGGATATGTATATCGGTGGGACCGAACATGCCGTAATGCACCTGTTATATGCCCGCTTTTTTTGCATGTATTTGAAAGATTGCGGATTACTGCATTTTGATGAACCTTTCCTTAAACTCCGACATCAGGGTACAATCACCAAAGACGGCGCTAAGATATCCAAGTCCAAGGGCGAGGCTGTGATAAATCCTGATGAATTTATAGTACTTTACGGTTCCGATACCTTCAGGATGTATCTTATGTTCATGGGATCATACAACCAGGGAGGCGATTGGGATGATAGCGGAATTGTGGGGATTGCCCGTTTTTTGAACAGGGTTTACAGGATTGTCGAGAAACACTCAGAAAGTCTGAAGAAATATCCGGCCCAGAACTATATGGATATTAAGAGCGGGGATTCTGCCTTAGATTACCGTCTGAATCTGACCATTAAACGCGTCTCAGAAGATCTTGATACACTTGAGTTTAATACGGCCGTAGCGGCTCTCATGGAATTGGTGAATGATCTCTATAAAGAAGACGAGAACGGTATCGAATCCCAGGAATTATTCCTTTATTCAATAAAATCGTTGATTCTTTTGATTTCGCCCATGGCGCCGCATCTCGGTGAGGAACTTTGGGAAATGGCCGGGGGTGAGCCCAGTGTTTTCAATCAGAAATGGCCGGATTATGACCGTGGCTCATTAGATCTGAAAAAAATAACGGTGGTCGTGCAGATAAACGGTAAATTACGCGGTAGTTTCGACGTTCCGGCAGATATCAATGAAGAATCCTTATTCGAATTGGCGAGGCAGGACGATAAGATATCAAGGCATCTTTCTGAGAAAAAGGTTGTCAAGAAGATTTTCGTTCCCGGCAAATTATTGAACATTGTGGCGAAATAGCCGAATAGGGGATAGTAGATTTAGATTAACCCAAACAATAAGTTTACATAATATATCTTATAGGACTAAGAAAAAATCAAACCATCCATGGGATTTCGCCAGAGCCTTCTTTCGGGATCGGGATTATAAGCGAATCGGCCGGCGGCCAGCTTTCTAAAAGTTCTTCACCCTTTCTTAAAGATATTCGTAGAAATATATTGTTATCCGCCTCCAAAGAAAAACTCCTTAGCGGTATGGCGATCTCCAGAATGTGTTCCAGCCCATATTTGAAATTATTCATTATGTTTCCGTTCATAAGAAATTCGGCCCGCCCGCTGCCGATATAAAGATGCCCTTTTTGAGGCTCCTGAAATTCGATTTCGACATTGAGACTTTTAAAACGTTCATATTCTAAAGTAATGCTGCCTTTCATCATCAAATATAGGTTTTGATCATCGTACCCGAACCAGATACCCTGCAATATATTTTCGGATCGATGCATTGTGGACCCGGCTTTCATACAATCGAAGAAACCGGCCTGGTTCCATTCGTAATAATGAGTCAGGTGGCCGTCGATGGTCGGGGTTATATAATCTATTGGCTTTGAGATATGGGCCAGAATGAAATTTGACCTTACCGGCCTATAGAGCTCTTCCGGAGGTTCACGACCTGTTGAAAGGTAGACATTTGATAGATGTGTTCTGTAAAGGCTGTCAAACTCGTCGTTGTTGGGGCCGACATGTTCATCGCCAAACCACCAGCACCAATCGGATCCTTCCGCTATGAAAATCTCTCTCCAGGCGGCAGCGAGTCCTTTCTGATCGTAATTGGGATTCTCCCTTTGAAATTCAACAAGTTCGCTGCGGGTTTTCGAAAGCAAATCCCAGGCTTTATTATCCTCTTCATGTCCGATCCAGACCGAAAAATTATGGTTTATCCAACTTCCCGGAAAGAGCTTTTTAAGTTTTCCCGGATTCGCACTCGGAGATAGAAAATCCGTATATGTGGTAGTTTCCATCCATGATTGTTTTGAAATTTCGCCATACAGGGCTTTTAAAAAGTCATGACCGTCATTCTTATAATATTCCCAGGCGTTTTCGCCGTCCAGGATTATAGAGACAATGGGATCGGGGAACCCCTTTTTTGTAACGTTCTTCTGTATTGCTTTGAGCTTGTTTATAAAGTCATTCGCGGCCTTTTCCGGGTCCCATTTTGAATAGACAAATCCGATATTATCAGAGAGGGCGTGATCCCTGAAAAACACCGCCATTTCAATCGTATTCTTTTTATAGTTATAGGCCCTGTATAATTCTCCTGAAGACACAAGATCGTCGCCGGCAGTTGACCTCGCCGGTACCGACAGGCTCTCAGCCAGAATTTCCTCGTCCGTCGCTATCCATTTTATACCATGCTTTTGTAGAATGGGTAGAATCTCTTCGGACACCGAACCTTCCGACGGCCACATACCTACAGGCCGTTTTCCGAACTGTTCCGAGTATAGATTTACCGCCATTTCTACCTGTTTATCCACATCCTCAGGATGCCTGAACCGGCTTTTCGGCATGGGGGCGTTTGGCATGGCTGTCAAGGCGCTCGAGGTGTCATAAAGAAGCGGCATTATTGGATGAAAAAACGGAGTGGTCGAAATTTCGATCTGCCCCGCTTGCATAAACTCCCTTAGGGCGGGGATAATTCCGGATATGATTTTGCGCTGGCTATTAAAAATCTCATGTTTATTTTCTTCCGAATACCTCTCCCCCTTTTCCGTTAATTCTTTTAATTTCCCCTTTTTTCGAAAGGAAGGATCGATCCAGGCCAGGTTGGCGAGGCACTGCAGATCGCGCCAGTCGTCGACCGTCCATTCGGTTAACGCGTTTTCTCTTGAATGATAAAGCCATTTATATTTCCTGAAGGGCGCAATAAGATTTTCGTAATTCGCCTGGAATAGAAGCCGGGTCATCTGAGTTTTGTCCTCAACGCTCAGCTCTGACGCTTCCCTTTTACTCAGTTCCAGATGATGGTCGGATACAGCATCCCGCGTATAATCCATTATCTGTTCGAGCAAGGACGGAACCATGTTGAATACCTGCTTTATGGAGGGGTAATCTTTGAGAATTTCCACCATATCGAGATAGTCTTTCACTCCATGAAGCCTGACCCACGGTAACGTGTATTCTCCGGTCAGGAGGTTTTTATAATATGGTTGATGCTGATGCCAGAGGAAAGCGAGCTTTAACAAAAGTATCCTCCCCCGGAAGCCTTTTAATATTTATAATTCGATTTCGGCAAGAAATCTTTTCGCGGTATTCAGCTCCCGGGAATCTTCATAGTTATTTATCAATTGGTTGTAGGCCAGCCTGGCCGATACAAGATCGCCAGCGGCCGTATAGTTTCTGCCCGCTTCCAGCAGATAAACAGGTGCCCACATCTTATCCGGATACAGGTCCGCCGCCATTTTATAATATCGCCCCGCTTCCTGGCGATCGCCCAATTGCTCATAGCAGGCTGCCGCCCCCGCCGCGGAGGATGCAACTTTCATTTTATCCTCAGGATGATTTTCTATCAGTCCGACAAAATTCGGGAGCGCCTCTTCGTAGTTTCCATTATCGAAATAGATATTGGCCAGATTGAAGTACGCCGCGGCTGCCGAGAACGTACTCGAATAATTGTCGATTATCGTCCTGAGATCGATTACAGCGTCGTCAAAAAGCCCTTTATCGTAAGATATCTGAGCTCTCGCCAGATATCCGGCCGCCTCGGTATTCTTTTTGTCAATATTCCACATATACAGCAATATGGCAATAAAAATGACGGCCACCGCGGTGCCGCCTATAATAAATGGTTTGGGATTTTTCTGTATATACTCGCTGGTCTTAAATACGGAACTAACCAGCCTGTCTTCCTTCATCTGTTTTTTGGTAATTCTTTTAGCGGGGCTCATTTACAATCTCCTTACAACTCGCTCCTCTGTTGGCATCTCAAAACTCGCAATCTATAATAATATCGTCACTTCGGCAAGGATATTTTATGTTTTAAAGCTCCATTAAAAAAGGCGGATTCCAAAATCGAATCCGCCCCATAGCCTGAATCAGGCAAATTTAAAAATACATTCCGATGGAGAAAAATAGCTCGCTGTATTCGCGTTTAATTTCGTAAGTCCGATCGTGAACATCGATAGTAGTGGTACCGTTATCAGGACTGAAAACATAGGTGACCGATCTATCGTAGGTACTGCTGCCAAACTGGTAGGCTATGTTAAACCAGATCTTTTCGAATTCCATTCCGGTTCCGAACGATATAATGTTTGTTACCGCCTGATCGCCAAATGTCGAATCCGCTACAATTATTAGACTGTCATAATAAACATCGCCGGGATCGCTATAGAAAGTCACATTCCAATCGGCATTGTGAAGCTCCCTAACGACCGAGGGTTCATTTCGGAATCCCACCCTTAAGGGGATATTTGCGAAACCGGCGTCGATGTAATATTCAGCCCCCATCCTATACTGATTCACATCTTCCCATCCGGCATTTTCGTCCTTGTTGTACATCTCCTCTATAAAAATCTGTTCCCAGTCTACGGCGATTTTGGCTTCGGAAAGGGGTCTGTAGTCGAAATCGAATGCAAACGCCAGGTTTTCTATGGGAGTTATGGCCAATCCAAAAGACGCGCTCATAGGCATTTTATATTTAACATTTACTCTATCTATTGCGCCTATGTCGTATGGATAAGTTGAATTGCGGATGGTTATCATATTTTGAAAAAGTGTATATGGTGAATGCAGGACCGCTCCCGCTTTAATCATTTCGAAATCGGCCGACAATCCGAAATCCATGCTGAAGCCCGAATATGTGGATTTCTCTCTACGCATGGCCCCTACCACAAGTGAATCAATCCTGTTTTCACCAACCTCAAAAGTCCATAGCCATATATTTTCGGCGACGATATTCGCCTCGCTGCCCCTCACATAGGCGTTCATATTCCAGCCGAATCCGATACCCTCGGCGATTCTGGTCGCCGCTCCAAGGCTTACAGCGTCAACGCTTCTGTTCTGTTTGAAAGTGGTTTTCCTGTTGTCGAATCCGGGAATATCGGCCTCCGATTCGAGATCGAAAACATGCCTGTATCCCCCCCCTACCGCAAGCTGCAGATCTTCGCTGGGCGATGTAATCATCGGTATTAAAGATAATGGAAGGGCCGCCGCGGCCAGAAAACGGGCGTCGCTATCGCTATCAAGAGAAAACGGGGCGGAAAAGCCCCCGTAATTAAGGCTGAGGTGGCTCATATCCAGTTCGAAAGATGAAATAGCTGAATTTACAGGGTCCCACCATCTATGTTCTACATATACGCCCTGATATTTATCCGCTTTTGATAGAAAATCTACGCCGATTTTGGTCCTGTCGGTATAGATCATAGCGGCAGGATTCCAGGAATAGGCCATTTCGCCCCGGGCCAACCCCAAAAATGCGCCTCCCATGCCGGCGGCCCTGGCCCCCCCGCCGGGTGTATTAAACGATAATGCTTCGGAATAGTACTGCCCGAACCCGTAGAAAGTGTTAAAATCAAGATCGAAATCTCTGGTAAAGATAGAAGGAAACTGCGCAAAGGCTGGCTGCGAAAATAAAATCAGCATCGCCAAGAGAATAATAAGGCTATAACTCTTTTTCATCACTCCTCCAAATTTCGGTAACCAATCCGTTTTTTTCAAATTCAAAGGGGCAATAAACCCCGCCGGGAGCAGCCAAATCGCCGCACCCTTAAGTTATTACAAAAAAAGCGCGGGACTATTCCCGTAAAACGGGACAAATTTAACTCCAATGGAGATCATTTGCAAGTAAATTTTAGCAAAATAATCCGGAATATTTCTTTTTGTGATCGCCCGAATGAGTCTGTAAACAGGCTGGTTAAAAATTATAAGCCTGTTGCCGGCATGCCGGAAATGGCATAATAAAACAATTTTAGGTCTGATATATATATACCTATTTTAAGCCTTTTTTGGAAACAATGGAATTTCGGCCGGAATACTGTCTAATATTCCATTGGAAAACACTGGTTTTCCGATGGCCAGCAGTGGTCGTAGATCGTCACCTCAATAAGCTTGTCTATAATTTTCTTTTCGTGTTCCGCCAGGTCAAGAAACTGTGTACCGATATCATAATAGTTGGGATTAAATGCGGTTTCACACCAGACCACCTTCGTCATAAACGATATTTCCTCACATTCCATGGGAGGAACCGGTAAAATCATACGACAATTCAGCACATCGTCCGTCTTTACGGGATTTCTGCAACATAGCCTCATCCCGGAGGACGATAAATCCATTACGCTTCCGATAAATTTCTTGGTTTCATTGCAATATATTTCCAGATAGAATAATAAGAATATTCTCTGGTCGGTTCGTTCGTCTTTTTCCATATAATCTCTCTCCCGAGATTTTCAAAGCGGGCAAATCTGAGCTATTTTTTTGTTTTCCGCGCCGGCAATCTTCGCACGCTGTTAGATCGGCACTGGGGACATGATCTCTCTGTCACATTATCGGCGTCATAGACACCCTCATATTCATGCCCGCAATTCAAGCACTTAAATAATACTGGTCTTGGCGCCATTTCAGCACCACCTCCTATCCCTTCTTCGCCTGTTTCTCTTCCTCTTCACGTAATACTTTCATGGTGTGCTCTATCTCTTCAACCGTTACCTGCTTAACCTTTTCCTCGAGATCGCGCATGACCCGCGCGAATTTCTGGCCTTCCGCCGCCGAGATCCATTCCAGCTGTAGCCTGTCAACGCGAATTCCGAGCTTCTCAATCTTGTTCCAGAGCTTGTCCATCCTTTTCTGGGTCCAGTGCACGGCATTGATATAGTGGCAGTCCGCGAAATGGCATCCCGAAACCAGAACCATGGGAGCGCCTAGTTTGAAAGCGTGCAGGACAAATTTCTCGTCAACACGTCCGGAGCACATGGTTCTAATTAATCTGGATGAGGTTGGGTACTGCAGCCTCGATGTTCCAGCCATATCGCCGCCCGCGTAGCTGCACCAGTTGCAGGCGAAAGTAACCAGTTGCCTATAAGGATCTTTAGCCAGGATCGCCTCCACCTGCGCCATTATCTGATTGTCGGTGAAATGGTTCATGGTGATAGCGTCCTGTGGACACTCCGCTGCGCAGGCGCCGCACCCGGCGCAGGCCGCCGATATCACGACGGGGAGTTTCTTGGTCTTTTTATCGGAAGCTAGAATAGCGTTATACGGGCAGACCCTCGAACATAGTCCACAGAAATTACATTTTTCGGCGATTATCTGGGATGTTATCGCCTCGATTTTGGTCTTTCCGGCATTCAATAGGATGCTGGCCCTGGCCGCCGCCGCACTGGCCTGGGTGACGCTGTCTTTGACATCCTTGGGCGACTCCAGGCATCCCGCAATGAACACGCCCTTGGTCGGGGCGTCCACCGGCTTGAGCTTGGGATGGGACTCCATTATGAAGCCATCCGAGGTGGTTGAAAGGGTGAGCAACTTTTTTATGGCGTCCCCATCCTGCCGGGGAATTACACCTTGCGATAGAACGAGAAGATCCATCTCATGTTTCTCTATTTTTCCGGTGGTGGTATTTTCCACTTTCAAGACGAGATTCCGATTTTCGGGATTCTCCATAACTTCGCCCGGGATACCGCGTATATATTTGACCCCCTCTTCCCTGCTGCGAACATAGAGATCCTCAAAGCCCTTGCCGAAGGCCCTAATGTCCATATAGAAGACCTTGGTTTCCACTCCGGGATAATGATCGCAGAGCAACAGAGTATCCTTGACCGTATTCATACAGCAGATATTGCTGCAATAAGGATTGCCCCGGCCATCCTTGGTTCGCGAACCGACGCATTGAATGAAACCGATACTCCGTGGCTGTTGTTGGTCGCTGGGCCTTATAAAATGGCCGCCGGTGGGCCCGCCGGCGCATATGAGACGTTCGAATTCCATGCTGGTTATTACATTCTCAAACCGGGTATAGCCGTATTCGTCGTACTCGGTGGGATCGTAGACGTCCATACCGGTGGCGGCGATAATCACTCCCACCTCGATATTGACAAGCTCGTCCTGATCGTCGTAATTGATGCATTTTTTCTCACAGACATCGGCGCACTTGCCGCAGGCTATAGGATTGTTGCCGAGGCAATTTTCCATATCCAGAACATATGACGAAGGCACTGCCTGAGGGAAAGGCAGATAGATCGCTTTTCGCGATGAGAATCCCTGCTGGTATTCATCAGGGACAGCCTGGGGGCAGACATCGGCGCAATCGCCGCAGGCGTTGCATTCCTTGGGATCGACGTAGCGGGCCTTCTTGCGAACGGTTACGTTGAAGTTACCGACGAATCCGGTAACCGATTCGACTTCGCTATGGGTCAGCAGTTCGACGTTCGGATGTCGACCGACATCCATCATCTTAGGACCGAGTATTCATATAGAGCAGTCCATGGTGGGGTAGGTCTTATCCAGCGCCGCCATAATCCCGCCTATGGTCGCTTCCTTTTCCACAAGATAGACTTTGTGACCACCGTCAGCGAGATCCAGCGCCGCCTGTATGCCCGCGACTCCTCCGCCTATAACCAATGCCGCTTTGGTCACGGGGACCTCCGCTTCAATCTGGGGTTCGAGGAATCTCGCCCTGGCCACTCCACTTCTCACCAGGTCCATAGCCTTTTCGGTCGCCGCTTCCTTCTCGCTTTGATGAACCCAGCTCACATGTTCCCTGATATTCACCATCTCGAACAGGTAGGGATTCAGGCCGGCGTCGGCCACGCATTCCCTGAAGGTGGGCTCGTGAATTTTCGGCGTACAGGATGCGACCACCACCCTGTTCAGTTTGTATTCGCCGATAGCCTTTTTGATTTCGTTCTGGCCGGGATCGGCGCAGGTATATTTGTTCTGAACTACGGCAACCACGTCGGGCAGCGTCTTAGCGTACTCGCTGACCGCGGCACAGTCGATGGTGCCCTGGATATTCAAGCCGCATTCACAAACGAAAACACCTATGCGCAACTCTTCGGCCTTAGCTACATCTACTGCCATTTTATCTCCCTCAACATGCCAAAATCGCTGTTGTTACATATCTCCTGATAGATTCTTTTATCCTTCGGCAAGCGCCGAAGCGATGAAATTCGAAAAATCGGTAAACTTCATTTTCGTTTTATCGGAATTCTCCTCTTCCGTTTCTTTTATCGTGCAACGGAAATGAATCTGGCATTTCGGGCACGACGTTATAAGAGTATCCGCGCCTGTCTCCGCCGCTTCATTTATTCTGCTCTGCTGGATCATCCGCGACGTCGTATCGCAATTCATCCAGTTGGTGGTGCCGCAGCATATCGCGCCGCGTCTGCTATGAGCCATCTCCTTCAATTTCACTCCGGGGATGGATTGTAGAGACTCCCGCGGTTGATCGTATACGCCCAAATACCTGCCGAGCCGGCAGGGGTCCTGAAATGCGGCGGTGATATCGAGATTCTTAAACCTGAATTTGCCGATATTCTCATATACAATTTCGGTAATATGTTTCACCTCAAAATCAACCCCGTCCAGTCTTTCCGAATATAATCTTTTTAATGAGAGCGCGCATTCCGGGCAGGCCGTTACGACGGTTTTGGCACCGCTCTCCGCTATCATGTCAAGATTTAATTTCGCCAGTTCGTCAAATTTCTCAAGCTGCCCCAGCCAGTACAGGTCATGACCACAACATCTCTCAGCGGGTAAAACCTGAGGCTCGATCCCCAGGGCATTGAGAATCTTGACCGCCGCCCGGGCAATTTCCACACCCTCGATGTCCAGATCCCGGAACAGGGCATCGTAATACGGTAAACAGCCCACAAAAT
>Ga0209536_100015000_pt1 | contig 11075 bp, 9 predicted proteins | sample DeeMarSeWOR28_12_FD_187461 | JGI IMG/M metagenome (GOLD analysis project Ga0209536, IMG submission 187461) | Marine sediment microbial communities from White Oak River estuary, North Carolina - WOR-2-8_12 (SPAdes) (version 2) | ecosystem: Environmental > Aquatic > Marine > Intertidal zone >... | reverse complement strand
GTCAGACCTGCCCCGATCATTACCAGACAAACAGCCGACAACACCAGGAAAGCAGAAACATAATGAAAGACGCAGTGGTTGACCTTTTTGGCAACATCGTCAAAGGAGGCCGCCAGCATGGGTTTGAGATAGTGTTTGCGGCCGACGGTAAAGTGGCCCAGGGTGCAGGACACGGCAGCCAGTCCTGATATAAAAATTGGCCCGTTCATAATTTCCTCCGCTTTTGATGACGTGTGTTATCTAAATATTGAAATTCAGCGATCTGCGAATATGTTTAAATCATAAACCTTAATTGCGCGAAAGTCGAGGCGGGCAGCCCATCTTTCTATCGTGTCAATCGATATACCGGGTGCGCCATCTTGACACGCTTATGGCATTTGCCTATACTCGCCGGGAGAAACGGGTTGCAAGGTTCAGGGTTCTGGGTTCAGAGGTTCTGCCGCTCGGCGGTTCCCGAATAACCCTGAACCTTTGAACCCTTATCCTTTGAACCCCCCAACAAAGGAAGTATTATGGACTTTTCATCTCTTGAAGCGATCTCTCCGGTTGACGGCCGTTATCGCCGGACAACCCAAAAACTGGCGTATTATTTTTCGGAATCTGCCCTGATCAAATACCGGGTGCTGATCGAGGTGGAATATTTTATCGCCCTGTGTGAATTGCCCCTGCCGCAGTTGAAACGCTTTGACCGTAAACTTTTCGAACCTCTCAGGGCCATTTATAAAAAGTTTTCACTGGCCGATGCCCGGCGGGTCAAGGAAATCGAAAAGACCACCAACCATGATGTTAAATCCGTAGAGTATTATTTAAAGGAAAAATTTGATGAATTGAACCTGCAGGCTTTTAAAGAATTCATCCATTTTGCACTGACCTCCCAGGACATCAACAATACCGCCTTGCCCCTGTCCATGAAACAGGCCTGGGAGGAGGTTGTTTCACCCGGTTTGAATGCAGTCCTTGAACTTCTTCAGGCCAGGGCCCGCCAGTGGAAAGATGTTGCCATGCTGGCCCGGACCCATGGCCAGCCGGCCTCACCCACAAGTCTGGGCAAAGAGTTGTACGTTTATGTCGAGCGCCTGATGGTCCAGACGACCATGCTGAATACCGTACCATTTTCGGCCAAATTCGGAGGGGCCACCGGCAATTTCAATGCCCACCACGTGGCCTATCCGGATATCGACTGGCCGGCCTTTGCCGACCGCCTGGTAAACAATGTGCTCGGCCTGTCTCGTTCCCGGGTGACGACCCAGATCGAGCATTATGACAATCTGGCGGACTTTTGCGATAACCTCAAGCGGATCAATACAGTTCTGATTGATCTGGATCGAGACATCTGGACCTACATATCCATGGATTACTTCAAGCAGAAGATTAAAAAAGGCGAGGTGGGCTCATCCACCATGCCGCACAAAGTCAATCCCATTGATTTTGAAAATTCCGAGGGCAACCTGGGAGTGGCCAATGGCCTCCTGGAGCATCTGGCCATCAAATTGCCGATTTCACGACTGCAGCGGGATCTCACTGATTCTACGGTGACACGCAACATCGGGGTGCCCTTCGGGCATACCCTTATCGGGTTGAAATCCCTGGCCAGGGGATTGAACAAACTGATTTTAAATGGCGATGTGATCCGGGCCGACCTGGAAAATAACTGGGCGGTGGTGGCCGAAGCCATCCAGACCATATTGCGCCGTGAATACTACCCGGAGCCTTACGAAACCCTCAAAGCCTTAACCCGCACCCACGCGGGCATCAATCAGAAAACAATCGCTGAATTCATCGAGACACTGGATGTGTCCCGGGACGTTAAGGATGAGCTGCTGAAAATTACGCCTGAGAACTATATCGGGATCTGTGATTTTTGAAAGGAGATAGCGGTAGAGATGGAAAACTTTACAGTATTAATTGAAGCCCGGCCGTTTTGCGCCTTTGACAATACCCCCATGGATCAACTCAAGGATTCGGGAATGAATCTGATCGACATGCGCGGTTCCGGTGTCGGTGATCCAAAATTTGTGGAAGCCTTGAAGCAGGCGGACGCCATCCTCTGCGGCAATGATTTGATGGTAAACGATGAAGTGCTGGACATGGCACCGGGAGTAAAAGCCATTGCCAAAATGGGAGCCGGACTGGATACCGTTGATATTGACGCCGCCAGCCGACATGATGCCATCGTTTTCCACACACCGGGCGCCAACAACCAGGCCGTCGCCGACCACACCTTTGCCCTGATGCTGAATGTAGCACGCAAAATTAACTATTGCGATCAGAGCCTGCGTGCAAAACGCTGGGAACACACAAAAATTATGGGCCTTGAAATCTGGCAGAAAACCCTCGGATTAATCGGACTGGGTGCCATTGGTCGCTGTGTGGCCCTGCGGGCCAAAGGTTTTGCCATGCAAGTCGTGGCCCATGATCCCTACTGGCCGGAAGAGTTTGCCGCTGAGCAGGGCATTGAAAGGGTGGATATAGAGGAGTTGCTCAAGGTTTCCGATGTCATCAGTATTCACGCGCCCCTGACGCCTGAAAACAGGGGCATGATAGATGCAAAAGCGCTGCAAACAATGAAGACCACGGCCATTTTGATCAATGCGGCCAGGGGCGGTATCGTCAATGAGGCCGACCTCTATCAGGGATTAAAAGATAAGGTCATTGCCGGGGCCGGTATCGACGTATTCGAAAATGAGCCGCCCAGTGACTCACCGTTGCTCGAGCTGGACAATGTGGTCTTGACCCCCCATACCGCCGCTTTCACTTTTGAGGGTATGAATAACATGAGCGTTGGGGTGGTGGCGCAGCTGATCGCGTATTATCAGGGGGGTAAGCCGGCCCACATGGTAAATCCGGAGGTGTTTGACAAGCAAAAGGTGTGAGGGCGGCCTTCCCGATTCAGCGATGAGCGGGTAGGGATTACTCAACTTTTTTGGGTTTTCATTGATATTATTTGGATCCAGTAAAATAGGGCTGCCGAATTCAGCGAGGGCCTGATTCGTGCGTTTTATGTTTTCAGGTTCAGGATCTATCCATAGACCCATATCCTTGGTGTAGCGGGGCTTTGCGTGGTAGATAAACGCTAAACCGCCTATGATGAGATACCGGACATTGTGTTTGTCCAGAAATTCGAGCATGTCTTCAAAATCTTGGATCGCATCCATACTTATCGCCCATCATCTGCAGTTCTTTTATTCTGTAAACGCGCCTGTTCAACCTTAATTACATCTCTGCGGATTGCCACCAGAGCGGACAGACGTTGCTCCGGGGTTTGGCTTTGCCAAAAATCCAGATCCCAATTTTCCGCATCTTTAAAATCAGTGGCCTGATGCCCGACGATTCGTTTTCGGCGTGCGGCGGACCTTTGTTTGATTCCCATTTTCTAAATTCCTTCATCCCTCGGTTCCGAAAGCGTTATGTTTCAGCTATCATGTCGTTGCTCCTGTGTCAATAATTTAATTATTACAGTATGTTAAATTGTATGAACTGGGAGTTGCAGTTCAGATTATACATCCTTCCAGCAGCGCAGTGGTTACCCTGTTAATCAGCGCCCAGATCGCATCGGCTGCTAGAACCTTTTCAATCGGGCGATCTAAAAGGACCGTTACCCGGGGCTCGAATTCGTCGTCTCCCTGCCAGAGCAGGTAGTACAAAGGCACTCTGGGAAACGGCAGTAACCGATAGGCCGTATCGGCCATGTCCCGGGGTTGACCGTCAAGGTATTCCGCCATCCGACCGAAGCCGGCTAAATCTGTCCCATAGCGCCTGACGAGGGGTTCTGTTCTAAGCGCATGGGGACCCTGGAAGAAATGGGCCTCTTTCAGATCCTTCACCCCGACGATGTCCCGGTCCATAGGGTCCAGGCCGTTGACGTTCATCAGATACAAAACGGTCACCAGTTCAAGAAGGGGGTCCTCTGTTTTTGCCCAACCACCATCCGCTTTGCGCTTCAAACAGCGCTCGTCGAGGTCGATCAGGATATTTTCATTTAAAAACCGAAATTTCAGGTGTCCCGATGCGTCGCTTTCAAAAAGGGTGAAATTGCACAGGGTAGCGATATCTCGTTGCAGCAGGTCATCCCAGTAGGCAGGGTCGACCGTGACGCGGGATCCGTCCGGGGCATAAGCCGGCGGTTTTTCTTTCAAACGTCTAGCCTGCATATTTAAAAATCCCTGGCTGAACGGGTAAGGGCCGGTACGAAAATTATCGCAGGGAAATTGATGGCAATCGCGCATACAGTATTCCAGCTGATTCAAATTGGCACAGGCCAGAATCGAACAGGTGCTGCCCAGCAGGCGCTGCTGGGCGGCCAGCTTTTTCTCAGCTTGCGGGCTCGTTCCCGGACCGCAGCTCGAACAGGTTCCAAGTAAATTCAATTTGCAAACTTCGCAGTTGATGCCGCAGGCACCGGTGGGCATATAAAAGCTCCGCTTTTTGGTTTCAGATGTCAGGTTTCAGGTGTCAGGGGCCGCTGTAGAGAATGCTCCGGCTGATAACTGAAACCCAGGACGTTATCAAAATTCAGTCACCGGTCGTCATACAGCACTGCATTTGTGCAGTAACGGTATGAGAGGGTATTTTAACCTGAGCTTGATTTTCTTTACCATTTTCGCTGTGCCCGTTCAAGCCTGACACCTGACACCAGACACCTGAAACCCATACCACCCAAATTACATTTTTAGCAATTCGACAAATCAAACTTGGGTGTTGAAATGCAACTATATCGTTTGACATTTTGGACAGATATGGGTGCTTCTCTGCCCTACCACAATCCTCTCGATGGTTGCCTTGCAGCGCGGGCAGGGCAGATCGGTGCGGCGAAAGACGTTTAGTTGATCCTTGTTGCGGCCCTGCCGGCTGGCGACTGAATAAAAATTGGTTTCACCGGTTCCCAGAGAGGTCCCTAGATTTTTCAACCCTCTGTTCAGAACCCGGGGGATGGCCTGGCGCAGGGCCTTGATTTCCGGTTTTGACAGGCTGGATGCCAAACGGAGGGGATGCAGCCTGGCCTCCCAAAGGGCTTCATCCACGTAGATGTTCCCGAGACCGGCGATAAAGGTCTGGTCGAGCAGCAGGGGTTTTAATAACCGCCGTCGCCCGTCTAAAAGCGTGCCCAGGATCTTGACCGTAAATTCGGGTGCCAGGGGCTCCGGGCCCAGGCGGCCCAGAATTGGCGCCGGGTCTCGGAGCAGGCTGAGACGTCCGAATTTGCGCGTATCATGAAACCGAAGGTGCCGGCCGTCGGTAAAGCTTAAAATAACGTGCTCATGCTTGATACGCGGGGTGCCTGCGGCAACCAGATGGAGGCGCCCTGACATGCGCAAATGTAATAGCATGGTGTAACCATCGCTAAGGTCAAAAACGAGGTACTTTCCCCGGCGCCTGATGGCTGTAAATTTACAACCCTTTATCTTTCGACAGAATGACCCGGGGGCAGGCTCTGCTATGGTGCGCGGCCAATAGACTCTGGCGCTGCTGATGGGGATGCCGATCACATCGGCGGCGTTTAGATCATTTACGATAGTCTGAACTTCGGGTAATTCGGGCATGGTTATTTCAGTATACAGAAGACAGATAAAGGAATTCGGAAGTGGGAAGTCGGAATGCGGAAGGAAAGGGCATTCTCCATTCCCCATTCCACCTTCGGCATTCAGAAACCTCTTGTATATAACTTCATTAAAATCAATGTCAATTTCATGGAGCAAATTAAGTCGGGTCGGCCACCGTGCCGACCCTATTCCGCGGTGTGCGATGATCCGAATCCGGCGGACACGGTGGCCCGCCCTGCCAGTTCACAAAGTTTCTTTTTCGATTAGACCGGCCGGTTTTTTGCCCGGCGGCGGCGCTGACATCTGATTTCCGATTGACATTGCAGAGCCAAATACCTATAAAATGTTTCTTATTAGGCCATGTGCCAAATTTCGTCAAATAATATTATGGGCCAACCTTCAGGCATAAGGAGTGGGTATGGATTTCAGTCTTTCAACGGATCATGAGATTTTACGGGATTCGGTGCGCAGTTTTGCTGAAAATGAGATCAAACCGGTTGCAGCGGAACTCGATGAAAAAGAAGAGTTTTCCTATGAAACCATGAAAAAGATGGCGGAACTCGGTCTGTTCGGTGTTTTTGTGTCCGAGCAATACGGCGGGCAGGCAATGGATTACCAGTCTTATATCATAGCGGTTGAAGAAATCGCAAGGGTCGATGGTTCCCACGCCGCCACCGTGGCCGCAGAAAATTCGTTGGGCATCGGACCCTTGTATTATTTCGGCAACGAAGCGCAAAAGAAAAAATACCTGCCGAAGCTTTGCAGTGGTGAGGCCCTCTGGGGGTTTGGATTAACCGAGCCCAATGCCGGCTCAGATGCAGCCAACAGTGCCACCACCGCAGTTCTGGATGGTGATGAATGGGTCATAAACGGCAGCAAGATTTTTATCACCAATGCTGCCACCGATATCACCAGCGGTGTCACCGTTCTGGCTAAAACCGGCGCCCGGGATGATGGCCGGCCCGAACTTTCCTGTATTATCGTGGAAGCCGGAACCCCGGGTTTTACCGCCAAGGCGATGCATGACAAAATGATGTGGCGTGGATCAAATACAGCCGAGCTCTATTTTGAGGACTGCCGGGTGCCCAGGGAAAATTTGCTGGGTCCCAGGGGCAACGGATTTCACCAGATGATGCAGACGCTGGATGGCGGACGTTTGTCGATTGGGGCCATGGGGCTGGGCGGTGCCCAGGGGTGCTTTGATATGGCCATTAAATACACAAACGAGCGCGAACAGTTCGGAAGGCCCATCGCCACTTTTCAGGCCAGTGCGTTTAAACTGGCCGACATGGCCACGGAAATCGAATGTGCCCGTCTGTTGCTCTACAAAGCTTGCTGGCTGCGGGACAATGATATGCCTTTTTCCAAGGAGGCCGCCATGGGCAAGCTTTATTGCTCTGAGGTGATGTACCGCTGTGCCAACCACGCGGTGCAGCTTCACGGCGGCTACGGGCTGATGAAGGAATATAACGTGGAGCGCTTTTACCGGGACCAGAAACTGCTCGATATTGGTGAGGGAACCTCCGAGGTGCAGCGAATCGTTATCGCCAGGCACATCGGTGCCAAATGCCTCTAACCAATCGGGCGGAGCCCGATTGGTTGTTCGTTATCAGTTAAATGGTAATGTGGCCAGTTTGGAAGACGCAGAGGCTGCTGGCAGCAACTAAAAAAAGCATTAACATTTTGTCATAATGGCAAGCACGCTGCGCCGGGTATTAAAAACCGCTTAAAATCATAAATTTTCGATACCATCAAATTGAAAAATTTTTAGGGGAGAAGAAATGGAAGCTAAAGATCATAAGGGACTTATGAATATCGATTTTTTCGCCGGCTTAACGGGTGATATTCCGGCCGCACCTGAAAAAGGGGTTGAAGATATCGCTGAACGCATTCGAAAATTAAGGCAGGAAAAGGGCTTGTCGCTTGAAGAACTGTCCAGACTCACCGGGTTTGAGGTGGAATTTTTGGCGAGCATGGAAAAAAATGAGGCCCAGCCACAGCTGGGAACCGTGATAAAGCTATCCAAGGCTCTGGACAGTGCTTTCGGACGACTGATTTCGGGCATCGGCAATCAGCTTTATTCTATCACTCGCAAAGATGAACGTCGCACCGTATCACGCTCTACCTCACAAACGGGCAAAAAGCAGCTCTACATATACAAAAGCCTGGCTTCCGATGTCAAAGGGCGGCACATGGAAGCCCTGCTCGTGCAGCTCGAGGAAGTCTCAGAAAAAGAAATTTCCGTGCACGAAGGTGAGGAGTTCATTTTTGTTCTGAACGGTGTGGTTATGCTGGAAATCGGTGAGGATTCTTTCGAACTGGAACCGGGAGACACGGCCTATTATTTATCGACCACCCCGCATCACATCGCGGCCAAAAGCGGCAAAGCTACTATTATAGCCGTTATGTATGAAGGCTGATTTAGAAACTCTCTCCAAAATGCATTTTACGTACAATGGCTGCGTTGCGATTCGGTTTATAATGCTCAGCTATCAATTGGTTACCCCGTAATGCCCGTTGGCCCGTTAACCGGTTGAAATAGGATTTGATCCATTTTTAACGGGCGAACTGGTAACGGGCAACCGGCACAACCCAATTTTTTGTACTTTTGAACCATTGTGCGCTTAGGGCGTATAAACTTCTATTTTTGAGTTGGCTTTTTTATCAGGCGGCGATGTCAAATTCACAAACCAGGGGGGTGTGGTCGGAAAATTTAACCTGGGGGATTTCAAAATCGGTAATTTTAATTTTTGAACTGTGGAAGATGTAATCGAGCTGTCGGCGCGGGGCCCGGCTGGGATGGGATGGCTGTCCGTTGCTATTAGCGCTTTTTAACCCGGTGGCGGCCAGAAACAACTGAAGTTCCCGGTTACCCCGTAAAACATTGAAATCGCCGGCAACAATGACGGGTTTTTTTACGGCTTTCACCATGTTGTGTAGGTCCTGCAGCTGATATTGACGATGGCGAAATTTAATAGACAGATGCACCAGTAAAACTGAAAAATCGGTCAATTCCAGTTCAATTACCAGACGCTTGACACCCTCCCGGAAATAATGGAACTTCTGGGATACAATTTTCTGGTTGGTTAAAATCGCATTGCCCTGTTTTTTCAGCAAGGGCAGCTTCTGGGCAACAGATGCGGTGGGGTATTTCGACCGGTATACGTGGTCGTGCTGCAATTCCCAGGCGATGGCTTCGGCCTGGTTATTTTTTTTGGAACGAAAAGACCCGCCGTCCACCTCGATCAAACCAATAACATCGGGATTGACCGACCCAATGAAATCCAGGATCTTTTTCATGTTCCCGTTGGTGTTTTTGAAATATCCGCTATAAGGAACCGGAAAGTGGAAATGCCTGCCAATTCCTGCTGCATACCGTATGTTATATAAAAGAAATTTCATAAAGGCCTAACGCTAACTCCCTGCAATCACCGTACTGAATTTTACTATTATAACGCATTAATGACAAAAGTAAAGCTCCGGGTTTGGCTGATGGGTTCCCCCGGGTACCCCGCATAATCCGGTTAATATCGGTCTGTATTCCTATGGATAATGGTCACCAGGTGATTTAGCTCAAGGTTGCCGGGGATATAATTTTTTCCAAGTGAATCCATGGGTCGGATTAAAAAATACCACCGTCGCGATGGGCAGCGCCAATCCGATCAAGGCGACGCTGATCATCAACAGTCCCAGTTCGTTATACTGGCCCCGCTCAATCACGAATATTTTATTCAGGTATTTCGTGCCCAGATGACTGGCCGAAAGCGCCAGGTTGGTAAAGGCGGCCATCACGGCAAAGTAGGTTGCTTTTTGATTTTTGGGCGCTTCTTTTGCGATCCAGGCCAGCATGGGTATCATCGCGACCTGCCCCAGGGGTGAATCCGCCATGGTATCGATAAGGGCTATGGTGCGGGCGCCAAAACCCAGAGTGGCTTCCGTCCACTCATGCAAACCGTAATACATGCTGATAAACGGGGCCATCATGACCGCACCATAGACCGACAGGAACACCACCAGGTAAGGTATGGGGCGTCGTGCCATCCACCCGCGCAGGGCAAACATGCCCGCAATGGCCAGAAGGGCAGAAATTTGGCGCAGGGTGCCAAAAAAGGCTTCGTCAAATCCCAGCACATCGATCTGCCACCAGCCGGCCCCGGCCCCTGCGGTGGGCATGGCCCTAAAAACAAAGATAATCACTGCCAGTCTGATGATTTCGCGGCGTTTAGCCGGGCTTAAATCCTTTAAGATTTGTCCCATGAGGAGAACAACAATACCCAGGGACCCCAGAAAAATGGCCTCTTGTTTTAAGGGAATGGCAGAAAGTCCCAAAACCAGACCCACGATAACAAACAAGGCGCTTCCGGCCAGAATATACCAGTTTGGTTCAGGCGCCTGTTCGTGTGAGCCTGTCATCGGCAGAGATGATTCCGGTTCGAGGTCGGCCAGCAATAACCGGTCCTTGCGAGCGATTCTGATCCATGATGCCAGCAGCACTCCCAGGATTGAAATCAGCGGGATTGACAATGATATCCAATACATGGTCGCATAGGACAGCACGGTCGCCAGCCAGCCGCCAACGCCGGCCACCATGGCCCCACCGGCAACGATGGCGATGCGTCCCAGGGTCTGCATGGTAACGTGCATTTGCTGTAGCTTTTTTTCAGGTATCCGGGTACCGTCGTCATCATAGACCGGCACGGCCTCGACCGTCATGGCATCGGCGACCACATCCTGCAGCACGAAACCGATGGGGGCCAGCATTACGGCAATGACGTACCAGGTATCCACCCTGAGGATCTCTTTCATCCAGGCGGTGTAACCGGTCAGACCCACCATGATCAAGAGACTTGCAGACATCAACGTGGCACCCAGGTAAACAAAAAGAGCTTTACGGTGCCATAACAGATCCACCAGATGCCCCAGGGGTATCTTCAACGCCCAGGGCAACCCGGCCCAGAATCCCAGGCCCGCCAGAAATCCGGCTGACAGGCCGAGGGATTCCTTGACGAAAAAGGATTCGATTATACCGGTAAAGCCGGATATTCCCGCGGCAAAATACACCATCAATGGCGGCAGATAACTCCATCGCATTTCCCGGACCAGTCCTGATAAATTATTTTTGATCCAGTTAAAGAGCCCCGGGACGAAACGGGCGGCAATTGCCTTATATGTATGGCTGCTGGTCGTCATACGCACCTGACTTTAGGCATGCCCTTGATTTGTTACACCTTGCTGGCCGCGGATAATTTATGCAACAACAGTACCATAATTATTAAACCGGCTGAACCGGAGCAAAAGCGTCAAATATGGTTTGCTCCGGTTCAGGTCGGTGGTTGTGATTCCCGGTTTCGATCAGGCTAAATGGATCACCACTAAACCGGCATTCATACGTTTGACGAGCAAATTAATGCCGTCGGCTTGCCTGTGCTGGTCGATCAGACTTTTGAAATCCTTCACTGAAGCAACATTTTGGTGATTGATTTCAATGATGAGATCACCCTGCTGAATACCGGCGGGATCCGCTTTACTCCGGGG
>Ga0209536_100014999_pt1 | contig 11075 bp, 8 predicted proteins | sample DeeMarSeWOR28_12_FD_187461 | JGI IMG/M metagenome (GOLD analysis project Ga0209536, IMG submission 187461) | Marine sediment microbial communities from White Oak River estuary, North Carolina - WOR-2-8_12 (SPAdes) (version 2) | ecosystem: Environmental > Aquatic > Marine > Intertidal zone >... | reverse complement strand
GTTGTTGACGAAGTCCACCAGGTCGGACTGAATCCTGAGGACCGTCCCCCCCCGGTACGCATCAATCCATCGGTTGTAGTGCACGTTCAGCCGTTCCAGATAGTCGCGGCTGATGCCCTGCTCGAAGGCCCGTCCCCGGAGGCTGATCTGCCGGAGCAGCGTGTCCACTCCGGCCTGGAGATAGACGAGCACGTCGGGCGGCTCCAGGTAATCGGTCATCACCTCGTAGAGTGCACGGTAGTTGCGGTAGTCACGCTCGTCCATCATTCCGATTTCAAAGAGGTTGCGGGCAAAGATCTCGGCATCCTCGTAGATGACCCGATCGAGCACGACCGACTCGCTCCCCTCGGTGATAGCTCGGTGGCTGCGGAATCGATTGGAGAGAAAGTAGACCTGCAGCGGAAATGCCCAGCGGCGCATGTCGCGGTAGAAGTCGTCCAGGTAGGGGTTGTCGTCCACCGACTCGAAGATGGGCTTCCAGCCGAGGCGCTTTCCGAGGAGTCTGGTCAGGGAGGACTTCCCTGAGCCGATGTTGCCGGCGATGGCGACAAACACGGTGTCGTCCTTCCCGGTGTGCGATCGCGGGGTTGGTCGAGGCCGGGGCTTCAGCGGTGGGCGTGGGCTCATTGGCGAGCACTCCGCAGGACGCTGTGCAGCAGAGCCAGACCCTCAAGCGCGCGGGGACCGGGGCGTGCGAGGAGATCAGCATCAAGGATGACAAGGCGGTCATGGCGGACTGCCGAGAGCCTCCGCCACTCCGGGTACTGCTCCAGGAGTGTGGAGGTGTCGGCGGCGGCATCCGAGAGGAGGACCAGCACCTCGGGATCGCCAACGGCAACCGACTCGCGGCTGATGGTCGGATAAGACCCGGCGGACTCGGCTCCGAGGTTCTCCGCGCCGGCGGCACTGAGCAGGTCGTCCAGAAACGTGCCACCTCCCACCACCACCAGCGGGCGAAGCGCGAGGATGAGCAGAGTGCGCACCGGTGGTGTGCTCGCCTCGTGCCGCAGCGAATCCTCCCGGCGCTTGAGATCGGCCGTCAGGCGTTGGGCCTCTTGGCGGTGGCCGGTCAGGATGCCGAGCTGCGTGATCGAGCGACGAATCCCCTCCAGGCTGCGCGGGTTGGTGATGAAGACAGGGATGCCGATGCGCTCAAGGGCCAGCACATCATCGCGGAGGTTTCCCTCGACCGTGGCCACGACCAGATCCGGCGAGAGAGCCGTGATGGCCTCGACGCTGGGACTTAACATCTCGCCGACGGACCGTTTCTGCCGCGCCTCGGGGGGATAGGTGCAGTAGGTGGTGACGCCGACCAGTTCCTCCCCTGCACCGATGGCAAAGAGCGACTCAGTGATGCCGGGCGCGAGGGAAACCACGCGCGATGCGGGTGCGGCCAGCTTTAGCGTGCGCCCGAGGTCATCCTGAAGTGTGAGCTCAGAGGCTGCACCAGCCAGCAGTGCGGCCAGCACCAGTGGGAGTCCGCCCGTCATTGGCCCTGAACTCCCGCAGGGACCGGGCGGCGGGAGTAGGCGAACTCCACAATGCGGCGGAGTGTCTCGGAGAAGGAAATCCCGGCCTTCTCGGCGGATTCCATATAGGAGACCCCTTCGGTAAGATCCGGGTTCGGGTTTACCTCCAGGACATAGACATGGTTCTTGGCGTCGAGCCGGATATCGAGCCGGGCATAGTCGCGGCATCCGGTGATCCGGTAGGCCCGCAGTGCGGTGTCTTCGACTGCCGCCTGTACACGCTTGCTGAGGCGTGCAGGGCAGATGGAGTGGACGCGGTGGAAGGCTTCATCGAGCGGGTCCCATTTTGCAGCGAAGCTGATGATGGTCGGGTGATCGGCGGGGAGATCCGAGAAATCGAACTCGACGATCGGGAGCACCAGCGGAGGCTCATTGCCGAGGATGCCGATGTGCAGCTCACGGCCTTCGATGAACTCCTCGACCATGACCGGCTGTTGGAACTCGACGATGGTCTTCTCGACTCGTTCTTGCAGGGATGCCGCGTCGTAGACCACGGAGTCCTTGTGGACACCGGAGCTGGCGTCTTCCCGTGCCGGCTTGACAATGACCGGATAATGGAGTCCTAGACGGCGGGGTATCGTCGGACGGCGGAAGAGCCGGAACTTGGGCGTCGGGACTCCGTTGGCCAGGAGGATCTGCTTGGTCAGACCTTTTCGCTGGCAGAGCCCGAGGGCAAACGGCGTGGCTCCCGTATAGGGGATGCCGTAGAGATCAAACAGCCCGGCCACGTTTCCCTCAAGTGCCGGGTCTTCCCGGAAGTACTCGATCAGGTTGAAGATCACATCCGGCGGCCGGCGCTTGAGGACACCCTCAAGCCTTCGCATATCTTCGCGGATATTGACAGCCCGGGCCCGGAACCCCTCGCGCTTGAGTCCTTTGACGATGGCCTCATACTCCTCCTCGATCGTGGAGACGTGGATGGAGTATTCCGCCTTGAAGGGGAGCGTGGCTGGGTCGACTGCCTTGAGCTTCTCGTACTCGTCCTCTCCGACATGATTATAGAGAACGGCGACTGAAATCCGACCGTCGGTGCCATTGGACGTCATGGAGGGCTCCTTCAACCGCGTCCAATATCCGCTGATTTTGCCAAAGAGGCAAGGAAGTTGCTATTGGCGACTCCTTTGGCTAGGTTTCTGTGTTTCAAACCGACGCAGGGTGCTTCCATGGGGTTTGAGCCCCAACCCAACCTCTGGCAGTGCGGACCGTTTGCACTCAAACATGCTCTCATTACCCTGGGGATCGTCGCTGACGAGCGCGACATCGGGCGTATTGCCAGGACTCGCTCGGCCTCCGGGACCGATGATGCGCAGCTGACCCGTGCCGCGCGGGCCTTCGAGTGCGATATGCTCATGGTGCGCCGTCACTCCCCCGAGGCCGCGCGCCGCGAGCTCATGCGCTATCTCCGCCGCGGCATCCCGTCGCTGCTCTGCATCTATGAGTGGAGCCACTGGGTTGCCGTGGTCAAGGCAGAGGCCGGTAAGTTCATCCTCCTGGACAGCCACGACGATGCGGTCCTTACGATCCTGAGCTGGGGCGAGCTGAGATCCCGCTGGATCTATTTCGAGCAGGATGAATACGACGAGTCTCACTACGAGACCCTCTACGATCTGCATCCGATCGTGCCGCGGGTCCGGGTCAGGACCAAGGCCAAGTTCTCGATCGCGCGCGCCCGGTATCTCCGGCGTCCAGAGAACCGCGAACTCTCCCGGTCCTGGGATCACTACCTCAGCGATCTGATGACCTTCTGCAAACCCCGCACGACGCTGAGCAAGAAGGTGCTCTCGTTGGGGGAGTTTTTCCGGCGGCACGAGCAGTTGATTCTGGACCAGGTGGACTACTGGCATGGCACCATGGACCGCCACCGGGCATTCAAGGTGCTGCACAACATGCATTTCGTTGCTGACACCTACGGTCTGGTGATCCCCGAGGAGGACGAGAAGCGGGCCATTGCGGGCATTACGGCGATCCTCACCCTCTGGGCCGCGAACACCTACGGGTCGTTACCCGTCTATCGATAAGTTCGGGAGAGGCTGTCGGTGGATAAATTCCTCGTTCGGGGTGGCGCGACGCTCCACGGAACGGTCCAGATTAGCGGGGCCAAGAACGCGACGCTCGCCCTTATGCCTGCCGCACTCCTTTCCGGGGGCACCTACCGCTTTGCCAACACACCTGCGCTCCGTGATGTAAACACCATGGCGATGTTGCTGCGGACGATGGGCGTGCAGGTGGAGCTGGCCGATCACACCCTCACGCTCGATACCAGGACCGTGACGAGTCTGGAAGCGCCCTACGAGCACGTCAAGAAGATGCGCGCATCGATCTACGTCCTCGGTCCCCTGCTCGCACGCTACAACCGGGCGCGCGTCTCACTCCCCGGGGGGTGTGCCTGGGGACCCCGCCCCGTGAACCTGCATCTCGAGGGGATGCGAACGCTGGGGGCGCAGATCGAGCTGGAGAGGGGGTATATCGTCGCGCGCACCGACGGACTGCGCGGGGCACGGGTGCATTTCGATGTTTCAAGCGTCGGTGCCACCGGCAACGTGATGATGGCGGCCGTGCTCGCACGGGGCACGACGGTGATCGAAAACGCTGCCCTGGAACCGGAAATCAGCTTCCTGGCCGAGACGCTGCGCAGCATGGGGGCGCAGATCGATGGCATCGGAACGACCCGGTTGGAAATCCAGGGCGTGAAGGAGCTCCATCCGGCTGATGTTGAGACGATTCCCGATCGCATCGAGAGCGGGACATTCCTTGTGGCAGCTGCCATCACCGGAGGGAGTGTGCGTCTGGAGCACACCGCGCCGCAGTTCCTCGGCGCCGTGCTGGCGAAGCTCGAGGCCGCAGGGTGCACCATCACACAGGGCGACGACTGGGTGGCGCTGGAGAGCCCGGCCCGGCTGAACTCCGTCGATGTCACCGCTGAGGTCTACCCGGGCTTCCCGACCGACATGCAGGCCCAATGGACGGCACTGATGGCGCTGGGGAGCGACTCGGCGCTGATCACCGATGCCATCTATCCTGACCGCTTCAAGCACGTGCCTGAGCTCCAGCGCCTGGGAGCCAACATTGAGGTGCGAAAGAACGCCGCGGTGGTTCGGGGCGTGGAGCGACTGATCGGCGCCAAGGTGATGTCGACCGATCTGCGCGGATCGGCAAGCCTCATCCTGGCCGGCCTTGTGGCCGAGGGTACGACCGAAGTCCTCCGCGTCTACCATATCGACCGCGGCTACGAGGCGATCGAGAAGAAGCTGCAGTTCCTCGGTGCGGATATCGAGCGGGTCGCCGGTGAAGAGTTCTGAGCCCCCCCTTCCAGCGTGAATGGCATGCCGCCGATGCACCTCCTGCGAACCCGGCCCGTCCTGATTGCCGGTGGGATCTATCTTCTCGTCTCCCTGGCCTGCACGCAGGTTCCGCTGCTGAACTACCTGGGGTTTGAGTTCTCCTTTGTGATCGGTGGTGTCGCGACGTTTGTGGCCGCGTGCATTACCATCGTGCTGGTCCGAGGCGCCCGGGCCTCGATCATCTCCGGCGGCGTCGTCCGTGCCTGGAGGCATCTGGGTGCGGCGATCGGCATCAATCTCCTTCTCCTTGTGATTCCCCTGGCGGTTATGGCTGCCTCCGCCCTTGTGATCAGGAACTGTGATGTTCTCGAGGGGCTGGCCTTTTTCCTCCTGCTTCCCGTGGTCACGGCCGTCTTCTCCAGCTGTCTCGGCTTTTCCCTCGGGCTCTGGTTCCGGCACCCGTTCGTGGTGCTGGTGGCGGTCGTGCTGCTCTCGGGGCTCTATGCGGCGTTCCTGGGATACACCACCCCCGCGGTCTTCTCCTACAACCCGTTCTACGGCTACTTCCCGGGCCTGACCTATGACGTGCTCCTGCCCCTGACAGGCACGCTGGTGCTCTGGAGGGTCGTTACGCTCCTGCTGGCGTTGCTTCCTGTGGCGGGGGCCTCGCTCGTGCTCGTCTCCGCACCTGAGTCCCGCACGGGGTGGGAAGCCAGTCTATCGCTGGCGGAGATCCTCGTGCGTCCGGGCATCCGGTGGTGGACGGCAGGGATCGCCCTGGTGCTGGCCCTTCTCTACGTGATGCGCTGCGAGCTAGGGTTCGAGACGACCTCGGCGCATCTCCGGGCGGAACTTCCCGGACGGATCGTCACCAAACATTTTCTGATTCACCTGCCTGAAGAGGGAATGGCCGAGGAGGAGCGCGCAGCCATCGCGGCCGAGCATGAGTTCCGGCTTGCCCAGGTGCTTGAGGCGTTCTCGTTGCAGGATGAGCCCCGAATTGAGTCGTTCGTCTATCCTTCGATCGAGGAGCGCTGGCGGCTGATTGGGGCGGGAACCACCAGCATTGCCAAGCCCTGGAAACGGGAGATCCATCTCCTGCGGCGGAGTTATGACGAGGTCCTGAAGCACGAACTCGTGCACGTCGTGGCCGGACGGTTCAGTTCGACCGTCATCCGCGCAAGTTTCAGTGCCGGGCTGGTGGAGGGCCTGGCCATGGCCGTGGAGTGGGACTGGGGGAACCGCACCCTGCATCAATATGCTGCGGCAATGCATGAGCGGGGGCTCGCCCCGGATATCCGGTCGCTGATGGGGTTTGCGGGCTTTGCCCGGCAGGCCCCGTCGGTCAGCTACGTGCTGGCGGGTTCCTTCTGCCGCTACCTGATCGATCGCCACGGCATGCGGACGATGGTCGCCCTCTATGGCGGGCGCACGCTGGAGGAGCTCACCGGACAGACGCTGGACACACTGATTGTGCAGTGGCGCAGCTTTCTGGGCGGTCTCCCCGTGCGCCAGGCTGACCTTGACGCTGTCGAGGTCTTCTTCAGGACGCCTCCGGTCTTTGACAGAGTCTGTGCTCGCGTTGTGGCACGCTGGACGCAAGAGGCCCGGCAGGCTCTAGAGGTCGGGGATCTCGACGAGGCAGCGACCCGTTCGTGGGTGGCCTTCGCTGAGGCGGGGGGGTATACTGCCCTTGCCATCCATCTGCGCTCGCTCTATCTCCAGAAGGCGTACACGCGGTTGATCGAGCTTGCCGACAGCGCCGGTGAACATTCGGACCGTCCGGGGCAATTTCTCCCGCTCGATCTCATGGTGGGAGACGCCTGCTGGGCGCGCGGTGAGCGTGTGCGGGCGGAGTCTCTCTACGCACGGCTGCTTCGGGTGGATCTCTCGCCTTCGTTGACCGAGGCTGCCCTTCTTCGGCTGATGGCGCTCGGGGGCGGCGGGGAACCCGCCGGGCTTGCCGCGCTCTTCATGGCGCAGGGCGGGGACTCGGTGCGACGCGCGTTGGCAGACTCGCTCATCCGGGCGGCACCGGAAAGCCGTGTTGTCCCCTACGTGCTCGCACAGATCCTCACGCGGAACCTGGAGCGTGACCGGGCGCTTGGGACGTTGCTCACGATCAGTCCGGGGCCGCCGGCCTTTGAAGCGGCACGCATGCGCTTTGCCGGAGAGCTCATGGTGGCCCTGGGACGCTACGACGAGGCTCGCACGACCTTCTGGCTTTCGCTCAACTATGATGATGCGCCGAACTCCAGGGAGCGCGTCACCGACTGGATCGAACGATCAGAGTGGATGAAGGCTTATGGTGGCTAGCGTGACGGAACGCTTTGACCGGATTCTCCTAACGCGGTTGAAGTTCATCGGGGATGTCGTGCTCACGATCCCTGCCGTGCACGCCGTCCGTGAGGCCTTTCCCGGTGCGCGGATCGTGTATCTTGCCGAGCGGGAGACCTCCACGCTGCTTCAGCATGATCCTGCCATCGATGAGGTGATCGGCTACGAGTTCTCCCGCCCCGCACTTGCCGAGACTGCACGCGTGGTGTCGCTCCTGCGCCGGCACCGGTTCGATCTGGCGGTGGATTTCTTCTCCAACCCGCGCAGCGCACTGCTGACCTACCTCTCGGGCGCGCGCGTGCGCGTGGGACTCGACCGGGGCGCGCGGCGGCGCCTCTACACCATCGGGGTGCGCGATGACGGCCGCCCGAAGCCGGCGCCGGCGTTTCACCAGCAGCTTCTCTCGGCCGTTGGGATCCCGGCCACGGGGCAAGGGTCGTCGCTTGTGGTGACAGAACACGAGCGGCTCGGGGCGAGGCAGAAGATCGCTGCTCTGCTGGGACTCGGTGCGGGGGAGGCGGTGCGGGTTGTGGCTCTGCATGCAGGGGGAACGTGGCCGGCCAAGCTCTGGATGCCCGAGCGCTTTGCCGAGCTTGCCGATCTGGCCTCCGAACGGCTGGGGGTGAGGGTGCTGCTGACGGGAGGAGCGGGGGACGGGCCGACGATCCAGCAGGTCGTCTCGCACGCGCGGAGCTCTCCCCGGCCAACGGGGGTGCTTCCGCTGCGTGAGCTCGCAGCCCTGCTTGCGGAGTGCGCGGCGGTGGTGTCCAACGATGCAGGGCCGATGCACATTGCCGCGGCTGTGGGCACGCCGACGGTGGGGCTCTTCGGCCCCGGCCAGGAAGAGATCTGGTTTCCGTACGAGCACGCGCTGGGGCACAGAGCCTTGCGCAGGGACGTCCCCTGTCATCCGTGCCATCTCAACGTCTGCAACCGAACGGGCTCGGGCTACATGGAGTGCATGCAGCGTCTGGAGGTCGCCGAGGTCCTGGAGGCGCTTCGCGGGGCGGCTGCCTACGGCTCTGATCGGTAGCACCGGTGCTCGATCAGGAATGCTCCTCGCTGATGCCGTACTTCTTGATCCGGTAGATGAGAACGTGGCGGGGGATGTTCAGGAGGCGCGCGGCGCGCGAGCGGTTCCAGCCCGATTTCTGGAGGGCATCCGTGATCAATCGCCGCTCCTGATCCCGGAGGGGAAGTGCAGGTTCCATCCTCTCGCCTGATGTCCTGGAGCTCTCCCGTGGATTGAACGCTCCAAAATCCCCTGGCAGATCCTTCACCGAGAGCCGATCCGAGCGCCGGAGGGTGACCATCCGTTCGAGGACATTCTCGAGCTCGCGAATATTTCCGGGCCAGGAGTAGCTCATCAGCGCTGTCATGAGCTTCGAACCGATCTCCGCAGTGCGCCCTTTGGTTGTGCGGCGGACAATGTGGTCCACCAGCAGGGGGATGTCCTCGCGACGCTCCCGCAGGCTGGGCACTCTGATGGGTACCACGTTGAGGCGATAGAACAGATCTTCGCGGAAGGACCCATCGAGTACACGCTGCTGGATATCCGCGTTCGTTGCGGCGATCACTCGCACGTCCACTACCCTGGACTCTTCGGCGCCGACCGGTTCGATCATCCTGTGCTGCAGAACCCGCAGCAGCTTGGCCTGGAGCTCAACGGCCAGCTCGGCAACCTCATCCAGCAGCAGCGTGCTTCCGTCGGCCATTTCGAACTTCCCTCGCTTATCCCTGACCGCGCCGGTGAAGGCTCCCCTGACATGCCCGAACAGCTCGGACTCCAGGAGATCCCGCGGGATGGCAGCACAGTTGACCGTGACCAGATCACGATCACCCCGAAGGCTGAGGCTGTGAATGGTCTGAGCCACACGCTCCTTTCCAGTGCCGGACTCACCGGTGAGAAGAACTGTCGCGTCTGACTCCGCAACCTTCTTGGCCAGATCCATCATCCGGCGGAAAGCCTCCGAGACACCGACGAGCCTCCCTGACCGCTCGACACGCTGCAGCCGTCCCCGCAGGCGCTTGTTCTCCTGCTCGAGGGTGTTGAATTCGAGGGCTCTGTCGATTGCCAGAAAGAGCTCCTCGTCATCGAATGGTTTTGTGAGGTAGTCGAACGCCCCCAGCTTCACCGCCTGAACTGCCTGGGGGATGTTGGCATGGGCGGTGATGAGGATGACTTTGAGCGCCGGGTGGAGGGACTTGACCTGGGCCAGGAGTTCAAGCCCGTCCATGTCCGGCATGCGCACGTCGGAGAGGAGCAGTTCGTAGGAGTTTTCAGCGAGCAGCCTCAGTGCAGCCCGTCCCCCATCGGCAGCGGTTGCCTGATACCCCCGCTGCTGCAGCTTGAACTGCAGGACACGGCGAAAGGAAGCGTCGTCATCAACGATGAGCAGATCCATGCAAGCCTCAGCGCTTGAGCAGCGGAAGGGTGAGCCGAGCGGTTGCGCCTCCCGTGATGTTGTTCGTGAGCATTATGGTCCCGCGGTGTGCCTCGGCGATCGATGCGGCGATCGCCAGCCCGAGTCCGGTCCCCCCGACCTTGGAGGTGAAGAAGGGTTCGAAGACCCGCTGGAGATCCTTCTCGGAGATACCGGGGCCGCTATCTCGAACCTCCAGAACCGCATTCGACGCCTTCGTGTCGCGGGCCACCGTGACCACGATCTCAGATCCGGCCGGTGATACCTCAACAGCATTCAGAAGCAGGTTCAGAAGGACCTGGTGCAGTTTGTCGGGGTCTCCATGAACGGTCACGCCTGCTTGAGGTATCTGTCGGAGGGAGACCTGATGGCGGTGTGCCTGGGCTTCAAGCTGGCGCACCGTGCGGGCGGCGATTTCAGAAAGGTCCAGCCGGCTGAAGCGGGTCTCACCCGGACGGGCAAACGCAAGGAAGTCGGAGACCCTGGTGTCGATGCGACGCACCTCTTTGAACAGGATCTCCCGAAACTCCGCTCGCGTTTCCCTGGGGGCGTCTTCGTCGCCGAGGATTTCGACTGCGCCCTTGATCGAAGCGAGAGGATTTTTCACTTCGTGCGCCATGCCGGCTGCAATCTGTCCCAGCAGCGAGAGTCGCTGGGACCGTTCAAGCTGGACCCGGGCTTCGGCTGCGCGTCGGCGGGAACGGAGTTCACGGTCGAAGAGTGCGCCGGAGAGCACGGCAATGGCAAAGTAGAAGACGATCTCCACGACCTCCTCGACGACGGCGGTGCTCCCGCTCACCTCGAGCGCTATGTAGGGAACCACCAGGGCTGAGATCACCGCTGCGACGGTCACCCCCCCGCGCAGGCCGAACCATGCTGCGCCGACAACAATGGGGATGTAGCAAAACCGGCCGTGAATGGCATGCACCCAGTGCACATGCCCGAAGATCGGCTCGATCGGCCAGCCGTAGTGAATACCCAGCGTCAGTGCCACCAGACCGACGAGAATCGAGACCTTCGTGGCGCTTCCTTCGGGTTGCCATGGCACACGCCTTCGAGCCTCAGCGTCCATGAGGTTCCTCTCCCGGTTCGAGAATATTCTACAGTAGTAAACAATATTCTCTAGAATTCTTCAAGAATTTGGAGTCAAGAATGTGTGCAATCAGCCTAATATGTTGTAGTATCACAACTTAGCTGTCTGGCATTCTCTTTGACTCCTTGGTCCCCACTAACAACGAATGCATGCTCTCATGACACGAGGATTTGACCTAGTACGGCTGCTGGCTGTTCTGGCGCTCGCTGGGCTTGTCGCTGCTCCTTCCCCGGGGCAGTCCGATGATCTCTGGCATCAGGCGGATTCCCTCGAATCGGCGTACCGGGAGGCCGACGATGCGCCGGAGTTGACCGACTCGGCCGGCTCGCTGGAGGACTACCTCAGGGTTGCTGCCGTGAGGAACCCTGCTCTCCGCTCGATGTTCTACCGGTGGAAGTCGCAGCTTGAGAAT
>Ga0209536_100014998_pt1 | contig 11075 bp, 8 predicted proteins | sample DeeMarSeWOR28_12_FD_187461 | JGI IMG/M metagenome (GOLD analysis project Ga0209536, IMG submission 187461) | Marine sediment microbial communities from White Oak River estuary, North Carolina - WOR-2-8_12 (SPAdes) (version 2) | ecosystem: Environmental > Aquatic > Marine > Intertidal zone >... | reverse complement strand
CACCAGGGCGATGATCACCGTAGCCGGCCCCGTCTTCCGTCGCATCGCGGAAGTCACGCTTCGGCACATGGGGATCGCAGCCGAGGGCCGCCCCGCCGTGCTCGCGGAGAAGAAGAAGGAAATCGTCGTAGCCGAAGCCCCGCCTGCTCCCGAGGAAGAAGCCGTGGAAAAGGGACAGAGCGTGATTCCCGACCTGCGCTCGCTTCCGTTGCGCCAGGCCGTCATCGCGCTTCATGCCGAGTCGCTCGTTGCCGAGGTTGAAGGTTCGGGGCTGGTCGTCGAGCAAGACCCTGCGCCGGGTAAGGCGGTGGCGCACGGCGCAGTGGTTCGTCTTCGGTTGGAGCGGCGGCGATTCGACACAGAGGCTGCGGTTGCCGCAGGGCGCCCGCAGACTCTTGCTGCTGCGGTGCAGCGGGGGCCGCATGTGCCCTGAGTGGAGAGTTGGGATGACGCTCGCGCAGCTCCAGAATCGTGGTGTCACGGGCCGCATTTCGGGAATGGCGTCGCAAATGGTTCGCGGTGTGCAGCACGACTCCCGACAGGTGAGGTCCGGGGACCTCTTCGTCGCGCTGCCCGGAGCCACCCACGACGGCCTGAGCTTCGTAGGCGACGCTCTCGAGCGCGGCGCCGTCGCGGTCATGGCCGAACAGGAAGCCGCCTTCGAGGTTCCTCAGATCACGGTGCCCGACGCACGCGCAGCGCTCGCACTTGCCGCCGAGCTGGTCTACGGTGAACCCACCAGCTTCCTGCATACCGTTGGGATCACGGGTACCAATGGGAAGACGACGACCGCGTACCTTCTGAAATGCGCGCTCGAAGGAGTCTCAGCCAAGCCCGCGCTCGTCGGTACGACGGGCCTGCTCACGCCGGGCGCGGAGCGCGCTTCGCTGCACACGACACCAGAAGGCGATGACATTTCGCGATTCGCGCGTGAAGCGCTCGACGCAGGAGCGACGCACCTGGTACTCGAGGTCTCGAGCCATGGCCTTGCGATGCACCGGGTCGACGCCATCGACTTCGAGGTCGCCGCGTTCACCAACCTCTCTCGCGACCACCTGGACTTCCATCAGAGCATGGAGCGCTATGGCGAAGCGAAGGCCCGTCTCTTCACCGAACTAGGGCCCAAGCAGCGGGTCATCCACGTCGACGATCGGTTCGGAGCCGAGCTTGCCGCCCGCCTGCACGGGCCCGTGATTCGTTGCTCACGCCGCTCTGGAAGCAAGGCCGAGATCGTAGCAACCAACTGGTCGGTAACGCGTGCCGGGATTCGTGCGGAGGTTCGAACACCGGGAGGGGAGGTCGCGATTGAGAGCCCGATGCTCGGAGAGCACAACCTCGAAAACCTTCTTGTAGGGCTGGGTTGTGCGTATGCGCTCGGCCTCGACTTGAACGCTGTCACCATGGCCTGGAAGAGCGCCCCTGGCAGTCCCGGGCGACTCGAGCGAATTCCGCACCCGCAAGACGTTGCCGTGCTCGTGGACTACGCCCACACCCCAGAGGCGCTGCAGAGGGTTCTTCAGACGATGCGCGCGGTGACTCCGAATCGCTTGATCGTCGTATTCGGGGCCGGAGGAGAGAGAGACAAGGGGAAACGGCCCGAGATGGGCCGGGTGGGCGTGCAGGGGGCCGACCTCTGCGTGTTGACCAGCGACAACCCGCGAAACGAAGACCCGCAACAGATCCTCGACGAGATCGCCGCAGGCGCGGAGCAGGCAGGGGCCGCTCGTCTCAGCGCGGCCGACCTGATGGCTGCGAGGCGCGGCTACTGTACGATCCTCGATCGAGGCAAGGCAATCGAAGCGAGCATCCGAGCGACCGGTATCGGGGACACTGTGCTGCTGGCCGGCAAAGGCCATGAAACTTACCAGATCATCGGCACGGAGCGAAGGCAGTTCGACGATCGCGAAAAAGCGCGCGCGGTGATCGCGAGCATGGCGGGAGGCGAATGATGGCGACGCCAATTCCCGTCAATCAAGCTCAGTTCAGTCGAGATCAGCTGCTCTCGGCCACCCGCGGCAACTCGGTCGGTCCTTCTTGGGATTGCGTTTCGGGCATCGTGACTGACTCGCGCGCAATCAAGCGAGGCAACCTCTTCGTAGCCCTTCGCGGAGAGCACTTCGATGCGCGCGAGTTCGCGGCGCAGGCGATGGACGCAGGCGCGGCGGCGGTCCTGGTGGAGCGTGGAACCTCACTTCCTCCTCACGTGAGCGCGGTGGAGGTGGACGACACACTTCACGCGCTCGGCGACCTGGCGAGGGCTCATCGCAATCGATGGAGCGGAAAGGTGATCGGGATCACCGGTTCGGTCGGCAAGACAACCACCAAGGAGCTCTGCGCAGCGGCGCTGAGCGCGGCAGGCTGTCGGGTGCTCAAGACCAGCGGGAACCTGAACAATCGAATCGGCGTTCCGATGACCCTGTTCCGACTCGACGCGACCGTAGACACAGCGGTGATCGAGATGGGCACCAGTGAGTCGGGAGAGATCGCACGCTTGGCGCAAATCGCCTCACCGGATGTAGGCATCGTGACTCGGGCCACCATCGCCCACACCGAAGGGCTCGGCTCGGTCGAAGCAGTGGCGGATGAGAAGGTCTCGCTGCTCCACGCGCTCCCAGCGGACGGCGTCGCCGTTGCCTTTGGAGACGACCCCCGGTTGAAGAAACGCGCCTCGATGGTCGCGGCCAAGCGAAAGCTCTTCTACGGCCACTCTGCCGCGAATGACGTGCGAGTGGTCGACTGGGGTGTCGGCTCAGCGGGGACCCAGGCCCGATTCCAAATTCGCGGGAGAGACCTCGTCATCGCGATGACTTTGCTGGGAGAAGGTGCCGTGCTCAACGCGGCGGGTGCCCTTGCGATCGCGTTCGGCTTGGACCTGCCGCTCGAAGAGGCGGCGCGGGGGCTTGCGCTGGTCGAGCCTTCGCCGGGCCGTTTGCAGCCGAGGTCGGGACGCGGCGACCGCCTGATCATCGATGACACATACAACGCGAATCCCGCGTCCATGGAAGTCGCATTGGACGCCGCCCGGGCGATCGCCGAGAAGCGGAACGCGCCATTGGTCGCGGTCCTGGGCGATATGAAGGAGCTCGGCACGCACGCTGAGGAGGCACACCGCAAGCTGGGTGAGCTCGTTTCTCAGGCGGGCGCGTTTCTCTTCGTCGGCTGCGGCAAAGGCATGCACGAGGCAGTGGCCGAGGCGAACGCGCGTGGTACCGACACGCTCTGGTTCGAGGACGCCACGGAGTACGGAGAGCTTTCCGAGCGGCTTCCCCTCAACGCAGTCATTCTCGTGAAGGGCTCTCGGTCGATGCAAATGGAACGTGTCATCACCGCGCTTCTAGAGGGGGTGCAGCGATGATCTACTATTTGCTGTACCCACTGCACGAGTACGAATCGCTCTCTTTTCTGAACGTTCTCCGCTATGTGCCGTTCCGTTTCCTGATGGCAACGATGACGTCGCTCTTACTGACCTTCGGGCTCTATCCTTGGTTCATTCGCCGTCTGCAGAGCAAGCAGATCGGGCAAGTCATTCGCGCTGAAGGCCCCGAGACGCACTTCTCCAAGGCTGGCACGCCGACGATGGGCGGTGCCTTGATGCTGCTAGCCCTGGTTCTCTCGACTGTGCTCTGGGCGGACCCGGCGAATGCCATGGTCTGGGTCGTGACCCTGATCACCGTGGCCTACGGTGTGGTCGGCTATATCGATGACACTTCCAAGATTCGAACGCGCTCGACCGGTGGCCTCTCGGGCCGGTACAAGCTCCTCTTGCAGTTCGCGGTGGCCATCGCGATTTGCACTTGGCTCTATTACGGCGAGACGGGTCTTCCTGGCGACTGGCTCGAAATTCGAAATAGGCTTGCAGCGCCCTTCTTGGCGTTCTCGAAGTACCCGATCGAGCTGCCCCCCTGGCTCTATGTCGTCTTCTCTTCGTTCGTCATCGTCGGCACTTCAAACGCGGTGAACTTGACCGACGGCCTCGACGGTCTCGCCATCGGCCCGGTGATGATCTCGGCCGGGACCTACGCAATCCTGGCGTACCTCGCGGGCCTGACCCTATTCGGCAACGTGGTCGCAGGGTACCTGGACATCCCTCACATCGAAAGCGCGGGCGAGCTCAGCATCTTTGCCGCTTCGGTAGTCGGCGTCGGTTTCGGCTTCCTTTGGTACAACACCTATCCCGCTCAGGTCTTCATGGGCGACGTCGGTTCGCTCGCGCTTGGCGGAGGTCTCGGCTCCCTGGCTGTGCTCACGAAGAACGAGCTCCTATCTGTGATCCTCGGAGGCATCTTCGTCGTCGAGGCCGTGAGCGTTATCGTGCAGGTCGGCTACTTCCGTGCGACCGGGCGCCGCATTTTCCTCATGGCGCCCATTCATCACCATTTCGAGAAGAAGGGTTGGCCCGAGCCCAGGGTCATCGTTCGTTTTTGGATTATTGCGATCGTGCTGGCGGTCTTCAGCCTCGCCACCTTGAAATTGAGGTAACCGTGGAGCTCGCTGAGAAGAATACGATGGTGGTTGGGCTTGGCGAGAGCGGGCTGGCGGTCGTGCGGTTCTTGAGGCAGCGCGGCGCCCGCGTTCGGGTCAACGACCGGCGTGAACGGCAGGCGCTTGGCGCATCCGCCCTGGAAGCCGAGGCGCTAGGCGCGGAGCTGCTACTGGGTGGTCACCACGCGAGCGCCTTCGAAGGCTTGGATCTGATAGTGGTATCTCCCGGCGTGCCGCCGATGCCGGAGCTCGAGAACGCCGAGAAACGGGGCGTTCAGGTGGTGAGCGAAGTGGAGCTCGCCGCGCGATTCATCGAGGCTCCGATCGTAGCGATCACCGGGACCAATGGCAAGAGCACGGTGACCACGATGATCGGAGAGATGTGCAGCCGTCATGGTCCCCCGACCTTCGTCGGAGGCAACCTGGGCCGTCCGATGATCGAGGCGGTGGATACCGACGCGGGCAGGAAGGGCGGCTTGGTCGTGGCAGAGCTTTCGAGCTTTCAGTTGGAGCGGGTTTCTCAGATGAAGGCCCACGTCGCGGTCTTGCTCAACGTCACCGCGGATCACCTCGACCGCTACCCGTCTTTCGAGGCCTATGCCGCCGCCAAGGCTAGGGTCTTCGAGAGGCAGACCGCGGACGACTTCGCGATTCTCCCTGCCGACTCTCCCGATCTTCGAGAGCTCATTGCGGACGACGGAACCGTTGTCTTGTTCGGTGGACGCAACGGTGACGTTCGCGTCGTCGATGGCGTGCTCGTCGACACGCAGAGCGACCTCCGGGTTCCGGTCGAGGAGTTGGGGATCCGAGGTTCGCACAACGTGTCAAACGCCTGCGCTGCGGCTCTCGCCGCTCGCTTGCTCGGCGTGCGCGAGGAAGACATCGCCGCGGTGCTCCGCGACTTCAAAGGACTCGCCCATCGCACGCAGTACGTCGACTCGGTTGATGGCGTCGAGTACATCGACGATTCCAAGGCTACCAACGTGGGTGCGGCCGTCGCGTCGATCGACGGATTGGCGGGTTCGAATGGAAAGATCGTTCTCATCGCTGGTGGCGTCGACAAGGGCGGTAGCTATCAGCCGCTCCGCCAGCGAATGACTGAAGACGGAAGAGCGCTGGTCGTCCTCGGTGAAGCAGCGCCGTTGCTGGAGCAAGCATTCCGAGGCTCGACAATCGAGCTCCGTCGCGCCGAGTCGATGGTGGAAGCCGTCCACCAGGCAGCCGCGCTAGCCCATCCGGGAGACACCGTCTTGCTGGCACCAGCGTGCTCTAGCTTCGACATGTTCCGCTCCTACGCCGAGCGGGGCGATGAGTTCCAACGAGCAGTCGCAACCCTTGGAGGGCGATCATGAGTCCTTCTTCGAAACCCGCGCCGAAGAGGGTAGCCGGACCGGTCGACGTGACTCTTGCCGCAACACTGGTTGGGCTGATCGCGTTCGGCGTGGTGATGGTCTACAGCGCGAGCGCGGTCTACGCGAACAACATGTTTGGGAACGGGTACCACTTTCTGATCCGGCAAACGGTGTTTGCCTTCGCGGCTTTGGTGGTGCTCTTCGCGCTCGCTCGCGTCGACATCCAGTTGCTCCGACGCTCGACCTATCCGGTTCTCCTCATCTCAGTGCTACTGATGATCGCGGTCGCCCTCGGTTTCGGCCGTAGTGCGGGTGGTGCCACACGCTGGCTTGCCGTCGGTCCGGTCAACGTGCAGCCGGCAGAGCTCGCCAAGTTGGCGATGATCATCTGGCTTGCGCATTCTTTGGCGAAGAAGTCTCATCGCGTACGGACTTTCTCCATCGGCTTCCTCCCGCACGTGCTCGTGGCCGGGCTGCTGATGCTACTCTGCCTTGCGCAGCCCGACTTCGGCAGCGCCGTCATGATTGCGCTCCTGACGTTCGTGGTTCTCTTCGCTGCAGGCGCGAAGGCGGGCTACCTGCTCGGTTGCGTCTTGCTCGCCGTCCCCGTGGGCTACGCCGCGATCGCCTCGTCCCCATATCGAATGCGCCGCATCATGGCGTTCCTCGAGCCGTTCGAGCACAGGCAGGGCGCCGGCTATCAGATCACGGAGTCCTTGATGGGCTTCGGCTCCGGCGGCTGGACGGGCGTGGGGCTTGGTGACGGCCGCCAGAAGCTCTTGTTCCTGCCCGAAGCGCACACGGATTTCATCAGCGCGATCATCGGGGAGGAGCTCGGATTCATCGGGGTCGTCCTTCTGAGCGCGGCCTTCGCCTGGGTCGTCTTTCGCGGCCTTCGCGCGGCATGGCGCGCCCAGGACGACTACTCCGGCTACCTGGCGGCGGGCATGGCCTTGTTCATTGGCCTTCAGGCGTTCACCAATCTGGCGGTCGCCATGGGTCTTCTGCCCACAAAAGGCCTCGCGCTTCCCTTTGTCAGCTACGGGGGTTCGTCTCTGCTCGTGAACGCCGCCGCCGCTGGCATCATACTGAACACGTCGCGTTTCGGCGCGACGCGCCCGGAACAAGCCCCCAGAAAAACAGAAGCTGCGCAACGTCGAGCAAGTCTCCGGACCGCGCGGGGAGGCGCACGATGATCGAGCGCATCATGATCGCAGGAGGCGGCACGGGAGGTCATCTCTTCCCGGGCCTTGCGGTCGTCGAGGAGCTTCGACGTAGGATTCCGAGCCTAGAGGTGAAGTTCGTCGGGACGGCCCGTGGCATCGAGGCTCGTATTCTGCCGAGCCGCGGTGAAGCCTTGGAGCTTCTCAAGGTGACGCCGCTCAAGGGGCAGGGCGTTGGCGCGCGCTTCAAGAGCTTCGCCCGGATTCCAAGCGCGATGAAGGAGGCTTCCTCTTTGATGCGGGACTTCGAGCCGGACCTGGTACTTGGTGTCGGTGGCTACGCGTCTGGTCCGGTGCTCCTTGCGGCTTCGCTTTCGGGAAGGCGGACTGCCCTTCTCGAACAGAACGCCTACGTCGGAATGACCAACCGCATCCTCGCCCGATTCGTGGACCGTGCGTACATCACCTTCGAGCAGACCGAAGAGGTGTTCGGAGCGAACAAGTCACGATTGACCGGCAATCCGGTTCGGCACGAGTTCGTCGAACACGCGCGTCTGGCCTTGGCGGACCCAGAAGGCTTCGAAGCGCGCGCGCGCTCGGTGCTCATCCTAGGTGGGTCGCAAGGTGCTCGAAAGCTCAACGAAGACCTACCTCGAGCACTCGCTCAGGCCGGCATTGCGATGTGCAACCTCGAGGTCGTGCACCAGACCGGCGAGTCGATGCGCGAGGAGGTCGAGGCGACCTATCGAGAGCTCGGCATCCCAGCCAGGGTCGTCACCTTCATCGACGAGATCGCGCGTGCCTATTCAAACGCGGCGCTCGTGGTGGCGCGTGCGGGCGCCACGACCTTGGCGGAGCTCTGCGCCATCGGCCGCCCGTCAATCCTGATCCCATTCCCATTCGCAGCGGATGATCACCAAGCCAAGAATGCAGAAGCGCTCGAAGAGCAGGGTGCATCAATTTGCATTCGAGAGTCCGAGCTCGAGGTAGAGGGCCTTGGGGCGCTGATCGGGGAGCTACTCGACGATCCTGCCAGGCGCCAGGCCATGGCCAGGGCTGCCCGTGAGCACGGTCGGCCGGATGCCGCAGCGGCGATCGTCGACGATATGATGGGCTGGATCGGAGGTGTGGAGCCCTCGGGCGAGAACACCGCGGCGCCGCAAAGCGAAGGGCCGTCAGGCATGCAGTACGGCGGCCTCGCTACGGACCCGATGCTTCGGCTGGGCTGTCCTGCAGTCGCCCTGCGCCGCGTCGCGCATCGGCCGCGCCGCCCAGTTGTCGTGGACGGAGCCGTGTGGGAGTAAGCGAGCATGTTTCGCGGCAGAATTCGGTCCATCCATTTCGTTGGCGTCGGCGGTGTCGGGATGAGCGGCATTGCAGAGGTGCTGCTCGACTCCGGCTTTGACGTGACCGGTTCCGACCTCCGTCTGAACGACTACACGAGACGCCTCGCCGACAAAGGCGCGAAGATCTACGTCGGCCACCAAGCCGCACAGGTTGCCGAGGCCGACGTCGTCGTCTTCTCTTCAGCAGTTCCGCCCACCAACCCCGAGCTGTTGGCGGCACGCCAGGCTGGTGTGCCGGTGATCCCTCGCGCGGAAATGCTCGGCGAGCTGATGAGGCTCAAGGACGGCATCGCCATCGCGGGATCGCACGGCAAGACGACGACAACATCGTTAGTCGCGACCGTTCTCCGAGAGGCAGGTCTCGACCCAACGGTCATCATTGGAGGCAAGCTCAACGCGCTCGGCTCGGGAGCAGCCAGGGGCGCGGGAGACTTGCTCGTGGCGGAAGCTGACGAGTCCGATGGTTCCTTTCACCACCTCATTCCGTCGATCGCGGTGATTACCAACATCGATCCAGAGCACCTCGATCACTACGGAAGCCTCGACGCGGTGAAAGAAGCCTTCGTCGATTTCGCGAATCGCGTTCCCTTCTTCGGCTTGGTGGTTGCCTGTCTCGATCATCCGAACGTGCAGGATATTCTCCCTAGACTCGACAAGCGCATCGTGACCTACGGGTTTTCGGCACATGCGGACTACCGGGCTCGGAACCCGGTGTTTTCGGGTCTTACAGTAGGCTTCGATGTCGAGCATCAGGGGAGAAGCTTGGGTCAGTTCGAGGTTCGCATGCCGGGCATCCACAACGTCCTCAACGCGCTTGCAACGATCGCGGTTGCGGACGAGCTTCGGGTGGACCACGACCTGGTGCGCTCGGCGCTAAGGGGCTTCGAAGGCGTGCAACGGCGCTTCTCGATCGTTGGCGAAGAGAGGGGGGTGACGATCATCGACGACTATGGGCATCATCCAGCCGAGGTGGAGGTGACTCTCGAGGCTGCGCAGAAGGCCTATCGCTCGCGAATCGTGGTCGCCTTTCAGCCCCATCGGTACAGCAGGACTCGAGACCTCTTCGACGAGCTCACCAGAGCCTTCAATCGGGCGGATGTCCTATTCTTGACCGAGGTCTACGCCGCAGGCGAAAAACCCATCGAGGGGGCGAATGCGCGTCGACTCGCGGAGGCGATTCGCGCGCACGGACATCGAGACGTGACCTTGGTGGAAGATCGAAAAGATCTGGCTGACGCCGTAGGCGCGCGGGTTCGCTCGGGTGACATCGTCATCACCTTGGGTGCCGGCGACATCACGCGCACAGGGCCGGAGCTCCTCGAGGTGCTCCGCCGATGAATCGTAGGCGGCCCCCATCGACAGGCCGAAAGAAGCCGGCTCGAAAGAAGCCGATTCAAAGGAAGCCAGCCGAGAACAAGGACGCCCGGGAGCGGCCCGCCCGTAGGAACGTGGCCGCCAAGAAGGCCGCCCCCAGGCAGGCCGCCGCAAAGAAAGCGACACGAAAGTCGCCTACCGAGAAGGCGCCCCGCAAGAAGCTAACGTGGAAGTGGACGGCGAGTGACCGCAGTCAGAATCGGCGGCGCCCGGTCCCGAAGACGCCGGGGCGCCACAAGCCCGAGAGGAGCTGGCGTGAGCGGGCCACCGGCGCCCGTCAGGCGCTCGGCGAGACGCTTCTCGCGCATAGGGCAGGCGTCCGCCGCGTGGCTCAGGTGGCCCTGGGTGGATTGCTGCTGACCGCCGCGCTTTGGCTCGGAGACCAAACCGTCCGCTACGCACACGAGGCGGATGCCTTTGCGATTCGCGAGATCATCATCGACGGTCATGAGCAGCTCGAAGACATCGACGTCCGCAGGGCGGCGCGGCTGCAAATAGGCTCCAATATATTCAAGATTTCCGCTGAAGACGCCCGTAATCACTTGCTTCAACACCCATGGATTAAGGAAGCGACCGTGGTTCGCAAGTTGCCGGGTCGCGTCCGTATCGAAATCATCGAGCGCACGCCTGTTGCCCTGGTCGCCCTCGACCAACTCTATCTCGTCAGCGAAGAAGGGGCGGTCTTCAAGCGGCTTGGGGTGGACGATCCGGTCGACTTGCCGGTCATCACGGGCATCGCATCGGAGCGCTTCTACGACGACTTCGACTATCGCACCGCGATCCTGCTTCGGTCAATGGCCCTTCTTCAAGACTACGAAGGCGCGGGCCTCGCAGAGCGAGAGCCGGTGTCGGAAATTCATTTTGAAGGCGCCAATGGGATCGAGCTCTTCGTCGGGGACGACGGCATGAACGTGCGCCTGGGCAACGGCCAACACCGGCAAAAGCTCCGACGCCTGCGCCAAGTCCTCGAGCGGCTTAGTGAAGAGAAGACGCGACCTTCCTACGTATACCTCGACAACGATCGAAGTCCTGAGCGCGTCACCGTTCGGCTGCCGTAGCGAAGCGGGGACCAAGCCCCTTCTCGAAGGGGTTAATTTCATCGCGCAGAAAAGTGCATTTCAGCCCATTTTTTTCTGCACAAAAGTTGTCCCAGCAAATCTCGTTTCGGTATGGGTCAGTGAGAGGCGAGGGATGGCGGAAAACGAGATCATTGCAGGGTTGGATCTGGGAACGACGAAGGTCTGCGCGATCGTGGCCGAACAGTCGGAAGAAGGCCTAGACATCATCGGGATAGGCTCCGTTCCTTCGAAGGGCTTGAAGAAGGGCGTGGTCGTCAACATCGAGTCTACAGTGCAGGC
>Ga0209536_100014997_pt1 | contig 11075 bp, 15 predicted proteins | sample DeeMarSeWOR28_12_FD_187461 | JGI IMG/M metagenome (GOLD analysis project Ga0209536, IMG submission 187461) | Marine sediment microbial communities from White Oak River estuary, North Carolina - WOR-2-8_12 (SPAdes) (version 2) | ecosystem: Environmental > Aquatic > Marine > Intertidal zone >... | reverse complement strand
TGGCCGATGTTTTGTGGAAAGAGGGATTTGGCAGCGCCCGTGGGTTTTCCCGCAAACAGCTCTACCAAGTTGTTGCAAACCTGCTGTATCAATACACAAAACGGGGCATTTTCAGGAAAATTGATACCGGCGTCTACGCCCCGCGATTAAACGTCTACGGAGAAGAGGAATGGTAATGGCAGACCCCAAAAAGCCCGACCTCCCAGAATTCAAACCGCATTGGGAAGAAAAAGACAAGGACGTTGAGCTCACCAAAATAAAGCAAACGTCCCTCGATCGAGCGTACCCAAAACTCAAAAACGCTATTACCCAGATTGACGACGAGGGTGGGCCGGAAAAATACAAAAACGACGATCTTGTCTTGAGACTTGTCGGGTTCGTCCTTTCCTGTACAGAAGGAAAGCACGGGGTTATAGGAAAGAGCCCGGCCTTTATTCTGGAACGTCTGGCTGCATCCATGAACGCAACGGCACCTCATGTCGTTTTGGATTCCCAGCTAAAGCGGTTTTTCGACGAGTACAAAACAAATTGGCTTACCGTAAGGAAGCGGGTGTAGTTATCGGGCGGTGGTTTTTCATCACTCAATCAGGCGTGTTTTTACTCTTCCGAACACGAGCTAGCATGCCTGAGCCGTGCAAGGTGACGAATCGGGGCCACCGTCCGAAATAAATGTGTGGGCAGTGAGGAATGGAGCTACTTCGCATATGGAGCGCGTGACGTGGGTTCGAATCCCACCGAGCCTTCGGGCTTGTAGTCTAGTGGTTAGGACACGACAGTTCTCCCTCCGATTATCTCCCGCATCTTTTTGGGGGCAGTGAGCAAACGGGTTACTTCGTCTGAACAACGGATAGACACTTTGCTGTCTACAACACCTGTTGCAAATATCTCCCCCGACTTATAGCGCGGCAGTGAGCACCGGGGTTACTTCGTTGGAGACGGCGGCTTGAAACCCCGCTTCCCGGGTTCGAATCCCGGCACGCCCACTTGACGGGCGTGCAAACGTACCCCACGCAATTTTCTCCGCGCTTCCTTGCATGAGGAGGAGACTTCATGGCCAGGTTCAACAAACCAAGTTCTACCGTCACCAGGACTACCAACCTTGCAGGCGGTCCTGCATTCGTAGAGAGCCCGAAGCTGGAGCTCATTTCCGTGCTTCTCACCTCTTTCTTGCAGGACAAATACTATCGTTCCTCCAAGGAAGAAATTCAGCGAATCCGTGACCTTATCGCCGCAGAAAAAGACAAACTGTGGGTGGCGAAGGCGGCGATTTATGCCAGAAACGAACACGGTATGCGGTCGATCTCGCACTTGGTTGGCGCTGAAATCGCCCACCAGGTAAAAGGTGAACGGTGGACCCGGAAATTCTTCGACAAACTCGCCCGCAGACCCGACGACATCACCGAAATGCTCGCCCTCTACGGCACCAAGTACGGAAAACCCTTCCCAAACGCCATGCGTGACGGGTTTGGAATGGCCTTGGCGCGGTTTGACGGATACCAGCTGGCCAAATACAAAAGCGACGGCAAAGCGGTGAGCCTCGTTGATGCCATAAACATCTGCCACCCACGCGGAAGCGAGTACTGCGGGATGCTTGTCAAAGGCACCCTCCCAAGCGCAAACACATGGGAGACAAAACTCACCAAGGCCGGTGAGGATGAGTCCCTAAATGCCCTTTCCGGCACAGAAAGGGAGGAAAAACTCAAAGAATTGAAGACCGATGCCTGGCGCAAACTTGTGCTTTCGGGCAAAATAGGCTATTTCGCGCTTCTTCGAAACCTCAGAAACATCCTCGCCAGCAACGATGAAGACCTCATCACCTCGGCCAGTGAGCTTCTGACCGACAAAAGGCTTATAAAGAGGTCTTTGGTGATGCCTTTCCGGTTTCTTTCCGCGATCGAAGAGGTTGAGAAACTCCAAAATGTCCACGCCCGCACAGTGCTTCGGGCACTGAGCGTGGCTTTGGACTACTCAATGGACAGTGTACCGAAATTCGAGGGGAAAACGCTCGTTGCCCTCGACGATTCGGGGTCTATGGCAGGCAGAACCTTTGCAATCGGCGCTATTTTCGCCATTGCCCTTATGAAATCGTCCAATGCATTGCTTTGCATGTTCTCTGACAGGGCAAGGTTCATCACACTAAACCCCGATGATTCAACATTGGGGCTTGTGCAGAGAATCAACACACAGTTTCGCGGTCACGGGACTAACATGCCAGCCGTTTTCGAGGTCGCCACCCAGCCGTTTGACCGGATTGTGATTCTCTCTGACATGCAAACGTGGATGGCGGGAAACTTCTATGGGCTCCGAGACGCAAACTCTGCGTTTGAACGGTACAAAATCACGCACAAGTGCAACCCGCGAGTGTACTCGTTCGACCTTCAGGGATACGGACAGCTCTCTTTCCCCGAACCAAACGTGTTCTGCTTGGCGGGGTGGAGTGAAAAGACGTTTGATGTTATGCGCCACCTCGAAACCGACCGTAACGCCATGATCCGCGCTATCGACAACGTGGTAATTTAGATGATTATTGGCCGTGACCTTATATGCATCACCGCAGAAGAGGCGGAGTTTTTGACGATGGCTGTACGTAAGGACTACGTTGAAAAGTTCCAACAAGAATCACTCATCTGGCGCTTGAAGGAAGCGGTGAGTATCATCCGAAGCGATCGGCACACACGGCAAAGCCTGCTCAAAAGCAAGCCATGACAGACCCACTACCCAGAGATTGTGAGGAAGATCCGAATAAGCGCTATGAGTTCGTAGGCTTCGGGTTCCCGCGCTCTGGAACCATGTATGTGCAGCTCGTCCTCGTGAAACTTGGATTTGATGTTTGGCATGAAGACATCGGGCCAGACGGAGGCGTTGGGTTCTTCCTTTCCGAATCTGGTTTGCCAACGGTAAGGCAACGTGGTGGAAAGTCAAAGTGGTGCCCGCCGCTAAAGAACATCAAGCATGTTGCTTACATTCACCGCGACCCTGTGAAAACGTGCTCAAGCTGCCTGAAAAACTTGCAACCGTCTATCTATGGACAGTACGCCCCGCTTCCACGCCCCACAAACCCCTGGGAATTGGTTGTGTCCTCATACACCACTTACCACGCACTCGCAAAAATCCGCTTGGAAGAAGCAAGGAAAGCTGGATGCACCGTCCACGACATTGACCTATCCAACGACCAAACATGGCTGGAGAAAGTTTTAGGACAACCCACCAACACCAACCACCGCGCCTCACACAAGCCGCCTGAATTGAACGAGCTATTCTCGCTTTTGCCTGAAAGCACCGCACGCGCATTTATATTCGATTTCTACCCCGAGTATTATTACAAGGAATACATTGTCAAGAAAACACAAGAGGAATGATGGACACTAATAATGATCCGATTGGCCAGATGACCGACCGCTTTATGTTTCGTGTTCGTGAACGCTTGACGGGCAAGGGGTTTGGCTATTTACAAACGTGTGACCACAATGCTGTGTTTGAAGAAGTCTACGACCTATTCAAGCGATTGATGTGCAAGGATGACCCGGACTATCTGGCGTGGGAAAAGCGTCACGACCGCGTCGCCGCCCTGCACGCAGAGCTGGAGGATGCGGTGCGGGATAACCGTAACGAGTGGGGCAAGCACGCCATGAGCAACAGCCAGCGCCGCATACGTGACATCCTTGCCCGCCTCGATGCCGAAAGGGGAAGTGATGAATGACGACAAAGTCTGTGTCATGTGTTTACGATCATTTCCAGAATGTATTTGCCCGGCACTGCCCCCGTGGGTTAACTGCAAATATGACAAGAAGGAGTTTCTTCGCTGCAAAGAAAAACGAATGAAAGAAACCGGAAAAACCTTTGAAGAATTGTTTGAACTCTGGAAGGCACAACGATGAGTAACGACAAATGCCCGACGTGCGGGGGGCCGTGCGAGCGCTCCGGTAAGCCAGGGCCATATATTAACACCGATCCGTGTGTCTACCGCTCCACGGCCACCGAGCGCATCGAAGCGTTGGAGCGGGAGCTGGATGGCTGGAAGAAAAGTAAACACAGGTTGCGAGATATGGCAAAAAGAAAGTTTCGTGAATACGAGGCGCGCATCGAAGCGCTGGAGCGGGAGCAGGACCAACCGGACAGGCGCAACGTCAACATGAATGAGGCAATTTCATTTACCAGAAAGGTGAGTGAGCAAATAGCCGAGATGGTCGATGGCGCTCGCGACAACGCCTACGCCGACGTGGACCCGGTGATCGAGGCGGCGCTGCCTTTCTTAGACTGGTGGGAGCAATCGACTGAAGCCATTCAACCCGAATCCGACGCTGACGATGAGTTTTTGGATGCACTTGACGACAGGCGCGATATGATTATTGCCCGTGTGTGCGAAGCCCTCGACGCCTGCCAGCGGGCCGGGGAGTTGAAAGAGAGGGGAGAGGAATGACCCTATTCCCCGTGCGATGCCTCATGTGCTACTGCTGGATTTGGCCGTGGCAACAAAAATGGAAATCCACCCTATATGCCCCCATCAAACACCCATCAGGATGGAAATTCCGCACCGTCTACCTCTGCAAAAACGCGCAATGCCAACAACGTAAAGCAGACGTCCTCTACCCCGGAGGCCACTGAAAAATGACCGCTGCCCAAGATGCGGCATCATCCACCCAGGAGATTTTGACTTCGATAACTGGTCCGCCCACTGGAACACTTTCTTGCGCGGAAAGAAGGTGGAAGAATGAACCTCGACTTCGAACACGTCGTCCTGGAACGGCTCAAGTATCAAAAACGCAGCATGTATAGTAACTACGAGAGCCTAAACATCGCGCTCAAACCGTTTATCGAGAACTCGGTAGACCACATGGTCGTTACCCTTGTTGCGACAGTCCTCGGAGAGCGCCAGCCAAGCCTCGAATTTGGCACGCCCGCAACATGGTGGGACCACCTAAAACTCAACGTGCTCGATCGACACCGCCTTACCCACTGGATTGTTAAACGATGGCCGGTGAAATACCGTGTGAAGCGGTACAATGTCGATGTGCTCTATCCATACCTCAAGATTTCGCTCCCCAACGAGAAACCCGTCGTCGTCATCTCAAAAATGGGCGAGATCGCTACCCACACCCCACCCCCCGACTCTCACTACCCACCAGAATGCGAGGACGTGGAAAAATGACCGCCATCCAATTTCTCATTCATGGTATCGGGCTATTCTGTATCAGCTTCCTCGGAACCATCTTCTTTGGCCTTGTCCAGGATCGAAACTGGGTGCTATTTACCATCTGGCTCGTCTCCATCGCCGGAACGCTCCTCGGGGGCGCCCTGCTCTATATCGGAACTGTCAGCATTATCGCCTGCTATGTAACGTGTGGATAAAGGAAAACGAAATGGTATTTGGACTTACAGACGGATACCGCGAACTCATTGCCGTACTCGTCGCCGCAGAAAATGTGCTGGAAGCGTGGGATTTGGCCGCACCCACCATCCCCTGTGATTGCCACCATACAGAAGGTGCGCCATGCCCCGGCTGTATCCTTAAATACCATATGGTATCTCTGAAAAAAGCCGTTAAAAAGCACGAAGACCTGTGATCGGTTCCATGCTCCATAAAGGAAAGGATCGCCCATGAGACGAAAACCCGGCCTAGCTTTTCACCTCGTAAGCGCACACAGAGAAAGGGTTTGTAAGTACTGTGGCCTCATAATCATGTTCCGGACAAACCGCAACGGAAAGACGGAACCCTTTGACCCCATTGACAATAAGCCCCATCGCTGTAAAAGGGGTGGTAAAAAACCCCCAAAACATAGGCCCTTCACGTAAACACCTAGTTAACACTGGGGCACTTCGCGCATCAAAATCTCGTAGCAACTAAAAGAGATGACTAGATGTTAAAAAATTCTCATTGACGTCAAGCGGTTGGTTAACGTTATAATTCATTCCGGCAAATTGTTCGCAAGAAAGCAACCCGCCATCGCTCACTCGCCTGAGCTCCGCCACGGCTCCGCTCGCTCGCTCTGGCTACCCCAAATAGCCCCGCCACGCCGCCACCCCAAAAAGGCAGGCGTAGGCGCGGGCGGCACTAACACCCGTCCGTCATGCCCCCATAGGACGTAGCGAAAGCGAAGTCCGTAGCCGACATCCCCGAATTAAGCCATACTACGCCTATACTTACCTGTCCTAAAAAGTGGACAGTTTCGGCGCCAACCAATACCCCCGGTTAGCTCCCACCACGGGACTCCTGCCACTTCCACAATCGCTGTAACGGCGCCAAAAAAAAACGGTGCCGCGATATACCGATGTGCGTGAGCGCGGGAATCCCTATACTTCTACGGTCCCTGGGACTCCTGGCGACCCCCACCGGCACCCTGTCACACCACCGGGGGGCGAAACCATGCGCCATTTTGAGGAAGGACAGCGTAACATAAGGCGCAGTAGCGCCTTACGTCACCTGACATTGCGACATGACAGCTTGTCGTTCTCACCCCACGGACACCATCCGACACCAAAATCCACCGCACAATTCCAGCGATTCCATAAGGTGAGCTCAACATTGTGGCATGTCCTATGCACACTACCTTGCATGATGGAGATGCGTAACATGATGAGGAATAATAGGAAACGGTGTGCATCAATTGGCGCAAGCTGTAATGCATTTTGTCGCATCTATTGTGGCAATATGCCGCAGTATTTGGCGTTTGTTTTGTAGGCGATGGTAGAAAAGGGGTTAGGACATGAGGCAATTGACTAGGGACAGGATTCGGTTGATACGTGCTATTGAGAAGGCGATAGAACACAGAGCTGGGTCGTATAACGTGGATGATCTCGAGCGGCCTTCTTGGGCAGAGTGTACTTGCGAAGGATGTCGGTTGTGGAGACTCGTTTATTGGCCAATACGAAGGGATGAACGGGGCGATTTCCTATCTTTTTCTCAAGACGATCCGGGGAAGGTATCGTACGCAAGCAAACCGGAATTCCGGTTTGATAGTGACAGGAGAACAAAAACGACACTTGCCCGGTATATTCGGCGCCGTCTGGAATATGGTCCTGATCAGATATTTGACAAGGATCTTGCCTGTCTTGTGTCGCAAGTATTTGGTCTGGTGAGTGTAGATGATAGCGATACGGGATTCCGTTTGGTCAAAGGTGAGGATATCTCACAAGCGTACGACAGTGAATTTGGTGGACATAGTTGTATGACTAGCGAGAATTCGGGATTAGTGGAGCTCTATGAAATAAATCCGGATAAGGTGGAGCTCTTGAAATACGAACGTAACGGGTATAAGGCCCGTGCAATCGTCTGGACGTTTGATAATGGAGCAAAGGCGATTGATCGCATATACCCTAATTCTGGGCCACATATTGACGCGATAATCGAGTGGGCAAAGCGCAAAGGGTATGATTTCAAGACAAGCCACGGTATGGGGTGCTATCAATTCGCTTCAGGGAATACGTATGAAATAGAGCTCAAATGCGGTGACATATTCCCCTATCTTGACACATTACAATTCGGAGAAGTTATGGGAGACGGGACTGTCATCTTGTCGAATAGTAGTAGTGGATGGCCTCATGAGTTCTCTCATACGGACGGGACATATTATGATGAAGGTGGATGTGCCTATTGTTATAACTGCGGAAGGGGAATAGATCTTTCCGATTGCCGTACAGATCCAGACGGCTACGGATATTGCGATAGCTGTTTTTACGAGTACTATGCCGTATGTGAGAATTGTCACGAGACGGTCTCAATAGACTATGCATCACACACCCAAGACGGCATGCTCTGCGAAGAATGCTACAATGAATCCTATGCAGAATGCAGTGAATGTAGTGAGTGTTTGTCATTTGATGACCTTACCATGGTAGAAGGGTTTGACTATGTGTGTGATGATTGTCTTGAAACGCTAAAAGAAGACGGAAAAATAGTGGAGTGTAGTTGTGGCGAGCTCCACGAGAACAAACCAGGAAATGTTTGGTTTATTGAGGATATGGAAGGCGGATTCTATACGTGCGAAGATCCCTATAAGGATCAGATACGCTTGGCAATATGATGCACTCATGATTGCAAAACGTGGCAATTAACAGTAAACCTTATACTTGCCACGAATTTGTAATCCGTTGAAATAGGGCAAGTTACTAGTCTACGTTCTGCGGCGGCATAGTGTATGCAAGGTAGTTTGTAAGGGGAAACGCTACAAACAGAAAAGGGGTTAGGAATGCGAAGGAAAAGAAAAAAGAGACGGCAAAAAGAAAATCTACGTTCTGCAAAGGACAAGCGCTTGCACCTCTTTTGCAAGGCAGTGGCAAGCGCATTTGATGCTGATACGTTAGCGCTACGCTGCAAGGCCACAATCACGGAGCTCCTACATGAGTTAGGTGACGTCCGTGGGAAGCCGGGCGATCAGCATGCCGTACGGGAAAACGGCTCACCGGTACTTGCCGTTGCGCACCTTGATACCGTCCAGAAGGCGGCTACGTTCTGCGAAGCGCCAGACGTTGCGGGGGAAACGCTATACTTCTCACCACGTCTGGACGACCGTCTGGGAGTGTATACCATTCTGGACTTACTGCCAAAACTAGGCGTGTGTTTGGACGTTCTCTTTACGGAAAACGAAGAGATAGGCCAGTCTACGGCGGTAGATTTTGAAACGGCAAAGGAATACCGATGGATTGTCGAATTCGATCGTTCCGGAACCGATGCCGTTACCTACGAATACGACTGGCCAGACGGCACGCTTGAGAAGTACTTTACAACGGCATTCGGCACGTTCTCTGATATCTGCTACCTGGAACACCTTGGCGTCAACGGGTTTAACGTAGGTATCGCATACCACAACGAACACTCCACTAGGGCGTTTTTTGTCCTACAGGACTATATCACGCAAATAGCACGCTTCCTTATGTTCTACGAGGATCACAAGGGTACGCGATATCCTCATATCCCCGCACCGGTAACATCATGGGGCTACGGCTGGAATGGAGCTCTGTTTGCAAACGATCCTCCTGTTTGGTCAAAAGATTCTGATTTTGACGGAATGGATCAATGCGATGGTTGTGATTTTTACTTTGATTCCGAAGAGCTCGTAGAAACGCCAGACGGAAAGTTCTGTGAAGATTGCCGTGATGCGTTGGCCGATATCATAGACACCTACGCAACCACGTCTGCTAGGTGCTATTGGTGCGAAGCGCCACTAAAATCAACCATCATTATGTTGGACGGCAAATATGTTTGTGAAGCATGTGCGATGCTTTTGGAGAACCACAACACGAAAACACGGAGGAGAGCAAGATGAGTCTCGACACTACGTTATCCGACACCGTGCTGGGCCTGGCCGAACTTGCAAGGACACATTTGGCCACATGCGAACGCATAAAGAATCCGGAACTTGCCAAACTATACATTTGGCATAGTGATGAAGCGCGCAAGATGCTGCGACTCATAGAAGAAGTTCTAAAAGACTCCGTAAAAAGGGGGAGACGATGACAAAGAAAGATTTTGCAGCAGTGGCAAAGATTCTTGCGTCCTCCAGACCACGGGATACGGGAGACGAGCCGTCTCGCGAATGGGAAACGTGGAACAGGGTGCGCTACTACCTGGCCGAATACTTTGAGACGGTAAACCCACGGTTTGACCGCAAGAAGTTCTACCAAGCAACGGAGCTCTAAAAGAGAGGTAACTATCATGTTTCGTTGGGAAAACACAGGCACGAACGCGGGGTATTTTGGGGCAGACGTCCAGCGAGCCCTAGAAAAAATACTTGACAACCTTGTTAATCTTCTGGTACGATTCTTCTAGGTAAATAAGCCCTTGTTGTTGGGGGGGAGTGGTTGCAAGTCAACCTAACCCCTTCTTGCGACACTTTCCCCTAGCACAAGGCAACGATTCCAAACTAACATACTTTTCGGGGTTTACACTATGACAGCAGCGCAACCTCCGTTCCCGATGGAACACTTCCATTCATTCCGGTTTAACCCTACAACCCGATGTTTCGAATTCACTTACCGTGACCCACATGGTGTCGGCCAGGGTACACGTTCCGTGGTACATGGGGGACAGCGAGGGCAAAATAAACGGGCGGTATCTTTAATGGCGACCCCAAGCGAAAAACACCCACACCTAGCAAAGTTTCTGGAGGATCTCGCAGGACGTTCAACGGCGATTCGCAAAGGATTTTGTGTCCCCCCTCCGTACGGGTGTGGCAAGAAGGTGGATACGTTCAACGATGAACGCAGCAGACGCGAATACACGATTTCAGGATTGTGCCAGGAATGCCAAGACAAAATATTTGGTGGCTCTGAGAACACGTAAGCATGGACCCATAACCCAAAGCCCCACGCTTGCGCCCCTAGTCCTTCCTGCGTCCTTACTCCAAAGCTAGGGCTCGGGGCCACCGACAAAACAGAAGGGACACGCGGTATGGCGACAAGAACGGTGAAAGTGAACGTCAACTCCGTGGTGGTAATACTTCCACCGACGCATGCAAAGGCGTTGCTTGACTACTGCCTCCACGGTGGCGGGAGAACGAAAAGAGGAGAACAAAAAAACGCAAGGATAATAGAAAGCGCCATTATAAAACTCCAAGCGGCAATCGAACTTTACACTACAGGAGGGGCAAGCTATGAGTCTGCTGGATAAGGCAAAGGCTTCGCCAGCTAGGGGCAAAGGTGTGCTCCCTGTTCCGGACGAAGAACTTGACCTTCTTATCGCGTTATTGAAAGGCGAGGTGCTGCGAATCCAGGTTGCCGCCGTCACGGGGACAAAAAACCAAAACATTTGGTCGCATTGGGCGATCAGTAGAATCCGCCGTGCCGTCACCAATGGCCAGCTTGACTTTGTTATCACAAAAGACACGCCACGTAGACGGTCTGCGCGGTTGAAAGCTGTTGAAGAATGAGCGAGCCGCTTGGGACAAAAGAAAATCCGTGGCACTTCACCAGCCTCGAAGAGTATATGTACTGCCCGAGGAAGTGGCTCTACGGACAAACCGTAGGGGAGCCTATATACTCTTGGTATGCGTTGCGTGGTACGATCATCCACAAAACGTTTGAGGAAGGAATGGAAAGGTTCTCTAAAATCTTTCACGAAGAGATAGAGAAAACCACCC
>Ga0209536_100014996_pt1 | contig 11076 bp, 9 predicted proteins | sample DeeMarSeWOR28_12_FD_187461 | JGI IMG/M metagenome (GOLD analysis project Ga0209536, IMG submission 187461) | Marine sediment microbial communities from White Oak River estuary, North Carolina - WOR-2-8_12 (SPAdes) (version 2) | ecosystem: Environmental > Aquatic > Marine > Intertidal zone >... | reverse complement strand
TCTACCCGTGTATATATTTATGTCGGTCATCATTGCCCTGTTTATGGGACTGAGCGTCAGTTCCGAAGAGATCATCAAAGACCGGAAGATCCTTAAAAGGGAGGCGTTCCTTCATCTGAGCAGGTCGAGTTACCTGCTCTCCAAGGTGTCGGTTCAGTTTCTCCTCTCAGCCATCCAGGCCTTCACTTTCGTTGTCATCGGGAACACCATCATGGAGATCCGCGGAATGTATCTCGAATACTGGATTGTACTTTTCACAGCCTGGGCCACTGCCAACGTGATGGGGCTTCTGATCTCTGACAGTTTTAAAACGGTGGTAACCATTTATATACTGATCCCTTTCCTGATCATCCCGCAAATCATTCTGAGCGGGATCATAGTACGGTACGAGAACCTGAATCCGATGATCTCCTCACCCAAACGGATCCCGATCTACGGTGAGATCATGGCTGCCCGCTGGGCCTATGAAGGCCTGGCAACGTACCAGTTTACGAACAACGAATATCAGAGGCAATTCTATCACTGGGACAAACTTCGCAGCAATGCCAACCTGAAGGCAAACTTTCTGTTGAAGGAACTGATCAACAAGCTTACATTTATTGAGCGCAACATCGACAACCCGGAGGAGGTCGGAATGATCGGATACAACCTGGACCTCATTCGACAGGAGATTGCTGATGAATACATGGAAAGGATGATCCTGGCCGGGTACTACGAGGCCCCCACCTATTCCATGAAATACCTGGACAACCTCTATCCCGAAGAGATCACCCCGGAGATCCTCAGGTATACCAGGGAGTACCTGTCTGAACTAAAGCAGTACTATTCTGAAACTTTTAAAAGTGCTATCTCTGAGAAGGACGACTACATCAGGCTCCTCGACCTGGAGAAACTGAAAATGACGGAGCGTCTGCATTCCAACGAAAAGCTGGAAGAGATGGTAACCAACAACAAATCAATCAGTTTCTATACAGAATTCAGGGGGGATATGATCCAGAACAGGGATCCCATCTATCTCGACCCCACCCATCCGTTTATCAGGGCACATTTCTATGCCCCCCGGAAAATGTTGGCTGGAAACTTCATCCCCACCATCTGGGTAAATGTATTGGTGATCTGGTTCATGACTCTGTTACTCTACATCCTGCTCTACTTTAAGGTACTGAAGAAGTTGCTGGATCTTCTGGAAAGGGTCTCTCCGAGTGTCTCTTATTTCAAAGGTGCGGGGTAATATAAGGAAGTTGCCAGGCAAGCTGGCAGAGTCCGGGAATAAAAAAACGGGCGCCAGTCAATCGCTGTACGCCCGCTGTGAGATTTGCCTTGACGGGGGCCTCTTATTCAACTATTTCAATCATTTTAAACGGAACCCTGATGATGGATTCATAGTCCTCACCTGCTTCAAGCATATCCTCATCATCTTCTTCATAATACCAGTTGATAATCACCTCGTTGCTTCCCTTGTGAATGGCTTCCAGTTTCTTAAAAACATCCAATATGCACTTGGAGGAACTGGTATTAAAATATTCCAGCTGAACATTCACCTGTGTGAGGTCCAGGGGTGTCTTGCTGTACTCCTCAAGCCATTCAACCAATGGTTTATAAAACTCGATTGAGTTTTCAGGAATAGACCTCCCCTTAATTTCAATCACCCCCTCATGACCATTAAATTTTACGGTGGGTGTTTTCGCAGTTCCTTCAATCGAAAGTGGTTCCATAGATTCTTATTTATCAGTTTTGTTCAGTTCCTTGTGCCATATCAACATATACATCGAGGTTGAAAAAATAGTAGTCCTCATTGTATTTTTCGAATGTATATTCCATGTCATTCCCGGTCTTTCTGGCGATATCAACCAGTCCGAGTCCACCTCCGCCTTTTTCTGAGAGTCGCTGGTGATTGAGGATAAACTTATACATATCCTTCAATTCCTCCTTCCCCATGGAATTGACCTTATCGATCTTGGTCCTGAGGATATCCACCTTGTCGGGACTGATAAAATTGCCGGTCGAGATCCTGTACTTTTCCTCAATCCGGCTGACCACCAGGATCCCGAATTTGGTATCAAATTCCTCCTGCATCTCCTCGGGCAGGGTTTCAATGTGATGATAGAGGTTCTGCAGGCTCTCTACCAGCACGTTGTATACTTTTTTCCGGATTTTTGAGCTTTCATTGTACTCATCCATTCTCGCTTCCACAACCTCCAACACATTGCTGATGAGTTCACTTGAGATATTTCCTTTGAAGGCCATCAATACGTCTCCGCCTTTCAGCCTGGAGTAATACTCATTAACATCAAAGCTCATTGAGGCTTCTTTTTGTGGTCTGGGTTGACTGATCTGATCAGCAAATATAAAAAAAATGTTTCAGTAACTAATATAGATAAAAAAACCCGCCTGCTATACAAAAATGGTTGAAAACACTGCTTTTTTTTCCACCACATCTCTAATGCTCCCCGGCCCTATTTTAGAGCCTTTTGGGCCTTCCATTTCCCCTTGAAAGTTTTGTAATGCACATAACTGCATTTCAGCGATCCGTTGTACAATTCATGCCTGCCGGAGGGTTTGAGCCCGATCCTTCCAAGGGCTTCACGGCTGGAGGAAAGGATCCATGCATCCGATCCCGGAAAGCGGTGTTTCAGGGTGGAACCGATCATGCCGTATAGTTCGGCCAGGTCTTCATGTTTCATACGCTCACCATAGGGTGGATTCATGATGAGGGTTGTCCCTTCCAATCCGTCCTTTATATCGGCGAAGTCGCCCTGCTCCACAGTTACGTATCTATCCAGCTCCATTTTTTTCAGCTGGTTGCGGGTGAGCTTCACCACTGTGGCATCGATATCCCTTGCGACAATGGGGACCTCAATCTCTCTGGGATGCTGCAGCTTACGGGCCACATGCTCCATGAGGCCGACGTCGAAATCAAGCCATGTTTCAAAACCAAACCGTTTTCTAAAAATTCCCGGTGGTATGCCCGATGCAATCATGGCAGCTTCGATAGCCAGGGTGCCCGATCCGCACATGGGATCCATGAAAGGCGAGCTTCCATCCCAGCCAGTAAGCAGGATCATTCCGGCTGCCAGAACCTCATTCAGCGGGGCATCGAAATTTCCTGTCCTGTATCCGCGGCGGTGCAGTGACCCTCCCGAGCTGTCCAGGGAAATGGTTGCACTCCTTCCGGAGAGGTGTACATTAATGAGTAAATCCGGCTGCTCCTTATAAACCGAGGGTCTCAGTCCCGAACGCTCCCTGAAATGATCGGCGATGGCATCTTTCGCTTTCAGCGAAACGAAATGACTGTTCCTGAAATGGGGCGAGTGGACCACCGGATCCACAGCAAAGGTCATTTTATTGTTCAGGTGCCTGGACCAATCATAACGTTTTACTTTGCGATAAAAACTATCCGTGTCTGAGGCCTCGAACTCAAGTACCGGGAGCAGTACGCGCAGGGATAGTCTGGAGGCAAGATTCACTCTGTAAAGGAGGGCCCTCCCTCCTGAAAAGCTCACCCCCCTGTTCTTGATCTCGATCTGATCCGCTCCGAGGTTTCTAAGTTCCACTGCAAGCAGTTGCTCCAGTCCTTTGAGGGTTTTTGCATGGTATCGTTCACTATCTGCCATCAGCGGTTTCCTTTCGGTGTAGGTCGTAGGATTTCTTCCATTCCAGGTATCCGATGACTGCCATGGTCGTATAGGCGGCAAACAAAACCAGGGTTGGATACAATCCCCGGTAAAGGTACAAACCCATGGAGATTGAATCAACCACAATCCACACAATCCAATGCTCCAGTATCTTTCGTGCCAGCATCCAGGTGGCTGCAAAACTCGCGGCAGTAGTCAGGGCATCCCAGTACGGAATGGGTGAATCGGTATAATGGTCCAGGACCCGGCCGATGATCCAGAAAGCGACGAGGGTCAGTATACTGAGTATAACCAATGTTTTCCGGTCAACTCTGCTTACCGCAGGGACGCTGCGATCTTCACCCCTCCCCCTGCTCCAGTGTATCCAGCCATAGATGCTGACAACCAGGTAGTAGCCATTAAGCCCCATGTCCGCATAGAACTTGGACTGGTAAAATACAACCATATAGAGTATGGCGCTGGCCATACCCATGGGCCATAAAAGGATTTTCTGACGTATACTGAAATAGAGGTATGCAAGGCTGAATGCAACGGCCACAATCTCTATGGCCCTGGTGGATAACCACTGAAGCATCTAGTTTTCGACTTTTGCCAGTTTTTGATGGTGAAGGGATGGGTTTATCAGGATCTCTACCGCCTTGTTGAAGACATCGTTCTGGGGATTCATGACTTCAAAAAAACTACTGGTCCCGAAAAGGTCCTGCGCCATATAACCTTTCAGCAGCAGTCCGACTGCATCCCTGGAGTCATCCAGTTCTTCCTGTTTGTACTCAAGATTGGCTTCATCTGCAGAGGCCACCAGCTGATCAAGCACCTCCGGCCCGGGATGATAATATTCCTTATAACTCCGGATATCAGGATATTTATCATTAAATACCTGACGGTTATCATCCAGGTACTGGTGCGCAAACCTGGCCAGCACCCCTGACCATCGAAGGTCATTATAGAAATCGGTAAAACGGGTGGTATCCAGAGGAACGAAATAGTCCGGCATGATACCACCACCACCATATACTGTTCGGTTCATTACCAGGGTTCGGTAGCGCTGTGCTTCAGGGAACTGGATGCTGTCAGCACTGTTCAGTTCCCCCCTGTTGTACCTGTTAATCAAATCGTAGGAATAGGCCTCATACCCATCCTCATAAGGTTTCTGGATCAGCCTGCCGGTCGGGGTATAATATCTGGCAACTGTCAGTCGAATCATGGAACCATCGTTCAGGTAAAAGGGTTGCTGAACCAGACCCTTGCCAAAGGATCTCCGGCCCACGATCACACCGCGGTCCCAATCCTGTATGGCCCCGCTGACGATTTCGCTGGCTGAAGCCGAACTGCCATCGATCATGATCACCAGGTTTCCCTCTTCGAACAGTCCAGGTTTCCTGGCCCGGTATACCCTCTCTTCCACCTTGTCTCCTTCGGTGCGCACAATCTCCTTGTTCCCCGAAAGAAAATGATCCGCAAGTTCAACGGCCACAGGTAACCAGCCCCCACCGTTGTTGGACAGATCCAGGATCAGGTCCTCCATACCCAGCTGCTTCAATGATTTGATAGCATTTTCAAATTCTTCGATGCTGGTGTGAGAGAATCTTGAAAGCCTGACATACCCGATATGCGGGTTCACCATGTATGAAGCATCCACACTATATACCGGGATCTTATCCCGTGTGATATCAAAATCAAGCAATGTCTCTGCCCCTTTCCGGTAAACAGTAATGCTGACGCGTGTTCCTTTGGGTCCTTTCAATCTTTCTTGAACTCCCCTGTTGGTAATACCGATACCCGCCACCGTTTCATCCTCAATCTTGATAATCCTGTCACCGGCCAGAATTCCAACCCTTTCCGAAGGCCCTCCTGAGATGGCTCTGATGATGAAGATCGTATCATTTAATATGTTGAAGCTAACCCCAATACCTTCGAATTCCCCCTCAAGCTGCTCGCTCAGCTCTTCCAGTTCCTCTTTGCTCAGGTAAGAGGAATGGGGATCCAGTTCATGAAGCATATGTTCTATGGTACTCTCCACCACCTCATCATCATTGATGGAATCCACATAAAACCGGCTTACCTTGTCCATTACCTGTGCAAGCTTGAGCGCATCGGGGTTCCATTGAGCGACCAAAAGAGGAGCGATCAGAAGGGTCATGGTCACTCCAACTATTCTTTTCATGCTTCCCATTATTCTTTGCTTTATAACTGTCATATTATAACGAGTGGGAGAGGAAAAAGTTGGATAAAACTCCTCATTTGACAGCCACTGCCCCTAAAAATGGGAAATCCTCCCCCCATTACAAATCTGCTATTCCCACTCTATGGTAGCGGGCGGTTTTGAACTGATGTCGTATACCACCCTGTTGATCCCCCTCACCTTGTTAATAATGTCGTTGGAAATCCTGCTGAGTACCTCATGGGGCAGGTGCCCCCAGTCGGCGGTCATTCCATCGGTGGAGGTAACTGCCCGGAGTGCCACCACATATTCATAGGTACGTTCATCCCCCATTACACCAACCGATTGGACCGGCAACAGGATGGCCCCTGCCTGCCATATCCGGTCGTAGAGGCCGAACCGTTTCAGTGTATTGATGTAGATATCATCCGCTTCCTGGACCAGCCTGATCTTCTCAGTTGTGATCTCACCCAGGATCCGGATCCCCAGCCCGGGTCCGGGAAAAGGATGTCTTTTCAGAAACGATGCAGGAATCCCCAGTGCTTTCCCCACCCTTCGCACCTCATCTTTAAATAGCAATCGGAGGGGTTCCACCACCTTCAGGTGCATTTTTTCAGGAAGTCCTCCCACATTGTGGTGTGACTTGATGGTCACTGAAGGACCATTTACGGATACCGATTCGATCACATCGGGGTAGATGGTGCCCTGACCCAGCCACTTTACATCCTCCAATTTGTGTGCCTCCTGTTCAAATACCTCAATGAAATTCTTACCGATGCTTTTGCGTTTGGCTTCCGGATCTGTGATCCCTTTCAGACCAGTGATGAATTTTTCTGAGGCATCGACTCCTATTACATTTAATCCCAGCTCTTTATAAGAATCAAGAACGGTACTGAATTCGTTCTTGCGAAGCAATCCGTTGTCCACAAATATGCAGGTCAGGCTGGATCCGATGGCTCTGTGGAGCAAAATAGAGGCTACAGTTGAATCGACTCCTCCTGAGAGACCCATCACCACCCGGTCATTCCCCAGTTTGTCTTTTAATTCCGCGACGGTCGTTTCAACGAATGTTTCGGGGGTCCAGTCCATGCTGCATCCGCAGATTTCGCCGAGGAAATTGTGAAGAATGCTCTTTCCGTCAGTGGTATGGTACACCTCCGGATGAAACTGCAGCCCGAAGGTGGGTTCATTATCAGCGGCGAAGGCTCCTACCTTCACCTCTTCGGTACTCGCTATCACCTCATATGACTCGGGAAGCAGGTTGATGGTATCGCCATGGGACATCCATACCTGAGTGCCGGATCTCACATTTCTGAACAGGGGGTGGTTTGTGTCGATGTAACTTAATCTGGCCCTGCCGTATTCACGTGAGTTCGATTGCATCACCTCTCCCCCGTAGTGGTGTGATAAATACTGTGCACCGTAACAGATACCCAGTACCGGAAACTTACCTTTGATCCTTTTCAGATCCGGAACCGGCGCATCCCCATCTCTGACGGAAAAAGGGCTTCCGGAAAGAATGACCCCCTTGACCGACCCGTCAGGATCCGGATAGTGATTGAAGGGATGTATCTCGCAATAGACATTCAGTTCACGTACTTTCCTGGCAATCAACTGGGTATACTGAGAACCAAAATCAAGGATCAGAATTTTCTCATTCACTGCTGGATCGATTTTTGGTGGTGACGGAGCAAAAATACCATTTTAATCTATGAACTCCTCCTAAGCGGGATAGAATAGACATCACCGTCGCTTACCCCCTCGGTCTGGCTGAATAGCTCCCTTGCCTCCTCCACCAGCGCAGTGTGGTCCTTGTATCTGCTGGAGAAATGCCCGATGAGAAGCTTTCCCGCTTTTGCATCCTTTGCCATCCGGGCAGCCTGTGGTGCAGTGGAATGAAATGTGTCCGCAGCTAGTTTTTCGTCTCTACCTGAGAAAGTGGTCTCATGGTACAGGAGGTCCACTTCCCTGATCTTCGGGATCAGATCAGGATCAAAAAGTGTATCCGAAATATATGCATAGGAACGCGGAACATAGGGGGGCAGTGTCAGCAAATGGTTGGGGATGGTTCTTCCGTCCGGAAGGGTGATATCTGCTCCCTGCTTGATGCGTACCCGATCGGCTATTCCCAGGCCGTATTGCTCGATGGACTCCTTTCTGAGGTTGAGTGGCCTGCTCTTTTCCCGAAAAACATAACCGTATGTTTTTGTCCTGTGCTTCAATGGAATGGCAGTCACGGTTATTTTCTCATCTTCAAAAAATGGGGTGTCCGCATCCTTGGGCGGATTGTACGTGATCAGCTCAAAGGGAAGCGGACCAAAGTATTTTAGGTGGTCGTGGAGCATCTCCGACAGCTTCTCAGGCCCGTACAGGTGGAGCGGTACTTTTCTTCCCAGCATTCCCAGAGAGGAGAGAAGGCCAAACAGTCCGAACACATGATCTCCATGCAGGTGTGATATGAAGATCCGGTGAATACGTGAGGGATTGAAACCATATTTGCGCAGTTGAATCTGTGTACCCTCGCCGCAATCGATCAAAAAAAACCGCTCATCTACTTTGAGTAAATGAGCGGCTGGAAATCGTTTGGAGGTTGGCAGTGCCGAACTGCTCCCCAATATGGTTAATTCAAATGACACAGAAGGAGACCTTGTTAGCCAGCCTCCTTAATCAGTGCAACTGCCTCATCAAGTGAATTAGAAATATTGAGCACAGTATCGAGCTGGGAGATGGTTATTAACCTTTCCACAGCATCGTTCAAACCCGTGAGCACAAATGTGCCGTTTGCATTCTTACAAAGGCGGTTTGCCACGAGGATGGCACTGAGTCCGGATGAATCACAATACCTGCAGTTACTTAGATCGAGAACAATGTTCTTTTCACCGTTCCCTGAAACAAGTACCAGCTCGGATTTTAGGGTTGGAGCAATGTGAGTGTCCAGCTTTTCCTCCAATACTTTGATCAAAGTATGGTTTTCAAATTTGTCAATCTTGAATTCCATTGCTGAATGAATTGTTAATTAAAAGGGTTTTACTTATTCTTCCTTTTTTTCTCCAGCATCCTTGGCCTTCTGCTCCTTCTTCTTTGGCTGCCCCTTCTTATCACTCTTCTGGCTCTCTTCCATCTCAGACTTCAGTGCTGCCAGCTCAGAAATATCACCGAGGGTGGTTTTTTCCAGGTTTGTTTTAATTTTCCTGGTGGCTTTCCTTACCTCTGAACCTTCCGTTTGCTTGGCGGCGCGGCCTGCTGACTTTTTCTCATCTTCATGGATGCGACTATGAGACAAGATAATCTTTTTTGCGGACTTATTAAACTCGATAACCTTAAAATCTAGTTTGTCGTCCACCTTCACAGGACTACCATCCTCTTTCACAAGATGTTTCGGAGTGACAAATCCTTCCACACCATAGGGAAGGGCAACTACCGCTCCTTTATCCATCAGTTCAATGATCGTTCCTTCGTGGATTGAATCAACACTGAAAACTGTTTCAAATACTTCCCATGGATTCTCTTCAAGCTGCTTGTGTCCGAGACTCAGGCGGCGGTTCTCCTTGTCTATTTCAAGAACCACAACTTCAATATCAGCTCCTATGGAAGTAAATTCCGCAGGATGTTTGATCTTCTTGGTCCAGGAAAGGTCTGAAATATGGATCAGCCCGTCAACTCCTTCCTCGATCTCAACAAAGACACCGAAGTTGGTAAAGTTACGAACTTTTGCAGTATGTTTCGATCCGAGCCCATATTTTTCTTCGATCTTCTCCCATGGATCGGTTTTTAACTGTTTGATCCCAAGAGACATCTTTCTTTCTTCCCTGTCGAGGGTCAGCACCACAGCCTCCACTTCGTCGCCCACATTCATGAACTCCTGTGCACTCCGAAGATGTTGCGACCATGACATCTCGGAAACGTGGATCAATCCCTCCACTCCGGCTGCAATCTCTACAAATGCGCCATAGTCAGCCATGACAACCACACGTCCTATCACCTTATCCCCTACCTTCATTTTTTCATCCAGGGAATCCCATGGATGCGGTGTCAGCTGCTTCAATCCCAGAGCAATACGTCTCTTGTCGTCATCGAAATCAAGAATCACGACATTCAGTTTCTGATCCAACTCCACAATTTCCTCGGGATGATTCACGCGTCCCCATGAAAGATCGGTAATGTGAATCAGGCCGTCTACCCCACCCAGGTCAATGAATACACCGTAGGAGGTAATGTTTTTAACAGTTCCTTCAAGTACCTGTCCTTTTTCGAGTTTGGCAATGATCTCTTTCTTCTGCTGTTCCAGCTCCTCTTCGATCAGGGCTTTATGCGAGACCACCACATTCTTGAATTCATGGTTAATCTTCACTACCTTGAATTCCATGTTCTTGCCCACATAGGCATCATAGTCCCTGATGGGCTTCACATCGATCTGTGATCCGGGAAGGAATGCTTCGATGCCAAATACATCTACGATCATGCCCCCCTTGGTTCTGCATTTGATGTAGCCTTTGATCACTTCATCCTGGTCAAGCGCCTGATTGACCCGGTCCCAGGAGCGCATGGCCCTGGCTTTTTTGTGCGAAAGAACCAGCTGACCTTTTTTATCTTCCTGGCTCTCCACGTAGACCTCCACTTTGTCACCAACGTTCAGATCGGGGTCGTACCTGAATTCGCTCAGGGAGATGACACCTTCCGATTTATAACCGATATTGATGACCACTTCCCTTTTATTCATGGAGATAACCATCCCGTCAATCACCTCATTTTCAGCAACGGTGGAGAGGGTATCCGAATACAATTTTTCATATTCCGACTGGTCCGCAGTGGAATCAGCTTCCTCTTCCTCCAATTCATCCCAGTTGAAATCCGGCAGTCCTGTCTGTGCATCTGATCCGGCCGCAGGTTGTGCGGCAACGGGTTCTTTGGCCTTGACCTCTTCCGCTACTGGCTCTTCCGCTTTTTCCTCTTCCCCTTTTTCCTCTTCCCCTTTTTCCTCTTCTACTTCCTTGTTATCTGCAGTTTCAGCAGCAGCTTCTGCATCTGCTTGTTTTTCGGCTACCGGTTCTTCAACCCTGGTTTCTTCGGCTACCGGTTCTTCAACCTCTTGCTCTTCGGTAACAGGCTCCTCAGCTTTCGGCTCCTCTGCTTTTTCCTCTTCTGCTTTTTCCTCTTCTACCTTTTCCATTTCACCTTGGACCTTGTCTTCCTGGACCTTGTCTTCCTGGACCTTGTCTTCCTGGACCTTGTCTTCCTGGACCTTTTCTGTTTTGGTTTTGCTGGGTTTTTCAGCTGGGG
>Ga0209536_100014995_pt1 | contig 11076 bp, 13 predicted proteins | sample DeeMarSeWOR28_12_FD_187461 | JGI IMG/M metagenome (GOLD analysis project Ga0209536, IMG submission 187461) | Marine sediment microbial communities from White Oak River estuary, North Carolina - WOR-2-8_12 (SPAdes) (version 2) | ecosystem: Environmental > Aquatic > Marine > Intertidal zone >... | reverse complement strand
GAAGAGTAAGTGAAACTGCACGACGTAACCTGGCTCGCCAGCAGTGAAGACACGCCACCCGGCGGCAGCGGCTGGCTGACCGGAAAGCCGTAACCATCATGGCGCGCCAGGCTACCCCCCGCAGGGGACGGCAGGCAGGCATAGCTTACCGGCGACGAAACGAGGTGAAACCGCCGCGCCGGCGATTCGAACGGCAACACCACGGAAGAGTTGAAACTGATCGTCGAAACGCTACCCGCGCCGCCGACATACGGCCGGCGCACATCCGTAGCGGTGCTATCTCCGGAGTAAGCACTTGCACCAGGTATCCCCAGGTTATACACCACCAGCCACAACGGCGTTGCCGCCGGCAGCAAGATGTTCGGCCCAATCAGGTCGAATGTCGTATCGCTGTTGTCGGTGAAATCCAGCGGGTCGCCAGCGCCGAATTCGTCGAGTTCGGCACGGTAACGGCCGCCGGCCACGACCGGGATGTATTCCAGGTAGCAGGGCGATGCGCCGGTGCAGGCGCCGGCAACGCGCACGCTGTTGGGCAATGCGCGCTGCAGGTCGCGGGCCATGCGCCTTAATGCCGCGTCGGCCGCGTCGGTCAACTCGGCGCGCCGAGACACGTCAAAGTAGGCGTCAATCGGCCCGCGGATGAAGACCGCGACGGCCGCGGAGATGATGCCGAGAATGACGATCACGATGACCGCTTCAGCCAGCGTGAAGCCGGCTGTCCTGGCCCTCGGCCCAATAACCGACACCGATTGCATGCGCATCGCTCAGGGCACCGCGTTCGGCGCGTAGCGGGCGCGGTACCCGCTCAGCGAGATACTGTCGCCGCCAGGCGCAGTTACGGTGACGGTGATGAGCAGCACCTGCGGCCTGCCGTTGCCGTCGAGCGCCGCGATCGTGCCACCCGCGGGGCCAAGCGCCTGCGGGCTCGCGGTGATCCGTGCGCGATAACCGTTCAGCCCGGAGATGGGTGTGCCCGATATGTCGCGAATCCCTGCGGGGCTCGCCGTGGCGGTATTGAAGCCCGAGTAATCATTGACGTTGTCAAACGGGCTAGACGCGTTGTACCGGCTCTCTCCGGCTTCCGGGCCGATGGTCTCAACGGTGACGCTGCAGTTTCCCGGCCCCACCACCGCGGCCCCGGCGGTGGCCGCATCGGCATCGTCCGGGTCACAGTAGGTAAACGGCATCAGCGCTGTTTCCTCGAGCATGGCTTCGGCGATGGACAGCATCTGCTTGCGCGTCAAGGGGTCCTCGCTCGAGCGAACCGTGTTGGTATAGACGGCAAGAATGCCGGCGACGGCAACGCCGACAATGACGACAAACATCACGAGTTCGATGAGAGTGGCGCCTCTCTGGGCGCGTTGTCCCCCGGTACCATGCCACGCCGGCGCGTGCCGGGCAGCATGCCGCGGCAGGCGGTTCCGCGTCGCGCCCCGGATACTAGTCGTGCACATAACCGGTCTGCGGCTCGACAACCAGGTTGTTGGTGACGCCGCCGCCGATCACGGCAATGACCCCTCCCGGCGTAGCTCGGCCCAGGCCATCAAAGGTCTGTGACACGCCGCTGACCGTCACGCCCGCCGGCGCGTTCAGCGACATCGCCTTTCCCGTCGTCGGGTCCGTCACCGGCGACGCGCAGCCCGCGTCCGTGTAGCACACGCTGATACCGCCGGGATTGACCACCACGACCACGAGGGTGCGTTGGGCCACGGCCAGCTTCTGCGCGAACCTCGTCGTCGCCTTGACCGACTCGAAAAAACCCTGGACGGTAAAGCTGTCCACGGCGGTCAGCTTGCCCACCGCCACCACCGCAAGAATGCCGACGATGATGATGACCACCATCAATTCCACGAAGGTGAAACCGCTAGCCCGCGGGTAACGCACGCCGTTGACCATTGAATTCACGGCCCTGAAAGCAAACCGGCCCACGCCATTGCCGGCATGGGCCAGTCGTAACTGTGCAATCGCGTATCTGCTTTACTGCACGCAGATGTAGGTTGTCGTCGCGGTGAAGGCCGTGTCCGCGGTATCACGCACCGTGCAGGTACCGGTCAGACCGTCATTGGTAACGACCGTACAGTCAGTTGCAACACCGCCGGCAATAACGTCATACCCGCTCGGAAGACCACCGGTCATCACCGAACCAAGCGTGCCGCCGGTGCAAGGTCCCGCCATGTTGATCGGCGTCGTCCCGGTCAGTGACGGGCCGCTCGCCTTGCGGGCTGCATAGTTGATCGCAAAACCCGAGGTTGCAGCGGCCGCAACACCCTGTACCGCAGCCCCGCGAGCACTGTCAGACAGGTCAATGAACTTCGGCAATGCAGTCGCCGCCAGAATGCCGAGAATCACGATCACCACCACCAGTTCGATCAATGTAAAACCACGTTGTTTCATCACCTGCCCTCCATGAAATTCCGAATGACTTCTGAACCCTGTATCCCGTCCGACGTCAGCAACCCGCCGTGTTGACCCCTACGCCCGGCGCTGTATTCGCCGCTGCCGGTGCCTGGTAGGTCACCGTGCATGTGCCCGCCGTGCCGCCGACGGTATTGATCGTCAACAGGTCGCCGGCATTTGCGCCGCCACCAGTAATGACGATCTGGTCAGCCGTCGTGTTCATTTGCGTGGCGGTGATAATGCCCGCCAGGTCGGCCGTCGGATAACCGTTGACGATGGTGACGTTCTGCCCTTCCATCGAAATGACCGCGGCGCCGCTGGTCACCGTATTGGTCGCCAGCACCTGCGCGTGCGCCAATGCAGCAGCCGAGCGTATGCCGCCAAAAATGGCCTGCGTCTTTGCCGCCCGCGCCTGGGTCTGCAATGCGATATACCGGGGCAACGCCAACGCCGCGAGAATCGCGATTACGCTCAGCGTCACCACCAGTTCTATCAGCGTAAAACCCGCCGTACTACGCATCTGTCGGCCCCTCAGTCCGGCGCTTTCGCGGTTGCGCCGGAATATTCATGACAAGTGTTCATATCAATTGCACCAATCGTGCCAAGACGCCTAGAACCAGCGGTATTCATTGACAATTGCCAGTTGCACCCACGCGGGCTCGCCGGGAGTAGCGGCTGACTCCTTGCGACCCGCTATCGGCACGATCTTCACCCGCACCGTGTATCCGTCGCTTGCGGATGGAGCGAAATGGCGTCGCGAGTTCGCCGTATAGACCAGTTCGCCCCGTATCGCGTCGAAATACCATGCCCCCGCAACGTCGTGCGGCGGCCGACCATGGAATTTGCCGAGATAATTCTCAGGCGGCAGCTCAAGCCAATCGATCGGATCGCCGCCGGCCAGTGCACCGATCTCGGAGGCACGGTCGGCAATCAGCAAGGCACCGACTTGTGCCCGCAATCCGGCACGCATGTGTGAAATACTCAACTCCATCGCCGATTTTTCAGCGTGCTCCTCAGCGGTGAGCAACCGCCCGAGGAAAATGACAGCGACCACCCCCAGCACGGTCGCACTGACCGCAAATTCGAGCAAGGTTGCGCCGGCATGCCCATATTTGGCACCGTGCTGCCAAACGGCGTCATTAGCCGCGTTCGCACCCGGAAACGTTTCGATCCAGCCAATCGGGTTGCTCCGAGTGGGGCTGCCCGCCATGGCCTGATCACTTGATCGCTGCCGTGCCAAGATCCCAGATCGGCAGGAACACCCCAAGTGCCAGGATCAGGACCAGCACACCGAGCAAGATGATCAGAATCGGCTCGACCTGCGCACCCAGTGTCTTCAACTCGTACTCGACATCGCGCTGATACATGCCGGCGATCTCTTCCATCATGTCGTCCAGCGCGCCGGACTCCTCTCCCACCATGATCATCTGCAGCACGACCGGCGTGAACACGCCGGCACTCATGGCCGTACGCAACACGCTCTCGCCACGTTCAACACCGGCGCGCATCGTTTCAATGCGGCTTGCCATGTACGCGTTACCCACCGTTTGCGACACCAGCGTCAAACCCTGGACGATCGGCACACCGCTGCGCACCGCAAGCGAGAAACTGCGCGCGAACCTCGCCAGCGCCGCCTTGAGGATGATCTTTCCTGCAATCGGTATACGCAGCATCGCTCGATCCCAGGCCAGCCTGCCGTCCACTGTTCGCGTCCAGCCGCGAAACACCACAGCCGCGACGACAACAGCCAATCCCATCATCCACCATGTATTGACCATGAAGTCCGAGACCGCAATCAGGATCCTGGTAATGAACGGCAACTGCGTATTGAATCCCGCATAGACTTTTGCAAAAGCAGGTATCACCCAGATATTGATCACGACGATCGCCGCCACCATGGTGGCGATGACAAACAGCGGGTAGCGCAACGCCGATCGCACCTGGCTGCGCATGAATTCCTGAAACTCCAGATGATGGAACAGGCGCAGGAACACCTGTTCGAGCATGCCGGTGGTTTCGCCCACATACACCATGGCAACGTAAAACGGGGAGAACACCTCTTTGTGGCTGTTCAGCGAACTGGACAATGGCCGTCCGGCGTCAAGGTTCTCGCGTATAGAGCGCAAGGTTTCGCGGAATGCCGGGTTGGTGGTGGAATCCTGCAAGCCGCCGAGCGCCCGCATGATGGGAACGCCCGCTTTGAGCAGCGCATACATCTGCCGGCTGAACAACAGCAGGTCTTCCAGACCCACCTTGCGTCGCGTCAGCCGGGAAAAGAGCTCATCGGTGTTGATGTCCGATTTTGCGCCGGTTTCCTTGATCTGGACTGGCGTGACTCCGTTGGCTGACAGTTGCGTGGCCACAGCCGCACTGTCAGGCGCATCCAGCATGCCTTCTACCAGTGCGCCGTTCGCATTGCGCCCTCTGTACGAGAACTGCCCCATCAGTATTCGTCAACCTGCGAACTGATGCGCATCGCCTCTTCCACGGTGGTCTTTCCGGCCGCCACCATGTCAATAGCATGATCGATGAGGGTTTCGCCCGCGATCTGCTCGCTGCCAACGGCTACAAACTTTGCCGGGTCGGCCTCGCTCGCCGCAGCAATCAGCGGTTTGGTCATTTCCAGCATTTCGTAAACGCCGCCCCGTCCCAGGTAACCGGTACCGTTGCACTGGGTACAGCCGCGCCCTTTCCGGGCCTGGCCGCCCGAAACCGATCTCCCGTAGTGATTGAGCCAGACTTCCTGCTGAGGCGACAGCTTCTGCGGTTCGCCGCAGTTTTCGCAAACCATCCGCAGCAATCTCTGCGCAATCACAACCTGCAGCGACATCGCAACCATGTATGCCGGCGCACCCATGTCCAGCAGCCGTATCGGCGAAGTCACCGAATTGTTCGTGTGCAGTGTCGACAATACGAGGTGGCCCGTCATGGCCGCACGCAATCCGGTTTCAACCGTATCGCCGTCACGCATCTCCCCGACCAGGAGGATGTCCGGGTCCTGACGAAGCGCGGTCCTGAGAACACGGGAAAAACTGAGGCCGATTTTCTCGTGCACCTGAACCTGGTTGATCCCGGGCAATCGGTACTCGACCGGGTCCTCAACGGTGATGATCTTGCGCTCCTCGGTGTTCAGTTCCTCAAGGATGGCATACAGCGTTGTTGTCTTGCCGCTGCCGGTTGGCCCGGTGACGAGAACCATTCCACTGGGGCGGTGCATCACCTTGCGCAATCTTTCCAGCAGCTTTGGCTGCAGGCCTACGCCGTCAAGTTTCAGTATGCCGCTCGACTGGTTGAGCAAACGCATCACGACCGACTCGCCGTACTGGTTCGGCATCGTGGAAATACGCACGTCGATCTGGTTGTTGCGCACCTTGATGTTGAAACGCCCGTCCTGAGGCAGGCGCTTTTCCGAAATATCGAGTCCGGACATCAGCTTGAGCCTCAGCACGAGCGCTGGCGCAATCTTCAAGTCAGCCAGAGTCTGGACATGCAACACACCGTCAATGCGAAAGCGAATCTGGAGTTTCGCCTCCTGAGGTTCGATGTGAATATCCGACGCGCGGACAACCGTCGCATCCTCGAACACCGATTGCAGCAGCTTGACGACCGGTGCATCCTCAACACCGGGCGAACGTCCCATGCTGCCCAGGTCGATGACGGATTCACCGAGCTCCGCGCCCAGTTCCTGGGCCAGGCCGCTGATTTCTTCGGTGCGCCGGTAAATTCGGTCGATCGTCTGCATCAGCAGCGATTCCGATACCACGACCAACCGGACGTCGCGCTTTAGTTGCCGCGCGATCTCGTCATAGGCGAACAGGTCGGTCGGATCGGCGAATCCGACGCTATAGGAATTCGCATCCTCCTGCAGAATGATCGCGCGGAAACGTCGCGCCAGAGCCTCGGGCAAACGCATCGCCAGCTCAGGCTTGACATTGAATTGCCTGAGATCCATGAATGGCACTTGCAACTGCTGGGCGAGCGCGACCCCTATCTGGTCCTCGCCCAGATACCCATTTTCGATAAATATTCGGCCCAGCTTGCGGCCGGTGCGCTTCTGATCGCCCAGCGCTGCTGACAACTGCTCTTTCGTCAGCAGCCCCTGCTGTACCAGGAGTTCACCAATACGAATTTTCTCTGGTTTTCCCATATATTCAGGTGCGGTCGGCCGTAATATTAAGCAATATTTGAACTATTGATTATATATAATTGTTTATACGGCAGTTATATCTAGAGATTTGTTTCCGGCACATGTTCGACGTCGTACTCTTTCAACCCGAGATCCCGCCCAATACCGGCAACATCATCCGTCTGTGCGCCAACACCGGAAGCCGGTTGCATCTCATCGAGCCGATCGGCTTTCACCTGGACGATCGCAATCTGCGGCGCGCCGGCCTTGACTACCGCGAGTTCGCCGAAGTTCGCAAATACCGCAGTTGGAACCAATGGATGAGCGCCCATCCGTCGAAACGAGCGGTGGCGTTCACCACCAAAGCAAGCCGCCACTACGACCGGTTTCGCTTCGCGCGCGGGGATGCGCTCGTATTCGGGCCGGAAACACGCGGCCTGCCTGAAGAAATTCTGTCCAGCTTTGAACCGGAATGTCGACTGCGGTTGCCGATGATGACGCAAGAACGAAGCCTGAATCTGGCGAATACGGTCGCCGTTGCCGTCTACGAGGCCTGGCGTCAATCGGGATTCGAGGGTGGCGTTTAAAGGCTGCCAGCGTGAGATCGCGCGCTGGCCCCCACGCCGCGCCTGCCTTGTGCCGGCAGCAAGCGCTGGTCGAATCGTGGCGCTAGCCGGCGCTTTCGGCCTTCGGGTCGCGCTGCAAGAGCGCATCGACCGCCGCCGCCGCAGAAACCTCGCCGCTTAGCACAGTGACAACCGATTCCGTGATCGGCATATCGACACCGAGGCGCTGCGCCATACGCAACACCTCGCTCGCGGTGTGAACACCTTCCGCCACATGCCCGAGTTCGGACAAAATATCCGTAATGCTTTTTCCGGTGGCAAGCGAAAGCCCGACGCGGCGATTGCGAGACAGGTTCCCGGCGCAGGTCAGGGTCAGGTCTCCCAGACCAGACAGCCCCATAAAGGTCTCGATGCGTCCGCCCAGCTTCAGACCCAGGCGCGTGATTTCCGCGAGCCCTCTGGTCACCAAAGCTGCGCGCGCACTGTCACCGAGGTGCAGCCCGTCACAGATCCCCGCCGCGATTGCAATGACATTCTTCACGGCGCCGCCGACTTCGACGCCGATCAGGTCGGTACTCGAATAGACGCGAAATCGCCCGGTATGCAACTGTCTCGCGGCGGCAACCGCGAAGTCCTCATCGCGCGAGGCCAGAGTTACCGCCGTTGGCAGGCCTCTCGCCACATCGGCCGCAAAGCTTGGTCCGGAAAGCACCGCGCACGGCGTAGTTGGCGCGAGTTCTTCTGACGCGATCTCATGCGGCAGTTTGCCGCTTCCTTGTTCGAAACCCTTGCACGCCCATACACAGCCGGCTTCACCCATGACACTTCGGGCAGACCGCAGCGCCGCGCGCAAACCGGCAGTCGGGACCGCAAACAGCGCAAGTTCAAACGGCTGTTCCGCCCCTTCAGCTTGGTCGACCACCCGTATTTCGCCGGCCAGCTTGACGCCGGGCAAGTATCGCTTGTTCTCCCTGTCGGCGCGCACGCTGGCAGCCTCCTCCGGAGTACGGCACCACAGTGAGACACGGTGATTGGCGGACAAGACCACCGCGAGCGCCGTTCCCCATGCTCCGGCACCGATCACCGCCAGCTTCATACGCCCCAGAGATCGGTCAAGCGAACGTAGGCGACGATGCCGCTACGGTGGCGAACCCTGGCCCATCCGCCTGCCACGTCCAGAAAATCGAGAAGAACGCCCTGTCTTGCCCGGAACACAACGGCTGCCGACTCATTGGGCTCGCGGCGCGCCTGGGTCACGCCCCTCGACACCATGACCGTGCGCTTCGTGTCCAGCCGAGACGCTTCGATCCAGCCGAACGTCCCGGCATCGTCTCGCACCCGCACCCAGCCTTCGGACTCGATAATTACTTCAACCGGGTAACCGCGGGTCAGGATCAGCTGTTTGCGCGATTGGCTGGACGGCGCCTCGTACAAAACCGCTATTTCATCGGTAACCGACCGGAACTCGATCGCGTGGGCGACGATTGGGCCGTGACAAACCCCCAGAACGAAAATGACGGCGGCGAAAAAACGCATGCGCTTCAGTGCGTCGTTGTTCCCGGCGCGGCCGCTTGTTCATCACCTTGTTGCTTGCGTGCCTTGAAAATCGCCTCAAAGTTCATCGGATGCAGGATCACCGGGGGAAACCCGGCGCGCGATACGGTTTCCGAAACGACTTCGCGCAAATAGGGAAACAGGATATTCGGACAAGTCACGCCGAGCACCATTTCGATTTCCGTTTCCGGCACATTGCGAATCTGGAACACCCCGCCATAGGCCACCTCGACCAGAAACACGGTCTTTTCCTTGGCTTTGGCGGTGACCGTCAGCTTGATGACCACTTCATAATAGCCATCGCTGATCGGCTTGCCCGCGTTGTTCATCGACACTTCCACCTGTGGAGTTTCACGCTCCTGGTAGACTTGCGGCGCACCGGGGACCTCGACCGACAAGTCCTTGACATACAGTTTTTCGATCGAAAACACCGGCTGGTCACTCTGTTGCTGTTCGCTCATTGCTGCCTCGTTGTTTGCGTTAATGGTCCGTCCGTTTATTCCGCACCATGCTCATCCGTGCCGGCCCGTAACAGCGATTCGAGCTTTCCTTCGCGCTCCAGCTGCGACAGATCGTCATAGCCGCCGACGTGAAAATCACCGATGTAGATCTGCGGCACCGTGTAGCGGCCGGTCCGGTCCATCATTTCCTGGCGCAGGGCGGGCTCGCGGTCCACCCGGATACGCTGCACATCGGTCACTCCCTTTTTCGCGAGCAGGCTGTCTGCCATACGGCAATACGGACAGAATGCCGTGCAGTACATCACCACCGGTTTTCCGGCACCACCGGACTGTACGTCACCCCGGTCCGCGGTCCCGGCATCACCGGCCATGTTCTTCGACACGCCAGGCACTACGATTTTGCGACCGGAAGACTGGCCTGTTGCCAGGCCCCCATACCCCCGGCCAGCAGGAAAACATCCTCAAACCCTTGCTTCTTCAGTGTGGCGCACGCTGCCCGAGATCTTGCGCCACTGGCACAAACCACCAGAACGGGTTTCTTGATGTATTTTTTCAAATCTTCGGCCCGCTTTTCGAGCGAGCCCACCGGAAAGTGCTTCGCGCCCGTGATGTGCCCGGCGCTGAACTCGCCCTGCTCCCGTACGTCCAGGACCACGGCATCCTTGCGATTCATCATTTGCACGGCCTCCATCGGCCCCACCTCGCGCAGACCGCTGGTGCTTCTGGAAACCCACGGCCACACCACGTAACCACCGCTGATCACCGCCGCCGCCACCAGCCAGATGTTATCGGAGACAAATTCCGGGATTGTCAATGCTGTTCCTCATCATGTGTGGTCACTGCCGATCCTAAATGCGATGTAGTCGCTCTCGCACCAGTTGGCGCAAAAAAAACACTGCCGCGCCTCATGGCGCCGTCCAAATCATTGTCGCGCCTCATGGCGCCATCCGATCATTGTCGCGCCTCATGGCGCGAAGCGGCGTATTCTACCAGCGGCTCGAGTTTCTTCTCGCCGAGGGCCGCCCGGGCCAGCGCATCGGCGACATTCGCTGCCTTGGCCGGGTACGCCGCCGCCGCCAGATCCCACTGCCGGTACGCCGAAGCGAGGTCACCGTGCAACGCGTACAGGGCGCTTTGTCGAAACGCCACGTCGGGGGCCGGGAAAGCGCGCAACACACGCCCGTTCAGTTCGAGCTTGGCTTCCAGCGCCTGTTGGTCCAGCGCAATGGTGCGGGAGAGCCCGAGCTCGACCAGATGTCCGAACAACGACGTTTGCGAAATCCGCGCAGCCTCGATGACCGCTTCCCGATTGCCGCGCCCGGAAGCCGATTGCACGCCCAACTGCTCCACCCGCCGGTAATCTGCAAACACGTTTCCCAGCACCCACAGCATTACAACGCCCGCAACAATCACTGATACCGGCGCTATGCGCTTCAAGCTGCTGCTCGCAGGCCTGAACCGCCACACGACGGCATCGCCCGCCCCGACCAACAGCGCGAACAACCCGAGAAAATACGCATACCACAGCGGATACTCGATCAGGCTATGCAACACGAGGACGGAAACCAGTGCAAGTAACCACCAGCGATATACGCCATCTGCACCCTGGGCAACAGGTTGGCGAAACCACCATTCACGAAGATAGGGCAGAAGCCAAAGGCCGGCTGCGGCAATCAGCACGAGCGCCCCGGGCAAACCGAACTCGGCCAACAGGTGCAGCAGCACATTGTGCGCGTTATCGACGATTTCCTCGGGCAGGCCTGAAGGCAACTGTCCTTTTGACACGAAGTAATGCCACGCGAACGCGCCATGGCCGACGCCGGACACCGGAGCACCTTCGAACATCTCCCATGCCGTCAGCCAGGTGCTTTGCCGCTGCGAAACGCCGCCGTTGTTGGCCAAAATGCGCTCGAAGCCCGTCTCGTGCCTGGGCACCCGCACGCCGAAAAGCGAGCCATCTTGCAATACCACG
>Ga0209536_100014993_pt1 | contig 11076 bp, 12 predicted proteins | sample DeeMarSeWOR28_12_FD_187461 | JGI IMG/M metagenome (GOLD analysis project Ga0209536, IMG submission 187461) | Marine sediment microbial communities from White Oak River estuary, North Carolina - WOR-2-8_12 (SPAdes) (version 2) | ecosystem: Environmental > Aquatic > Marine > Intertidal zone >... | reverse complement strand
ATGATCCGTTTGGCGAGCCTGGTTGGCTCAGACCGAAGAGCAGGTCTGCTCTTTTCAACGCTGGTTTCCAGAAAATTCTTCAGAATTTTGAGTCCGGCGCTGCCGCTCTTCTCCGGGTGGAACTGGGTGGCTATGATGCTGCCTTTCTGTATGGAGCTGACAAATTCATAGCCGTAGTCGGTTGTCGTCAGGACGGCCTCTTTATCCCCGGAAACCACATGGTAGGAGTGGACAAAGTAGAATTTTTCGTCGCCGCGAAGTCCATTGAATATCACCGATGGCTGCTTGATGTTCAGGCCGTTCCAGCCGATGTGTGGAACTGAAAGGTCAATGGCAAATCTTTTCACCGAACCTGGAATGATGCCCAAACCTCTGACACCAGGAGCCTCCTCACTGTATTCAAACAAAGCCTGCAATCCCAGGCAGATTCCCAGAAACGGACGACCCGAGCGGAGATACGCTTTCAAGGGTTCAACATAATCCTTTTGATTTAGAATATTCATCATACTGCCGAAAGCTCCAACTCCGGGAAAAACCAGCTTTTCGGCAGACAGGATATCCTCGGCCGTCGTTACAACTTTGACCCTTTCACCCAGGCTTTCGATTCCGTTGATGACGCTCCTCACATTGCCAGCGCCATAATCCAGAAAAGTTATCATTTTCTGTCCTGTTTACCTTTCTAAGTAAATAATTTGGTGATGGAGTTTCTTATAACACTATTACGATTAAGACAAGCCTCTGGGTGTAGGACTATGCACTAGGCACTAAGCCACTAGCCTTTTAAAACAATCCCATTACAAGCACCTGAATTGGATGCCAGCTGTCATGGGAATGCTTGTCTTTTGTACTTCCTGAGCGCAGCGAGAGAGAGCAGTGGAAAAACATTTCTTGCACAGGAGAACATCTTCATCCTCACTGTTCTTGACAAAGACGGTTAGCACCATATCTTTCCACTCAACCTCCCTCTTGATGCTTATCTTTGCGTAGAGCAAATCCGTCTGAAAAACGTCTTCAGTAATTTCAAAATTGCTCTTGCAGAGGTAACACTCTCTCATAAATTTCCCTCTGGATCAGATTCTTTGTCCAATTCTCAATCAACCCAATCTGTTGAAAAAAATCACTTCATTTAGTTGTTTCTTTGCAGGCGATGGCCTTTCATCCGAGTATCCAGCCGCGATCAAGGCGATCAGGATGTACGGCTCCGGGACATTCAAAAGTTGCCTGATAGAGTGCACGTAGTTTTTTTGGTGACCCGCCACCCAGCAACTGCCGATCCCATGCGCGGTGCAAGCCAGGAGAATGTTCTCTGTGGCAGCACATCCATCCTCCAGAAAATACTTCCTGGTGGAGTCAGCAAAAACAGCAAAGCACACCGCACAGTCTTTGATGAACTTTCCATGGTCGGTGATCTCGGCAATCTGGCGTTTCAGGTCCGAGTCCGTTACCGCGCCAAAAAGCCAGGGTTGAATATTGATTGCAGTTGGCGCCAATCGTGCGCAATCCAATATGTCCTTGATGATTTCCTCAGGAACCGGCGTGGGCTTGAACTTTCGGATGCTCCTTCGCTGCTTGATTATTCCAGTGAGTTCATTCATGAAAATCCTCCTGAAAAGAAATGCAAAACGGTTATTCTTTGCCAGGTGTTGGAATTACGTTTGACACAGGTTACCAGGTCTGTCAAGAATGACGCATTGGAGTGGCTGGTTGATTGAAATTCAATCACAACTAGAGAAGTCGCCATGATTGTTCTCTCAACAGGATCGCTCTACAACTACGGTATTTACCGGGTCTTCGGAATGGCTGCCGAGACTGGATATGACGGGATAGAGGTATTGGTTGATGGGAAATGGGATAGCCGAGACCCCTCATATTTGCGTTCCCTGTCCACCGAGTTCAAACTTCCCATCACCGCCCTGCACAGTCCGTTTGTGAGAGATGTCCAGGGCTGGCCACGCGACGAACTGGAACGTCTCAAACGCACAGTAGCCCTGGCCAAAGAGCTGGACGTACCCGTGGTAGTTAGTCATTTACCCCTTCGTTTTTGCGGGGTCGTGGGACAACTGCACTTTTTGGGGCACCATAGATTCTTCTTGCCCTTTCCCTGGCTTCGGCGGGAACCTTACTATCACTTCATTCGTGCTGGCCAACTGATGGAACTGGAATCATCCTCGGGCGTCACCATCGGTTTGGAAAACATGCCTGCACTCCACCTTGTTGGCTTTCCCGTCAATGCTTACTGGTTCAACCGGCCCAGAGAACTCGCTAGCTTTCCCCACTTGACTTTAGACACGGCACATTTGGGTACTTGGGGGATAAACCCGGTTGATGTGTATGAACAATTGAAAGCGCGCATTGTTCACATACATTTGTCTAATTTCGACGGGCGGGATCATCGATCTCCACCCGACGGCCAGTTGCCACTTGCCGAGCTACTCAGACGGTTGGCTCAGTCCAAGTACAAAGGCGCAATCAGCGTGGAAAGCGCACCCGATGCCCTGAATGCGGAAGAAGAAAAAAAATGTCGGGTGGCATTAAAACGAGCTCTCACCTTCTGCCGCAAACATTTTGTAGTGGAAACGTGAAAAATCCAGGCTTAGCTGTCCCTAAGGGAATGGCACAAGGCTTAAGGCACAGGGCACAAGGAAAAAACAATCAAAGATAACTCACCCTCTCCTTACGCTTTTGTGCCCTAAGCCTTACACCTCTTCGACTGGCGCATCGAAGATCCCGCTTTACGGGATCCGACTTTCCTTCCGAAACCACCATAAAAACAGCTTAACCGTTTTTTCTTGCTTCTCCGTAACAGATTGGCTACCCTTTGTTCAGGTAAGATACTATCGCACCAACAGATTTCCATCCGGACAGATTCAAAAACCGCAGCACTAAACAGAGAGCCTAAAGCCGATCAAAGTACTAAAATGCGGTGCGTGGTCTTCTTTTAGCCAATGGTGAAATAGGGTAGGGGCGTCTAACGAGCTAATCTACTGGAGGAAGTGCTATGGCTAAGACAGCAAGCAAAGTTATTTTGGCCTGTAGTTTTCTTTTGATTTTCGGTTTGTTTTCAGCGGCCGATGCAGTGGGGCAAGAATTGGCTGTAAAAAGACAAACCGACGGAAGTATCACAATAAAAAGTACACCAACCAAAATAACGGCACAGGTATCCAGCATCGTCTATTGCAAGGCAATTGCTGAACTCATGAAAGAGGAGAAAGAGAAGCTAAACAAGCTCGTGTCAGAAAGCAGATACCAGGAGGCAAAAGATTCCTTAGACCTAATGAAAGCCTTGCATGAATTAAGAACTGAAGAGTGCAAATGAGAGGGTTGGCCTGTTGATCTCACACGCTGGGACCCCCAGATCCTTTCCCTGGAGACGAGGGGTTCAGGTGTCATTTTCCATGATCTTGTAGACCTCATCCCGGCAAACCTTGGCGAAGTCTTCCGGGTAGTGATTGCTTATCCAACGCTGTTGAAATTCGCTGAAGCCCCCGGGGGACCGCGGATGCCTGGGAAGAAAACAGTAAAGCAGACGCTGATCTGAATCCGGATTTTCCAATCTCTTGGATATCTCTAGGGCCGTAAACATCTCTACACCCAAATTCTCCAAAACTTTCATAGTGAGCAGTATGGCGTGGTCGAGAGAATTGCGAGTCTCGGTGTCAGTCTCGACAATGTTTCCACATTTCACCTTGGTCATTAATTGCACTTCACCCTGGGAACGCTGGGCCTTGGGGACAAAAGCGACGACGTTCTCGTCCTGGTAAAAGATGAGGTCTTTCTCTTTGTCCGCTCGGCCATCCATCCTTTTGTTGTTACGAATTGCTTTTAGATATGCTTCAAAAAAATCCTGATGGGTTCTTTCCCTGTAGTCCCTGGCGAATTGCCCTACCATATCGGTTTGCGCGTAAGTGTTGATGGTATATGCGCTCGTTTCGTTCTTCCCTTCCGTAAATGCGTCCATTTGCGAAGGGACGAGTCCAAACTGCTGGTGTATCTGCTGATGTGAACCACCAAGTCGGTATCCAGATGGAGACAGGTCAAAACCGAAGTTTTGCCCCCAGGTGATGCCGGTGAAGGGCAACACTACGTCGGCCTTGTTGCGTGTGTCTATCTCGTGGAGGACAGTCAGTCGTAACTCCTCCAGTTCACCTGGTGCTAAAGATCGCCTTTTTACCGGTACAGCCAAACCCAACTCGACTGCAAGCTGAACGTAAATCCTCTGGTAATAGAGATGGCGAAGGCCAATAACGTCACCCGCTGTTAGTGACTGCACCGTATAGCGAACAGCGTCGTCAGCCATGTTTGCCGCATAATGACCCCAGGGAATGTAGCTGTTTTCTCGCAAGTATTCCCAAATATGTGTGTCACCGTCACGATGCTCGCCGACGACGGGGCTTTTTCCCTGCGCGCCTGGAACCAGAACCATATGGCGCTTATATTGGTTTGGCAGAAATGGGTTGTTGGAGACGATCTGAAAAAGATCTCGGTCCAAAACAGCCGGGCGGAATTCCCCATTTTCTGTTTTTTCGTAGATCAAACCAATGGGTGCACCGGTTTTCTCATCAAGCGCAAATCGACCTGATCTTTCGGCCAACCTAACCAGGAGGTCAGGATCTGCGGAGGCTGAAGCGAGAGCCAGAAGTACCGCACGCGGTTGAGCCTGAAGATCCTGATCATAGCCAACTTCATATTGTCTTTTCAGAAGAGTGTGGAAGGGGTTGCAGCCGCCTGCGGTTCGGTCGGCACCCGACTTGATGACGTATGTTGCCCCCAGGAAGGGAAAGGCATTGGGAATCTCGAAAACCCAGTTTGACGAATCAATATAAACATCGTTTGCAGGAAAATTGTCAGCATTATCGATGATTCCCTGGTCAAAGCCGTGTCCCAAGGTTACGATGTAATCACTTTCCCGCAAATTGATAGCGGTGAATTTTGATTTGTGGATACCGTAGATGAACTCACCTGAAGGGGCGACGCATGTTCCAGGAAATGTTTCTGCCATGATTTTTCCTCGCTCATTGCTGACCATCGTGGAAGTCTTACCGGCTGAAGGTCAAATATCAGTTGATCGGAACCATGTCAATTCATCTTCCCTGTAGCTTCTTGTACAGACTATCATACTTTCTGGTATTATTGATCCGTCTCAGGCCTACCTGATTTCCCGAATCAGGATGATCTGATCCCAATCAGTAGAGGAGCTTTGTAGAAGGCGGAGGAGATCAACTAAAGTATGCGGGTCTCCTCCTGCAGCATGTCGGAGGGAGATTTTGGCACAGGTTGTAACCTACAAAAACCAGCCCCCGGGAAAGATGTATTGTCAGCTAAAGCTCGACAGCGGTGAGAGAATACTGGTTTCCATAGCGGACTCGGGCATAAGAATATCGAAATTAGGCTTCGGCGGTAGATTCCGCACCGGCACCATCTGGAAATGTGGGAGAGATGAGATACGAGAAGCGTATAAGCTGTTTGAAGATCCGGAAAAGCCCATAGACTCAACGTTGGATGCCATCAAAGATAGGTTGAGTAGCTTCAAGTCTATAGCAGATGTGAAGCGCTTCTTGAGTGGAAAGTGGGGGTAGACTTTAGGATCCGATTGGATGGTTGGGGTAATCCAAGTCAACAAAGGTTGGATAAAACGACATCGCCCGTTGTCATGAGAAGAAATTAGGACCTTTTTCAATCAATCATGATGCCGAGTTCTTTCTTCAGGGTTTTCAAATACTCCGATGCCACTCTGGATATCTTTTCAGCGTCCAACACCTCGGCGATAAAATCTCGGTCCTCGCTGGAAATGTCCAGAAAGCGGACGCCCATCCCACGGGGGGTAATTTTGTCATCGCGACCGTAGGTATTGGACCAGACAACTTCAGCGTTAACCGCCAGCCGGCGGTTGGGAGTATCGATGGTCATCTCAAAGATCTCGTTTAGCTTTAGGGGCTTCGAACACCGGATGAAGGCGCTGTTTATGCTGAAATTTAGCGTTTCCCCCTCAATGTGCCCGTCGTTATGCTGAACGAGTACAGGCCATTTGATATTTACCCTTGGCTGTTCGCGCCTTTCTCTTTCCACAGTCCACCTCCCTATTGATCTGTGTTAGCGCCCAGGCCAATGTATTGAATACGGTAATTGACTTTGCTCCGCAACTGGTCTTGAGGGCTGAGCCCATTCCCTCCGCTTACGCTCGGTCTGCTGATCTTGCGGGGCAGAGGGCCTTCGGAGCAGAGGAGATGAGAGCCCGCGCTGCGGATATCACACAGTCACACCGCTGGTCAGCTCTTGTGATGTTGGTTCAGTTTCCAAAGAAAAGGAGCCAGCGGCTTCGATGCGAGAACACTCTGACATGGTGTATGACTTATCGCAAAGCCAGCAGTGGACCTGGTCTTCTTTTAAATGCCAGGAAATTTGTCGGTGGCCTTCAGGACAAGATCTGGGGTGATTGAACAGGGTATTCTTTTTCATAGATCGCAACCTCCACGCCTTTACAGTCTGAAATGTTGTCTCTGGTTATTCCCCATGCGGTGAAGCGAGTTGATTCCCCTTATGCCATATACTCCTCCTCTCCATAGTCGACGGCTTCTTCTGCATACCTCTGTTCTTCCAGCATTTGTCTTATCCCTGGCAACATCTGGGTGTCATCCAGCGAAAAGCGAGAAAGACTGGCAAGCAAAACATCAACTTTATCGTCTTCCTTGAGATTCCGCTCCAGAAAGAGCATATACTGGTCGTGAAGCCGGCATAGACCACTTTTGCTTCGGGACAGCCTCTCGTGAATGACCTGAATGCCGAGCTTTTCTGCAAGCGCCTCCAACTCCATCAGGACTTTGGTGTTGGTCATTTCCATTCCTGCCGCCATGATTCTCCCCCTCTCTGAATAACTGAAGTCAAATGACGGGGTTTGACCGCCTGTGCAGATCAATCCGTTGGAAAATTACTGTAAAACGAGATGTCACAATAGAACAGTGTCTATACAGGTGGGTAAGACAAGTGGAAAGAAATTCTGAGGCATTTAAAAAGAAAAAGGATCAAAAACTTTAACAGCGCGGGACCACATATAATAAATCGAGTTTGGCTTGTCAAGTAAAAATATAACCATTTTGAATATTTGTTGTCACAAAAGCAATGAATGGGTAAGGTTCATTATGGGCTAGTCGTCTATTAACTTAAAAAAGAGTCGCTTGTGTCAAAATTTCAGACCACATCCTTGCTCCCTGCTTCCCAGGTGTGTATTGGTTTTTTGGCCAAATACCCTTTGGCCTTTTCACCAAAACTGGTGATTTAGCTAAACAATTCTCACGCAAGCCAGTTAATATAAATTCCTGATATTTCTATATATTTTCTTATTTTCTCATGTTGGTATTTTTACTGCTTCTAAGCGTAATGACAAGAAGCACGACTTGTTCATTTTTATGAGGAAATGAACGGAGATTTTGTACGTGATAGGGCTTCGAGAAAAACGCCGCTACCCAAGAGCGAGAGTGGAACTGCCGGTCTTTATCAGTACCGCTGAAGGCATTGTGGAAGGACTTACGCTGGATGTCAGTGCGGGTGGCGCCTCAATCCGCTGTCAAAGCCCACCACAATTGTACGAAGTATTTGAAATGATTATCAAAGTCCCAGAATTGGGACGCTCTTTGGTAGTTGAGGCTGAAGTGATCTGGTCGACCGCCGACGTCTTAGAAAATGAGCTTATGTTGCCCATCATGGGCGTCAGGTTTACTCGTATTGCCGACAGCGACCGGGGGCTCATCGCCACTGCCGTCGAAAAACTGGTCAAAAACAAAAAACTCGCCCCTAATCGGGTGGTAAGTGCCAGAAAGGTTCTGGCAAAAGTTCTAAAAGATTGTGTGCAGGAGACCTCTGAAAAGGGGTCAAGTCTTTACTCCTGACAGACGAAAAATCCGGTTACCCTACCTGCGGTAGGGTGTTGAGCGGGACAGATTACTGTCCCCACCATGACCCGTACCCCTCATCCCCTGACCCCCCACTGATAATTGCCCCTATCAGTGGGGGGATTTTTTTGATTGTAGATTTCAGATTGCGGATTTCAGATTCCCTCCCTTAATCTTTCTTGCTGGGGGCTCGCAGACCCAGGTGGAAGACCATCACAACGGTAAGAACGATAATAAAGAGAACCCCAGCCCACCGGACGATTTTCAGGCTGGCCATATTTGTCGAGTAGCGCAGCATCAGGGGAACATGTAAGGGCGGATAATCCGCCGAATAGGGGTCCAGCTCTATAGCTTTACGAAAATCAGGCTCGTACAGATCTAATCGACCTAGCTGCCGGTAGGTCTCGGCCCTGATGGCATAGGCTCTGGCGGTGCTTCGTGGATCTTGCCGAAGCTCAATAGTCATAGTGGCGTCGGCAATGGCCTCGTCCGTCATGCCCTTGAGACGATAGACCTGTGCCCGATAACTATAAGCGGCTGCCAGATGCGGATCCAACTCAAGGGCGCGGCCGAAATCGTCAAGCGCCCTGTCCAATAATGCACTGGGTTCCGACGGTTCACGCTCGAAGAGATGAGAAATAAACCGGCCGATCTCTGCCATGAGCCCCTGGGGGTGTCCCATTTTAAGATAGGTGAGGCCCCGCATAAAGTACGCATGGGGTCTGTGGGGCTCCAGCTCTATAACTCTGGTGTAGTCATGGATGGCCTTGTGGAACTGCCGCTGAAAGTAGTAGTGTATGGCCCGGTGCTCATAGGCCTCTACCAGGTTAGGATTCAGCTGGAGAGCCTTTGTGAAATAGTCGATCTTTTTCCACGCAAGTGAACTGTCGAGACCGCGCTTGTAATAGTCCATACTGTTCTGGCCCCAGGCTGCTGTCACGGCAAAAATTAGATATGGCAACGCTAAAGCCATCAATTTTTTCATGGCCGGCTCTCCCTACCGATCTCTATCATTTTACCACCAAAAATGTGTTTTCAAGGTACTTAAGAGCCAACTTTCCAAATTATTGCTCATGAGATGTGCACCCTCGCTCTTTCTGTCCGCACACAAAAGGTAAGTGTGAGGGCTGAATGTCCGCCGAGTTTGAAAAATCTCTCCACTTCTGTCACACTACTTAATGTTTTGACACTACCTCGCGTTTGCTAAGTCTAAAGGCAGACATAATCGATGGAACCCCTTAGCTATCGACCGGCAAATGAAGGCGATCTGGATTTCATCATCCGGCTGTCGATGAAATTGTTCTCCAAGTACGGCAGCTATGATGAAATTGTGCCCGGCTGGTTTTTGGAACCGGGAGTGATAACGGTAGTGGTTACAGAAAAAACTGATCCGTTGGGCTTCGCAATGCTCGCCTTAGAGAGACGTGGAGAGCCCCCCAGAGGACACCTGCTGGCGATCGGAGTTTTCCCTGAGCATCAAAGAAGAGGTATGGGAAGCGCACTGCTGGGCCATATGGAGAACCTTGCCCGGAAGTACGGTTTGAGTGAAGTCTATCTCTGGACTGCCAAAGACAACCTACAAGCTCTCTCATTTTTTCAAAGGGGCGGTTTCAAAATTATCGGATCGGAAAAAGATTATTATCCTAGGGGTCAGCCAGCTCTGGCAATGTACAAGAGAATTGATCCGTAAGCTCGTGAAAGCGAATCTAGGCGGGAATATTTTCACTCTTCAAAAACAGGTTGATTAGGTGATGTTCATCGACCAAATGGAAAAGGACAATTATGTTCAGCAGGTTTGGGAGAAACTGCAATCCAGATACATCCAAGTTTATCCTTTTCTCACAGAAAGTGAATTCACGGATCTATTTGGATATCGAGTCATCCAGGTCATCGAGAAACTCACCTGTCTGAGTGAAGCATGCGGCCGGTGTGACCTGGATATCGACTGCCCCTATTATTCGAGAATGCTGGATCGCTGCGGTATCGACACCTACAAACCGGTGCACTGCAGGCTTTGGCACTGCTACGATTGTGGCCCGGAAGAAATCATCGAGGATATCCGGGAACTGACCGGAATTTTCGCAGACCAACTGGGTCCGGAAATGCAGGCCAAGCATATCAAGAACGAACTGGAAAAATACCGCATATCAAAGGAAGAGGCCGAAAAGCAGTTTAAAGAACTTATCGAAGCCTTCAGAAACGAAGCAAAAACTTGAAGCGGGCCAAGGGGGAGAAGTACTTGAAAGGAATTTATCCTTTTACCGGTTGGTCTCTTTTTTTGCTTTGCGCTACGCGCTTTGCGTCAATACTCGAGCGGAAAAGACATGTCGTTTGAATCTGATAAACAAGGCAGTGGGCTCACTTTGGTGATCGACCAGGGTACCTTCTCCACCCGGGCTCTAGCGGTGGATGCACACGGAGCCATTCGGATGTCATCATATCGCCGGGTCTCGTTGCACCGGCGCGGGTTAGCCCTGGCGGAACAAAATGCTGCTGAAATAGCAGAATCCGTGCACCGGGTGTTGCAGGAGGTCATGGCGAGTTCCGCAGTACGCCGTCTGGGGGTGTCCCGAGCCGGACTTGCCACACAGCGCTCCAGTGTGGTGGCATGGGATAAACGTAACGGTAAACCGCTCGGTCCATTGCTCAGCTGGCTGGACTGCCGTGCTGCAGACTGGTTGAGTGAATTTGAATCTCATGCTCAGAAAATAAAAGCCCTCACGGGGCTGCCCCTTTCCCCCCACTACGGTGCGAGCAAGCTACGCTGGTATCTGGATCATCACCCTGAGGTAAAACGGGCGAAATCCGGTGGATATTTGGCCTTTGGGCCCCTCGCCAGTTTTTTGCTGTTTCACCTGCTGCAAGGACAACCCCTGCTCGTGGATCAAGCGAACGCGTCGCGAACCCAATTGTGGAACATCGTAACACGCGATTGGGATCAGTGGTTGCTGGATCTATTCGGTATACCGCTGGAAACGCTCCCCCACTGCCGGCCCATTTGCCACGGCTATGGCCTACTAAGGGAAGGTGGGATTCCGGTGACGGCCGTCAATGGCGACCAGAATGCGGCCATCTACAGCCTCGGACGACCCCGAAAAACCACGGGCATCATCAATATTGGCACCGGCGCATTTATTCTGCGCTCTACCGGCAATAAAGCGGTGGACCATCCGACCCTGCTGACGGGCTT
>Ga0209536_100014992_pt1 | contig 11076 bp, 10 predicted proteins | sample DeeMarSeWOR28_12_FD_187461 | JGI IMG/M metagenome (GOLD analysis project Ga0209536, IMG submission 187461) | Marine sediment microbial communities from White Oak River estuary, North Carolina - WOR-2-8_12 (SPAdes) (version 2) | ecosystem: Environmental > Aquatic > Marine > Intertidal zone >... | reverse complement strand
TGCCGCTGGCGCTGCCCGCGGTGGCCCTCCTGGCGGGCTGTGCCGGCCACGATCACCCAAAGGAGGATTTTACCGGCAGGGTGAAAACCGTGAATGCCGAGACAATCCGCAGCTGGATGGCGGAAGAGCGTGATTTCACGATCGTGGACGTGCGTTCGGAAGGCGAGTACGACAGTGACGGCCATGCGCCCGAAGCCCGGCTGCGCCCCTGGTCCATCTTTAACCGGAACCCTGAACGGAACCAGGCCTTTCTCGCCGAAATGACGGCAGAGTTCGAGCCGGACGACACGATTGTCCTCCTCTGCTCCCATGCCATGCGCGCGTCCCAGGCTGCGGCCGCGCTCCAGGAGAAACGCGGATTTACAGCCGTCTATGTTTTCCCCGGAGGCTACGAGGGGCACCACATGGACGGTTATCCGGCCGGTGACGGATGGAAGGCGGCCGGGCTTCCCTTCGACGAATGGTGATGTCGGTGTTCGAATCCTTTTCCATCGACAATATCTTTCCCTACGCCCTGGCCCTGGCATTCCTGCTGGGCTTTGCGGCCCGTTCCACGGGCCTGCCTCCGATGGTGGGATTCCTGATCGCCGGCTTCCTGCTCAACGCCCTGGGAGTCCAGGGTAGCGAGACCATCGACAAGGTCGGCGATTTCGGCGTCACGCTCCTCCTGTTCACCATCGGGTTGAAGCTCAAGGTCAGGGACCTGCTGCGAGCCGAAGTCTGGGCCGGTGCTTCGGTCCACGCGGGCATTTCGGTGGTGGTGTTCGGACTTGTGTTTTACGGCCTGGCAATAGTCGGATTGTCCCTGTTCGCGGGTCTCGACCTTCCTGCAGCCGTGTTGCTGGGCTTCGCCGGAAGTTTTTCCAGCACCGTTTTCGCCGTCAAGATCCTGGAGGAGAAGGGCGAGAGCGGTTCACTCCACGGCAGAACAGCCATCGGTATCCTCATCATGCAGGACATCTTCGCCGTCCTGTTCCTGACATTCTCCACCGGGAAAATTCCCGCTCCGTGGGCGCCGGTGCTGCTGGGTCTTTATTTCGCGAGGCCGATCCTCGGCTATCTCCTGAACCGGGTCGGCCACGGTGAACTGGTGCCCCTGTTCGGTCTGTTCGCCGCCGTGGGCCTGGGGGCTGAGCTGTTCGATCTGGCCAACCTGAAGCCGGACCTCGGCGCGCTGCTTCTTGGCATGCTCATGGCCGCTCATCCGAGGGCATCAGAAGTCGCGAACGCGCTCTTCGGGCTCAAAGAACTGCTCCTCATCGGATTTTTCCTTAGCATCGGGCTGGCCGGCACGCCGACGCTCGAACACGTGATGATCGCGATCCTCCTGATGCTGCTGATACCGTTCAAGACAGTTCTGTTCTTCTGGCTGTTGACGCGATTCCGGTTGCGGGCCCGATCTTCCCTGCTGGCCGCCCTCAGCCTGTCGAACTACAGCGAATTCGGACTGATTGTCGCGGCAATCAGCGTCGCGAACGGATGGCTGTCCCCGGACTGGCTGCTGATCATGGCCCTGGCGGTTTCGATTTCCTTCGTCCTCGCGGCACCTCTGAATGCGGCGTCCCACCGGATCTATTCGCGCTGGAGCCCGAATCTGGCGAAATTCGAGACCCGTGAGCGTCACCCTGAGGATCAGCCCATCGACGTGGCCGGTATGCAGACGGTGATCTTCGGGATGGGCCGAATCGGCACGGGTGCCTACGATTTCGCCAGGAAATACCATGGCAACGAGGTAGTCGGTATCGATTCCGACATGGCGGTCGTGGAGGCGCACCTCAGTGCCGGTCGAAATGTTCTGCACGGGGACGCCACGGATGCGGATTTCTGGCGCCGGGTCGTGACACAGCCGGAGGACGCCCCCCGATACGCGTTGCTCACCATGTCGGAGCACTCGGCCAACCGGCATGCCGTCGAGCAAATGCGGTCGATAGGCTTCCGGGGCTTCATCGCGGCCCTGGCGAAGCACGCCGACGAGGCCGCCGACCTGGAGACGGCCGGGGCTGACCTGGCTATCGATATCTACGCCGAGGCCGGCGCTGGATTCGCGGCCGAAATATCACGCAGGCTCGAATCTGCTCCCGGTAGCTAAGTTCCGACGCTCACAACCTCCAATGGCCAACGTTGGCTCTATGGTGAATAATGTCGAGAGCGTTTTCCGGGGTATGAATCTATGACAATCAGGGTGCGGAAATCCGTTGCCACGCTTTTCGGGCTGGTTTTTTTCTGTCTGCCGTCGGCGGCCCAGGAGCGCGAGTTTCCGCCGCTACCGCCCCTGAACGATCCTCCCACGGAATTGCGTCTGCCCGGCAAATTCGTCTGGGCTGATCTTTTCACCACCGATATCGCGAAAGCCCGCAGCTTCTACACCGGGCTGTTCGGATGGGACTGGCGCCAGGTCAGCAGCGCACGACCGTACGGGATGTTTTACCAGGATGATATCGCCGTATCCGGACTCGCCCTGCGCGATCCGCCGGACGAGGGACAGGCCTACGGCACATGGGTCTATTACGCATCCGTCGATGATGTGGCCTCCGTCGAAACCGCGGTCGCAGGGCGCGGTGGCGAAGCGCTGCTGCCCCGTCGCTCCATGCCCGAGCGGGGCGAATTCGCCATCCTGGCCGATCCGGATGGGGCCATTGTCGGGGTCCTGCGCTCCAGCAGCGGCGACCCGGGCGAATTCCAGGCGGCGGTCGGTGAATTTATCTGGTATCAGCTCTTTACCTCGAAACTGGATCCTGCGACCGAGTTCTATCAGACGGTGTTCGGCTACGACGTGTACGAAAACGAGGACACACCGGAACTCTTGGACTACATGCTTTCGTCGCAGGGCTATTCCCGGGCCGGTGTCGGTCTGCTTCCGGAAGACTCGGAGTCTGTGCCCACCTGGGTCGGTTTCGTGCGGGTCGAGAACGTGGCCGCATCCGTCGCCGAGGCGGAACGGCTCGGTGGGAAGGTGCTCCTTCCCCCGGCCCCGGAGCGGCTCGGCGGGGACATCGCCATTGTCGCCGACCCCGAGGGCACACCGGTCGGTTTGCTTCGCTGGACGTATCCGGAAACAGAGGAGGACGAACAATGAATGGCCCCCTCGTCACCGCCCTCTGCCTCGCCGGCCTGGTGATCCTGGCCACCGTCTCCGCCGGGTGCGAATCCACCGGGGGCGGAAGAACAAGCGTCAGTACTTCGTATTACTACGGCTCCGGATGGAACGATCCGTATTATCACCGGCGCGATTATTACTACGGCACGGTGGTCGTGCCGCCCCGCCACCGCCCGCCCAACTACAGGCCGCCTGCCAACAGACCCCCGGGGGCGAGACCGCCGGGAGCTCGGCCCACGCCTCTGCCCGCTCGGCCGCGACCGCGGCCCCGGCCGACGGCACGATAGGTCTCCGGTGACAGCCCGCGGATCAGGCGGGCCGCTTTCCTTTGCGACGACGCCTCTTTCGGGCGCGGGTGGGAACAAACTCGGTGGTGCCGCCCCACCGTTCCCGGTGGGCGTTCTCGGCTTCCTGGCGGATTCCCGAATGGCGACTGGACAGAAGCAGCGACGACGGGGGGCAGACCCTGGCGCGGATCAGACCCAGATCCCGGGCCGCATCGAACAGGCTCGGGTACCAGCTTTCCCAGCCGGGGAGTAACCGTTCCACTTGTTCTCGCAAACTCATCTGACCCGGATCCGTCTCGGTCGTGCCGGAGTCTGGACGTTACCCCAGAGTGAGGAGGCAGACAATGCCCGGCGTCACACTGTCCTGCCGCGGCAGATTTTCCCGCGAGCGGGTCGTGTACCCAGGGAGCAGATCCGCGGAATCAAGCGCGGAAGGCGGACGGACACCGACCTTCTATACTCGTTTCAGGACAATCCCGAGGTCCGGCTGCGATCCGCTCCCGGTCGCGCGTCGGCCTTGCCAGGGCTTATCCCCGGATGCCGGTTCACAACGCCGAAATTGCGGACATTTTCGAGCGGCTGGCGGACCTCCTCGAACTGGAGGACGCCAACCCGTTCAGGGTGCGCGCCTACCGGAATGCGGCGCGCACCATTCGCGGGTATCCGGAGACCATGTCCCGCCTGGTGGAGAAAAAGGCCGATCTCGCCGAGTTGCCCAATATCGGCGAAGACCTGGCCAGGAAAATCGCGACCATCGTTCGCACCGGAAAACTTCCGCTGTTGAGGGAAATTGAATCCCGGACGCCGGGCCAGCTCAGCGATCTCATGAAAATCCAGGGGCTCGGGCCGAAAAGGGTCAAGACCTTGCACAAGGAGCTCCACATCCGCTCCGTTGACGACCTGGGTCGGGCAGCCCGGAGCGGCAAAATCAGGGAGCTCCCGGGATTCGGGGAAAAGACGGAAAAGGCGATCCTTAAAGGCCTGGAAGACATCGCCGGCCGGGCCAATCGCACCCCGTTGCCCCAGGCCGAGGAAACCGCCCGGTCGCTGGCCGCTTATCTCGAGGCGATCGAGGGGGTACGGGAGGTCATTGTCGCCGGCAGCTTCCGCCGCAGAAAGGATACGGTGGGTGACCTGGACTTTCTGGTGACCGCGAGCCGGAAGTCCCCGATCATGGACGAATTCATCGCTTATGACGAGGTCCGGGACGTCGTCTCCAAGGGAACGGGCCGCTCCACCGTGAGGCTCCGTTCCGGCATGCAGGTGGATCTGCGCGTCGTGCCGCAGGTCAGCCAGGGAGCCGCCCTGCTCTACTTTACGGGATCAAAGGCCCACAATATCGCGATTCGGAAAATCGCCGTCAGCAGGGGCTTGAAGCTCAATGAGTACGGGCTTTTCAAGACCGACAAGCGGATCGCGGGAAAAACAGAAGCCCAGGTGTACCGGCGGCTCGGTATGGCCTGGGTACCGCCGGAAATGCGTGAGGATCGGGGCGAAATCGAGGAAGCCCGCAAGCGCTCATTGCCAAAGCTGGTGGAACCGGACGATATCCGGGGTGACCTGCACTGCCATACGCAAGCTACCGACGGCACGCTGTCGATTCGGAAGATGGCTCGTGCGGCGGCAGAGATGGGGTATGAGTACCTGTCAATCAACGACCATACTCGTCACGTGAGAGTCGCGAACGGGATGGACGCGGACCGGCTTCTGGCGCAGGTCGAGGAGATTGACCGGCTGAACGATGAGCTCGAGGACATCGTGCTCCTGAAGTCGGCGGAAGTGGATATCCTGAAGGACGGGTCCCTGGACCTTCCCGACGACGTCCTCGGACAGCTGGACTTCACAGTGTGCGCCATTCACTACGGCTTCGATCTGTCGGAGAAGGCACAGACAGAACGCGTCCTGCGTGCCATGGACAACCCCAATTTCCACGTCTTCGCCCACCCCACCGCGCGCCTGATCAACGAACGTCCGCCCTGCGCACTGGATCTCGAGCGAGTCATGACAGCAGCCCGCGAAAACGGCTGCGTCATGGAGGTCAACGCCCAGCCGTCGCGACTGGATCTGAACGACGAGGGATGCTGGCTGGCGCGGGAGTCGGGGGTCAAGGTGGTCATTTCCACCGACGCTCACAGTGCCGCGGACCTCCGCTACATGCGCTATGGCGTCGATCAGGCACGTCGCGGCTGGCTATCCCCATCCGATGTGCTCAACACGCTGAGCCTGGCGAAACTGAAAAAGACCCTGACGCGCCGTTGAAACGGCTCAAGACCCCTGACCGTCAGCCGGCTGAGACCGCCACCGTGTCAGGCCAGCCCACCGGCATTAACGCAACGGGCGTTTCACCAGACGGCAGGGACAGGATGTTCGCCACTGCCGCATCGTCGAAGGCGCCCACGATCACCGTTCCGAGGCCGAGGCTCTGGACCTGCAGGTAAACATTCTGGGCCGCGTGACCTGCTTCGATGAAAACATAGCGCTCGGCGCGCGATCCATATCTCGCGGCCGTCCGGGAAATTGCGGCGGTGATGGCCAGTATTGCCGGCGCGCCAGCAATCCATCGCTGACCGAAGGCGGCCTCGGCAACAGAATCGGCAAAATCACCAAGTTTCAGGGTTTGCAGCCCTTCCGCCCGGGGATCGTACCGGTAGACGCCTTCTGGAACACCCGTGATTCGGCGGGCAATCAGCCAGATCGTAAGGGGATAAAGCGCACCGGCGGATGGTGCCGTGCGCTTGCCGTCTTCCGAGGTGACTCCCTGGCACGCCCAGAGCAATTGGCTCACCTGCTCGAGGGACAGGGCCCCTGATGTGAAGTCTCTCACGGACCGGCGTTGATCGAGGACCTGCTCTACCGGGACACGCGCGCGCCCCGATCCGGACAGGCCTATCCGTGAACTCGCCTTTGAGCCCCGCGGTGATTCGGTCTCGACAGCGGACGTTTCTTGCTTCCCCATGACCGCCATGGATACCCCTAAAGCCTCCGGTAGCTCGGCCGCGGATCAGCATGCTCGAATCGTTCCTGGCAGTTGCGGCAGCGTCGGGCGCTGGGCAGCTTTTCCAGCCTCTCGAGGGGAATCGGCTCCTCGCAGTCGATGCAGACTCCGTAAGTGCCCTCGGCGATGGCGGTCAGCGCGGCCTCCACATCCTTCAGTTCCGCGACGTCTCGATCGATTTCGCTGAGATCGATGTCCGTCAGCAAATCAGCCACCGATCGTTCCTCGAAGTCTCCGACGCGATCCGCAATGGCCTGATACTGATCTTCGTCATATTTGATAAGACCTTCCCGAATCTCCGCCCGCAGGGCTTCGGCGCGCTGTCGCAGCTGCTTCCTGAAACGAACCAGGTCGTCCTGCCCGAGCGTATCGCCGTCAGGTCGACGACCGGACGGGATCGGCAGCTCATTTCCGGGCACGGTTTTCCTTTCCAGCATGGTCCTGTCCTCCTGACGCCGGCCGTTCCCTCCCAGGCGGGATCTTCGGGCGTCTCTACCCTATATATAGCTCTTTCCAGGAGAACCGTGGCGCGGAGGAGCGGAACTCTCAGCCCGTCATGCTCCAGGCGACGGGGCGGGTATTCCCTTGAACTTCGGGCGGCGGTTATGCAGACGGCCGCCGGCCCGGTCAGCGCTCACCCCATGGCACGAAGGGAAACCGGACCGGGCTGTCCCGCAGGTCTTCGGGCAGGACCAGCAGGCGATACCCGCCCTGCCACTGGAGGACGTAGGTGGTCTTGGCCACCTGGATACCGGCACCGTCCACCCGATAGTGGCCTAACAGGGACCGGAATTTCATGCTTTGAAGCTGCTCCCGGACGGCGCCCTGATCGAGGGAGTCCGCCAGCCGCACGGCGGCCTCCAGCACCTGGCCGGCCGCATATCCGTAGGCGGACTGGGCCGATGCATTGGCCCCGAACTTCTGCTTGTAGCGATAGGAGAAATCGTAAGCCATGGGCAGGTTTCCACTGCGCATCCAGGCGACCGTGCCCATGATGCCCTCGGTGTCCTCGCCCAGAGCGTCACCAAATTCCCGAAAAGCGGGACCGACCGTCATGGCGAAAATCTTCGGCGACAGCCCGGCTTTCTTCGCCGCCCGAACCAGCCCGATGGAGTCCTCCAGGTAAGTCCCCCCGAGCAGAACTTCCGGCTGTGTTGCGATGATTCGTTCGGCAAGATCGGAGAACTCCGTCTTGTCCTCCGGATAGGCTTCGTCGAACACGAGCTCCATCTCCAGCGCCCGTATGGACGCTCGTACGCCGTCCGCGACCTCGCGGGGAAATTCGCTGTCAGCGTACACCAAGGCGACCCGCGACAGTCCCAGTTCCCCGGCCAGCTTGAGTGGCAGGTCCATGTATTGCCCGGCAGGGGTATCGATCTGGAAAACGTTATCGAAGCCCTGCATCCAGATCTTCCTGGCCGCCGCACCTGCCGCCACCATCGGCATGCCGTGCCTGTCGGCGACTGCTGCCGCCGCCATGGTGATATCTGATCCGTAAGGGCCGACCAGGAAATCGACCTGATCCTCGGTGATCAGCCTCTCGTAAAGCGCCGCGCTTGTTTCCGGATCCGACGCATCATCGTAAACGACTACTTCGACCGGATAGCCCAGGAGGGCACCGCGGGCGTTGACGTCCGCTGCCCACATCCTCAGGCCCTGCATCTGATTGGTACCGGGCACTGCATAGCTGCCGGTCATGGACGCCGTCGCGCCGATCCGGATCGCGGAGCGCTCGTCGGCAGCCTGTGCAGTGCTTAAGAGGAACAGGCAAGCAAGCAGAAAGGCAACCGGGATACACAGATGTCTGGGCATGGCTACTTCTCGATATCCAGCCGACGTTTCTCGGTGTAGAGCGTTCGCACGAGACTGTACTCGAACGGCGAGCCAGTCCCGTAGTACAGGAACTTCACATGAGCCCGGGTATCGATGGCATAGAGCAGGCTCCATATGATCTGCATGGTCCGATCCGGATCGAGAATGGCATCACGGATCTGGGTCGTGACGTACCAGTCCACGCCAGTACCGATGCCGTCTCTGACCGATGAGGGCCCGAGCAAGGGCAGCACCAGGTACGGCCCGGCGCCGACGCCCCATTTGCCCAGGGTCTGTCCGAAATCCTCGCGGTGCTGGGGTATTCCCATCGGCGTGGCCGGGTCGAAGAGGCCCAGCAGGCCGATCGTGGTGTTCACGGCGAAGCGGCCTGTCGTGTGCAGCGTTTTTCTGCCGCTGCCCTGAAGCAGGCTGTTGTAGATAGTCCGGATATTGAAAAAATTCGTGAAGAAATTGTGCACGCCTGCACGGAAAAAAGACGGCGTGACCTTGTAGTAACCGATCACCAGCGGAAGGAGAACGTACTTGTCCACGCGATAGTTGAACCGGTACATGGTCTTGTTGAAGGCCATGAACGGATCGTCCATCTCGTCGAACTGCTGGACATCCGGCCGGATCAGACGATCCGCCGAGAACACCGGCTCCTCGGGCTCGTCGCCCACGACCACCGGGGCAGTGCTGCAGCCACCTGTTAAAACACCCAGAATGATCAGCCCCAGGGCTGGCAGCGTTCTGCGTAAGACTTGTCGCCGTGACACCGCTGCACTCATCCTAAGGCCGGAAAATCTCGATCATGTGAGCTACGTAATCGCGCTGGGTCATGTTCCCCAGATGACCGCCGTTGGGGTAAATCGTCGCGCGCTCGCCGAAGACCTGGCGAAAGAAATCGATCTGGCCCGGCTCGAGAATCAGATCGTCTGCGTTATGCGTGACGTAGATGTTGTCCGCGTTTCGAAGAAAATCCTCGATAGTAGCCAGGCTCATCTCCTCGATCAGCGAGGTTCGGGTAAGAGCGGGATTCCTCGCCTTGTAATAGGGGTAGAAATAAGCATGAAAGAAGTCAGTGAATCCGAGCCGCATGGCCACGTGGTTGTAGGTGGCAAGATCCGTGTTCTTGCGTAGCCTCACGTTGCTGGGCTTGATGTAACCGAAGTCCGTCATGACATCCGACGTGAATGCCATATTGGCTGCAGCAAGGCGGAACGCGGTCCCGATGAGTGCAGCCAGCCGTTCATTGGGGGGCTGGTAGATCTCGTAGACCTTGTAAAGAAAGTCCTCGCTCAGATTGAGCTCGTCGGAACGCGTGTAGACCTCGGCAAAACGATCGATCAGTTGCTGGTAGAACGCACCGAAGTTGTCCTCGCCGCCCGGTATGTTCTCCAGCATCCGGTCCAGCAGCGAGATCGAGCTGTACAGCCGCATCGGCGAATTGATCATCAGCGCCCGTTTGAATCGGAAAGCCTGGCGCTCCTGGTCGATATTCATCACGAATGCCGTGTTGAAGGCGCCCAGACTGTAGCCGGTCAGGAAGAATTCCGTGACCTCCGCCTTGTGTTCGAGCTTCCTCCAGATCGTCTCCATGACCCTGTAGAGATCAGCAGCGTCGTCGAAGGCGTGTCCTGGTACGTGGCTCGATGACGCGGAGACGATAAAGTTGGAATGGGTCGGGGACGATAACGCGACGAAGTGGAAGCCCGCCTTGTACAGGGCTTTGCCGATATTGCGATTGGACGTGCCGTCGTGGGACCCGCCGGTGCCGGCAATCAGGAAAACCAGCGGCGCCGGGCCCTTCTGCAAGGCGTAGGAATAACGCAGTTTCTTGTCGTAGAAAAACACGTCCGGAACTTCCCGGTCCGGGAAGATTTCGATGCTGCGTCTCTTCAGCGGAACCCGAACGTCGAGATCAGCCTGATAGTCCGCGGGAGTCCCGACAACAGTCGCGACGAAAGGATCATCGAAGGGATAGTCGTAGGCGCTGGCCGGGGTGCCTAGCAGGAGCGCCATTAGACAACCGGCAAGAACACCTGCTCGTCTGCAATTATTGGCGCTCATAGGCTGATCTTGGCCGACGAAATTCGGCCAACACTACCGTGAAAGGGATGTATAAGTCCACCGCCGGTTCGCCGGTACGCGGGCCTCCGATCAGCCCTGAATTATTGAAACCGTCAGGTCTGCTCCGCGGGGCGACGGGCACCGAGTCCAATCCAGCGCCGCACGTCCTCGAGGAGCAGATAGAGCACGGGGATCAGCACGAGAGTGATGACGGTGGCGAACAGGATTCCGAAGCCCAGCGACACTGCCATCGGTATCAGGAACTGGGCCTGGGTGGACTTCTCAAGCAATAACGGAGTCAGTCCCGCGAACGTGGTCAGTGATGTCAGCAGCACGGGTCGCAGGCGGGCTAATCCAGCTCGATAAACCGCATCCCGCATTTCGACGCCCTCGCGCCTGAGTCGGTTGATGTAATCGACGAGCACCAGGCTGTCATTTACCACCACGCCACCCAGGGCCAGCATCCCCATAATGCTCATGATGGTCAGGCTCATACCCATGATGATATGCCCCAGCATGGCTCCGGCAATGCCGAATGGGATCACACTCATCACGATGAGCGGCTGAAGATAGGATCGGAACGGAATCGCCAGCAGAGAATAAATGATGAAGAGCACGAAAATGATGCCGAAGCCGATGCTCCTGAAAGATTCTCTCTGCTCTCGAGCTTCGCCCTCCAGGCTGTAACGTACCCCTGGATAACTGGAGACCTGCTGGTCCAGATAGCCCAGGAGATCCCGTTTGATAGCCTCTACATCCGCCGTTTCCTTGTTGATATCAGCGGTGATGTTGATGGTCCGGCTCCTGTCCACTCT
>Ga0209536_100014991_pt1 | contig 11077 bp, 13 predicted proteins | sample DeeMarSeWOR28_12_FD_187461 | JGI IMG/M metagenome (GOLD analysis project Ga0209536, IMG submission 187461) | Marine sediment microbial communities from White Oak River estuary, North Carolina - WOR-2-8_12 (SPAdes) (version 2) | ecosystem: Environmental > Aquatic > Marine > Intertidal zone >... | reverse complement strand
AGAAAAACCGTACCTGTTGGCGTCGCTTCCGGATAAGCATCGGTGAGCCAGTTATGCAGAAACGGAAAAGCGCACTTAATGCCAAACGCGAGAAAAATCAGCCAGCCACCGATTCCGTCCAAACCGATAAAGTCGAACGCCAGTGAGCCAGTGTGCTGATATTGCACCAACGCCCCCGCCAATAACAGCACCCCCGACGCTACTTGAAAAATTAAATAACGGAAACCGGCTTGCATCGCCTTTTCCGTGCGGCGCGCCCAGATGAGGAACACCGACGTTATGGCTAGCAACTCCCAAAAAATAAACAGTGTAATTAAGTCGCCAGCAAACACGGCCCCCAAGGCGCTGCCGGCATACAATAAGCTGGTGACCGATTGTGTGGTATCGCGCTCATGCAGGGCAAACACTCCGGCAAGAAATGCGGCAATATGGAATAAATAACCGAACAGCAAGCTTAAGCGGTCAGTGCGCATTAGCGTCAGTTCATAGTCCAATATCTGCCAGGTGGCAACTACGCCAGGCGCCACGTCCATCCACAGATGCAAACCACCGAGAATGGGCGTTACGACTATTACAGCACCCCGCACCCAGCCACGCGTCACAAGAGCCAGCAACGCGGCGATGAAAAAAGGAATAAACGGCGGCAGATCACTCATCCACATCGTAATAGTCTTCCTTGCGCATGAGCACTTTGCGCATTTCTTTGGCGATTAACACCAACAACACGCAGGCGATGAAACCGTAGATGGCGTAAAAACCAGGTAAGTTTTCCCAACTGTGGCTGATATGGCGATGCAGCACCAAGTCCAGCAGCAATAAGACACCGCAAATCACATAAAAGCCCCGCAACAAGCGATTCACGTTTTGGGATTTGTCGAATAAATATTGTTTTTCCTGTTTTTCGTTATTCGTATCGTGCATATCACTTGCCTCCGGCAGCACTCGCCGCCAGTTCATAAAAAGGATTCGGATAGAAAAATAGTACTAGACACGCCAATGAAGTGATGACCATCGCCGCCAGACAACTTGCCGGTGCCTCTCTTACTTGGGTGTAGGTGGTACCATCTTTGGCTTTACCAAAAAAAGCACGTATTGGAATCGGTAACAAATACGCGATATTCAATAGCGAACTGATCAGTAACACGCACAGCAATAGCCACTGCCCCGCTTCTATAGTACCCATGCCCAGATACCATTTGCTCCACATGCCCCCGAACGGTGGCAACCCGATGATGCTCAGACTTCCTATGAGAAACGCTCCGAAGGTGATGGGCATGGCCCGCCCCAATCCTCCCATATCACTGATATCCGATTTATGCGCCGCCACCAGAATCGCACCGGCGGCAAAAAATAGAGTGATCTTCGCCATGGCATGCATTGCGATATGCATGCTACCGCCCAGCAAGCCCATTTTGGTCGCCAGCAACGCCCCGAGCACAATGTAGCTCAACTGACTGACCGTAGAATACGCCAACCTGGCCTTTAAATTGTCTTTGGTCATGGCGATCAACGAGGCCAGCAATATGGTTCCCCCCGCAAACCAAATCAGCCAGTCGCTAGCGCCACTTTGCAAAATAAAATCCGCGCCGAAAATATAGATAGTGACCTTCAATACCGTGAACACACCAGCTTTTACCACCGCCACCGCGTGCAACAACGCGCTCACGGGAGTGGGCGCCACCATAGCAGCGGGCAACCAGCGATGAAACGGCATCACAGCCGCTTTGCCAATACCGAACACAAACAACGCAAACAGCAACCCGGCCCAGGCCGGATCAAGATAGCCGGAGAGTATGCCGCCTTGTCGAAAATCCAATGTCCCAGTGATGGAATACGTTATCAATATGGCCAGTAACTGTAATCCAATGGAAGTGCCTAACAGAATACCCAAGTAAGTTCGGGCTCCGCGGCGGGCTTCGGCTGTGCCGGCGTGTGCCACTAACGGATAGGTGGACACTGTAAGAATTTCGTACCATAGAAACAGCGTAAACAAATTGCCTGCGAAGGCGGTGCCCATGGCACTGCCAATGGCGATAGCAAACATAGCGTAAAACCGGGTCTGGTTTTTCTCATGGTGGCCACGCATGTAACCAATGGCATAAATGGAGGTGATAATCCACAACAGGCCCGCCACCAGCGCAAACAACATACCCAGCGGCTCGACTTCGAAAAACACCGGAATTCCGGGCAACGGCTCGAACAGTTGAAAGGAAATGCTGGCGCCTTGTTGCACGCGAAGAAACAAAGTAATCACAATCAGACTAATGGCACCTGCAGTTACCAACGTGACCGCTTCACGCAAGTTAGGCCAGCGACCGCAAAGCGCGATGCCCAGAGCGCCGGCAAAAGGCAGAAAGATCGCCAACAATACCAGCCACTGATCGCTCATTGCGGCACTGCCCTCAGGATTTGCACCGCCGACTGCGCGACACCCACGGTCAAATCGGTATTAAGACCGAAATAGATATTGGCAATGACCAAAATCCACATCGGAATCAGCAAAGACAAAGGTGCTTCTTTGACCGTTTGTTCTGCATCGCCAGCGGCACGAAAAAACAACACTTCCACCAGTTTCCACAAATAAATTACCGCAATCAGCGAGCCCACTAGAACCACTACCGCAGTTATCCAATTGTTTTGTTCCAGTGCGGCGAGAACCAAATACCACTTGCTAATAAATCCCGCTGTACCGGGAACACCAATGAGGCTTAAACCGGCAATAACAATCGCCATAAAAGTCCAAGGCATTTGCCGACCCAAACCGTTGAGTTTATCAATATGGCTGGAACCGATGCGGTACACCAATGCACCTATGGCCATGAACAAAGCGCCTTTCATTAAGGCGTGATTAAACATATGCACCATGGTCGCCGTTAGCCCCAATGCCGAGCCAAACGCAATACCCAACACCATATAACCCACCTGAGCCACACTAGAATACGCTAACAAGCGCTTCGCATCCCGCTGGTAGATCGCATAGATAGAAGCGACAATCACCCCGACAATACCCACCAATAAAAACATATCATCGGTGGGCGTGTCTTGAGCAAATCCATTGGAAAATACCGTAAACACTATGCGCAACATGACATAAACGGCCACTTTAGTGGCGGTGGCGGCAAGAAACACCGTGATCATCGACGGCGCGTAAGTATAGGCGTTAGGCAACCACAAATGCAGCGGGAACATTGCCAATTTGAGCCCGACACCGACGACGATAAAAGCAAACGCGGTGTGTATAGTGCGATGCTCGAAAGTGGCAGGCAGGAGCTGTTGGAGATCCATCATGTTCAATGAGCCGGTTTCGGCATAGATTAAACCGATGCCAATCAGTAAAAACGTGGCACCTATAGTACCCATGATTAAGTATTGATAAGCAGCGGTAAGGGCGCGGCGCTGCCGACCCATACTGATTAGGGCATACGAGGACAGAGAGGAAATTTCCAAAAATACAAACAGATTAAATACGTCACCCGTCAGAGTTATGCCGAGTAAGCCGGTCAGACACAACAGAAAGGCCGCGTAAAACAGCGCTGACAGTTCCAGGGGAATTTCCTGTTCCACACTGCGTAACGCGTAAGGCAAGGTAACTGCGGCGATTCCGGCGACTATCAAAGCCACAAATGCATTAACGGCATCAATGCGGTATTCAATACCCCATGGCGGCTCCCAGCCCCCCAATTCGTAACTAATAATACTGCCATCGTTAACCAGCCACAGTTGCCATCCTGCCATCCCTAGGCAAACCCAACTCACTACTAAGGTAAACAACCACGGCAGCTTGCCTTTTGGCAGCATGGCCGCGATGGGAGCGGCCAGCAGCGGAATGGCGACCAGGAGCAAACTCAAATTTTCTTCTATCACAGCGACTGATCCTGATCGTGAATGTCGTCTTCTTCTATGCTGCCGTACGCCTCTTTAATACGTACCACCAGGGCCAAGCCGAGCGCAGTGGTAGCGACACCCACCACAATAGCCGTTAGTATCAATACGGAAGGCAAGGGATTGGAGTATTGCGTAAAACCTTCGGCAACAATGGGCGTGGTACCTTCTTTAACATTGCCGATGCTGATATACAACAAAAACACCGAGGTTTGAAAGATGTTGAGACCGACGATTTTTTTAATCAAATTACCGCGACTCACCACCGTGTAAAAACCTATCATCATCAAAAAAATGACAATCCAGTAATTATAGTGGCCGAGGATAAAGTCCATCAAACTCGCCCTCTGCCAGCAAAGGCGAAAAAGATAATCAGCATGACGGAACTGACGGTAATACCCACGCCCAATTCAATGATCAGGATGCCAAGATGTTGACCGGCGACCGGATCTGCCGCCAAAACATTGTAATCTAGAAATTTTCCGCCCAATAACAATGCCGCAAATCCCGTACCCGCGTAAATTAACACCCCCAAACTGGCCAGTAAGCGCAAAACGCTTACTGGCAGCACTCGTTCGGCGGTATCCAATCCAAACACCAGTGCGTACAGTATAAATGCGACGCTGAAAATAACGCCGGCTTGAAAGCCACCGCCAGGGCCGTAATCGCCGTGAAACTGCACATATAAAGCGAACAATATAATGACAGGAATGAGAATCTTCGCGATAACCCTTAGGATAAGATTGTGTCTCATGTCTTATCCTCATTACTCTGTGGTTTCCGTCTCGATAAGCGCCCCCCTAATAGTAACATTACACCGATACCGGCTGTTAATATCACGGTGGTTTCACCCAAAGTATCAAAACCCCGGTAACTGGCCAGCACTGCCGTCACCATGTTAGGCACACCCGTCTCATTAGCACTTTGCTCGATATACCTGGGTGCAACGTGGTGCTGTGCCGGCGCGTTAGCGTCACCAAAGGGGGGAATATCCAGAGTGCCATAAACTAGTGCCCCTCCTGTGACCAGCACCACGGTCAACGGCAACCAGGGTTTATGAGTGGGGCGCTTTTCCTCGTGCTTTTTGGTCAACGCCAACGTAGCTAGCATCAATACAGTGGAAATTCCGGCCCCAACCGCCGCTTCAGTAAAAGCCACATCTGCCGCATCCAACACCACAAACAATCCTGCGGTAAGCAAGCTGTAAATACCAAATAGCATGACAACGGCAAACAAATTACGAATACGAATAATGGCAATGGCGGTGATGGCAAGAAAAGCCAGTAAGGTAATATCAATCAGAATATCGATCATTATTATGTCTCAGCTTGATCGTGTTGCAATTTGGGTTTGAGACCACCGTGCAGCGCCGCATTAGCCAGTGCGTGGGTAGCGGTAGGACTAGTAAACAGCAAAAACGCAAAGATCAAAAGCAGCTTGAAACTCGCTAAGCTTAAGCCCGCTTGTAGTGCCAATCCCAACAAAATGAGCGCGGCACACAGCGTATCGGTGGTGCCCGCCGCATGCATTCGGGCATAAAAATCCGGGAATCGATGCATACCGATACCGCCGATCACACTCAACAAAGCGCCGGCGATAATGCAACCCCAACTGGCCCATTCCAGGATCATCATACTCACTCCCCCTGCTCCTCTTCACCCGAGCTATGAAAATTCCCTTGCTCCACGAGCTTAAGAGCCGCGACCACACCAATGAAGTTGATCAATGCGTAGATAATCGCAATATCAAGGATATCGGTTCGGCCGGAAAGAAATGCGAACACCGCGATTAACAACACGGTTTTTGTACCAAACATGTTTACCGCCAGTATGCGGTCATATACCGTCGGCCCCAATAGCGCCCGGCTGAGTGCAAGTCCCATCGTGATCAGCACCGCCAATGCGGCCACGGCATAAATCATCAAGTTTACTCCTTGCTGCGGGGATCTTCAGGGACAACACTGGCCATTTTGCCGGTTTGCAACTCTTCAGCGGTTTCTCTGGCCAGCGCGTGCACGGTGATGGTGTCTTTTTGTAGACGTACACTCACGGTGCCCGGTGTCAACGTTATCGCATTGGCATAAATCACTCGACCAAGATTGGTCCGCTGCGGCATAGGCACATCTATCATCTGAGGGCTTATGGATTTTCCCGGCATTATGATGCGTTTGACCACGTCCCAGTTAGCCACGACGATCTCGCGAATCAAATAGGCAGTGAAACTTAAAATACGGTGGGTGAGGTGAATAGGATGACTTTCGTGATCCACCACATCCATACGATGGGCTAAATAGAGTGTTAAAAGAGTGGAAGCAACGCCCAAAGATATCAACAGGGGCTCCATGTGACCTGAAAGAGCGATCCACAAACCGAAGAGTAAAATGCCTAGGCTGACAATATGCTTCATGGGTCGATCAACTATTTGTTGTTGTTCTAAGATCAGTAAAACTGGATTATAACAATAGACCACAGGGATTTGAATTTTAATAATTTTCACTGGCAGACGGCCGATCGGAGCCTCCTTACTGCCAAGCGGTGAAAGCACGGATTTCGGTTATCTTAGCCCATTGGTTTTCACAGTAAAAGTATGTGTAAAATCAAGGAATTAAGGCATTTTTCTCTCAAGTTAAACGCCTTCAGGACGATATCAACGATTAAATGGTTCAACTATAATATTTCAATTGCGACTAAACCCCGTTTGGGGCTGTCGCCCAAATCCAGAGGCAAACGATATGGGATGTAGCGCTAAATCCATTCATTTTACGGTAATTACTTGCATTTGGTTTCTACTCGCCACTATTATCTACACCCCCCCGGCGATAGCTGAAGGCTCGCCTGAGAGCATCGACGGCAGCACGTTAGTCGACGCCGAGGGATTTATTGAAGTCGTCAGTAAAACTCCGGATCTACTCATCATTGATTCACGCATCCCCGGAGACCGCAAGCAAGGTTATGTGGAGGGGTCCGTTAGTTTGCCGGATGTGGATACCACTTGCGATAGTCTGGCCAAATTGGTTCCCAACAAACACACAGCGACCTTGTATTATTGTAATGGTGTGAAGTGCGGCCGCAGCGCTAAGGCAGTTAAAATTGCTTTAGAGTGCGGGTACAGTAATATTTACTGGTTTCGCGGGGGATTCGAGGAGTGGTTGGCCAAAGGATACCCTTATCTTCAAGAATAAATCGACAACCAAACGTTAAATGCTAAATTTTCGCCCATCAATGCGTACCAGCTTAGGTTTAACTATTTTAGTGATGGGCTTGTTGGGTATGCTACTGGCCGTGGTTACCGGCGAAATCTATCGTCATTTGGCGTTTGACAATCAGCGCGAAGCATTTTCCAACCTGATTAAACTCAAAGTTGACGATATCCTCGAACATACCGTCAAAAACGCTTCCGAATTAGGGCAAACTATTCAAGCCAATGACAAGTTCCGAAACGCTATCATCAACGGCGACAACGAGACTATAAACGCCCATCTCAACGAACAGTTTCACCGCTATTTTGTTACACTGTCTATCATTAAGTTAGAGAAGCTTATCGCCTTTGATCCAGATTTCAATTTAGTGGGTCATTCCACCGAAGGTTCACAATTAACTGGACCGCACAACCTCCCCTGCCCTAACTTGATTGCCGTCGCCAAGAGACGCCAAGGCGCCGAGCGATTGAAAACGATTTCAGAACTGTGCATTAACGATCACAAACCGTATCTAACAGTTCTTGTGCCGATCGGCGGAGTGTGGTTCAAAGGTTATCTTCTGGTGGTCGCCAATCCAAGTATGAATTTTAGCGACGCGGAAAAAGCTTTAGGCATGCCTTTGACTCTAAGCATTCCCAATGAAAAAGTGGTGTATCAATCCAGTAATTGGCCAAACGTGGAAACCGACGGCAAAATTATCGTCTCCAACTACACGCTGGACACTTCCAACTCAGGCCCTGTGTATAATTTTGCGTTCGCCTTTAACGTCGAAGCCTTGTATAAAAAGCTGGAAAACACTCGTGTCATTATTCTTATCGCTGCCTCATTGGCAACATTTGTCACGGCCTTATTGTCAATTATGCTGTTGCAAAAAACGGCGCTCAACCCCTTGGCCGCTTTAACGCGTCAACTACATCTGGTTCGCCAGGACAAAACCCATTTAGGGGAGCGGGTAACGGTAACCGGCAATGTGGAAATCGCCAGTCTCGCAGAAGACTTCAACGAAATGAGCAGCGAATTGCACGTGTTGTATCAAACCTTGGAAAGCATGGCGTTTACTGATTCACTAACGGGGCTTCCCAATCGCGCCTTGTTTTATGACCGTCTGGAACAAGCGACTCACTTGGTCAAACGCAACGAAGCGGAATTTATTTTATTCATGCTGGATCTGGACCGGTTTAAATACGTCAACGACACTTTGGGACACCATATTGGTGATGAACTGTTGCAGGAAATCGCCAAACGTTTACAAACTACCATGCGTAAATCGGACACCATCGCCCGCTTGGGCGGCGACGAATTCGCCGCGATTTTGGTGGGTGTTCATAGCGTCGAATCTGCGGAAATTATCGCCAAAAAAATCATTAAACTGGTTAATGAACCCGTGCTTATCAATAACCATAACCTCACCGTTGGAGCCAGTATCGGTATCGTGCGCGCTCCCCAAGACGGCATCGATAACCACCAATTGATGCAACGGGCGGATATGGCGATGTACCACGCTAAAAATAATCGCCAGGGCTACACTTTTTACGAAAGTAATCTAGATCAGCACAGTTTCATTCAACTGAATCTTGAAAACGATTTGCGTTTGGCGATTCAGCAAAAGCAACTCGTGCTTTACTATCAGCCAAAAGTCGATATTAAATCCGGCCGAATGTGCGGGGTTGAAGCGCTGGTACGATGGAATCATCCCGCACGGGGATTTTTGACACCAGATTTGTTTATACCTTTGGCGGAGCAAACCGGCCTAGTACACCAGCTAACCCAATGGGTGCTAACGACCGCATTAACCCAGTGCGCCCAATGGCAAAAAGAGATGATTAATATAAATGTGGCAGTGAATTTGTCGGCCACCAGCCTTGAAGACACACAACTTGTCGAGATCGTATCCAAAGCACTCGACCACTGTGGTGTGGACCCACAATGGCTATCATTGGAATTGACCGAAAGCGCCGTGATGGCCAACCCCAATCAGGCCATGGAAATGTTAACCAAATTACATAATATGGGAGTAAAAATTTCCGTCGACGATTTCGGCACCGGATATTCGTCGTTGGCCTATCTGAAAAAATTACCAGTCTCTGATATAAAAATCGACAAGTCGTTTGTCAGGGACATGAACCGGGATAGCAGCGATGCGGTCATCGTGCATTCCACCATTGATCTAGCCCACAACATGGGATTGAGCGTAATTGCGGAAGGCGTAGAAAGCCAGGAAGTCCTGGATATGTTGATCGACTTGGGCTGTGATGCCGCCCAAGGCTATTTTTTCTGCAAACCGCAAGAAGCCGAAAAAATCAAAAGCTGGCTGCAGCATTCCCGTTGGGGCATTAATGCGCGCATGGCAGCGGTATAATAATAGCCTTCTTCGTACGCTTCGTGGTGAATATAAAAACGTTATTGTTTTAACCACACACATTGACCGCCACTGGCTTGCTGTATGGCTTGTAAGCGTTTCTCGTGAGCCTCCACTTCCGCTTGGTTTGCGTATACCACCTTTAGAGCCGGCCGGTTACCGCTGATCCGGATTATCTCGCTATGGCCCACTTCCACCGCTTGTTGTTGGGATTCTACAAATAGTGCCTCCTGTCCCCCGGTCATGCGCAGATATACATCCGCCAAAATTTCCGCGTCTAACAAGGCGCCATGCAATTCGCGGTGAGAATTATCTACATCGTAGCGTTTACATAAGGCATCCAAATTGTTTTTCTGACCGGGGTGCATCTCCCTGGCCAGGGCTAGCGTATCTACTATGGTGCAAATAGTATCAATGGACGGATGATCTTTTTCGTAACGTTGTAATTCATGATTTATAAACCCAACATCGAAAGGCGCATTATGGATGATCAATTCAGCGCCTTTCACAAACCGCAAAAAATCGTCAACGATATCTTCGAAGCGGGGCTTGTCCGCCAGAAATTCATTGCTGATGCCGTGGACCTCGATGGCACCATCATCGATATCGCGATCCGGCTGTATATATTGATGGTAGTGGTTGCCGGTCAGCCGACGGTTGTCCATTTCCACACAGCCAATCTCGATGATGCGATGGCCTTGCGCCGGTTCTAAGCCGGTAGTCTCAGTATCCAATACAATTTGCCGCATAATTGTTTCCTTATTTAAAACCTATGGAAGTTTACCAACCTAAGGCGCACTATCTTAACGCTCGCCCCATTAACGATTGTTTTTATCCAGCTCATCGATGCCGCGATTGGCCAGTGCATCGGCCCGCTCATTTTCTGGGTGCCCACTATGCCCCTTAACCCAGTGCCATTTGACATTGTGACTGGATACTAACGCATCCAGTTGTTGCCATAAATCGATATTCTTTACCGGTTTTTTGTCGGCGGTTTTCCAACCGCGTTTTTTCCAATTGGCGATCCATTGATTGATACCATTTTTCACATATTGAGAATCAGTGGTTATAATCACTTCGCAAGACCGATTCAACGCTTTTAAAGCTTCGATTGCCGCGGTTAATTCCATTCGGTTATTAGTGGTGTGATTTTCACCACCATAGAGCTCTTTTTCTTTGTCTTTATACCGAAGTACCACGCCCCAGCCTCCCGGCCCTGGATTGCCCCGGCAGGCGCCATCGGTAAACACTTCAACTACCGTCTGAGTCATAATTCCGATTCGATATTGATGTAGTAGACCTGGCCGCTCACCAGGGTACCGATGTCGCCTTGTCGAACGCGCTTCGCGGCTTCCTGGAACGGAGGGCTGTTGCGGGTCTGAAAGTCGACAAACACGGAGACCTTGCCTCGGGCGCGCCGGCCCGCCTCCATGAACTGCCTCGCCCCGTGGGTGTCGACGGAGATCGGCTTGGCGCACCAGACGTGCTTGCCGGCATCGATGGCGTCGCTGACCTGGTCGGGATGGAAGTAAGGAGGGCTCGTGATGATCACCGCGTCGACGTCGCTGGCGAGAACATCCTGATAGCCGTCGAGCCCCCCGAAGCACTTCTTCGTCTCGACGCCGTGCTTCTTCGCG
>Ga0209536_100014990_pt1 | contig 11077 bp, 9 predicted proteins | sample DeeMarSeWOR28_12_FD_187461 | JGI IMG/M metagenome (GOLD analysis project Ga0209536, IMG submission 187461) | Marine sediment microbial communities from White Oak River estuary, North Carolina - WOR-2-8_12 (SPAdes) (version 2) | ecosystem: Environmental > Aquatic > Marine > Intertidal zone >... | reverse complement strand
GAGTTGGGCATGATAAGCTCTTCTTCACGCCATGTCCGCACAATGGTTGTCCTTATGCCCATGTCGATAACTCTTACGACATTTCCTTCTACTTCTAAAATATCACCGGGTTTTATGGTGCGCTCAATCAGCAGAATAATTCCTGAGACAAAATTCTGGACAATATTCTGCATGGCAAATCCGATGGCAATGGCGAACACGGCGCCGGCGGCAAAAAGGGCGCTGATATTGATGCCAATGGTCTGCAGGCCAATGCCGAAACCGATAATGACTATGGTATAATGAACAAGCCGCAGGATAGCGGCGAGCGTTCCTTTCTGGCTTTCAAACCTGTGGGCAAAGGCCTTTCTCAGGGCGCGCTGCAGGACAAAAGAAAGCGCCAGAGAAAAGGTGATGACGAGCAGGAAGATTATAACGGAAAGGAGAGTGACCTCGGTGCCGGAGAGGGTAAAAAGAGGCTTGGAATATAATTCTGCTAAGTTTTTGACAAAATTATCAAAATCCAACATCCACCTCACAGTTTAATAATACAGCACTCCATAAAAAATCCTTGATCAGGCAAAGAATATCTCAATGTTACAATTATTTAGGTCCAATACGCAAGAGCAAAGGTTGCATAGAACCCCTCTTCCGGCCTTGAAAAAAAACCGGCCGCTTGCACCCTGCCAGTGTTGCCTGCGCAGGAATGCAGGCAACTTATCGCATGCAAGCCATGAAAATTGTTTTTTTATTTATTTTATGTAAGTATAAATACCCATCACCTGCAAGAATAATTTTTCAGTTGTAAATTTCCGGTGAATAAAGGTAGAAAAATATTCTTTACAGTACATGATCTGCAACTTGCGGGCAATTTTCTTTACATAACCTTATGCAACAGAGAGAGGAGGGAAAATGAAAAGCGCATTAAAAGGTATTGTCTGGGGGCTCATTGCGGTACTGATCGTTTCGGGAAACGCCTGGAGTTTCGGGCGCAAGACGGTTGTCAAGGTGGGCATCAATGCCCCCATAACCGGAGACATTCCCAAGGTTGGTGAAGGCACGAAATATGCGGCCCGGATGTGGCTGGAGGATATCGAGAAGGCAGGGGGCATCGAGGTAGGCGGCAAGAAATATCCGGTGGAGCTGGTCATTGAGGACAATGAGTCCAAGGCCGAGTCTGCGGTCAAGGCCAACACCAAGATGATCACCGAGGACGAAGTGCTGGTCATTGTTGGGCCCCAGTCTTCCAAGCAGGCGGTTCCGGCCGGTGATGTGGCGAACAACTACGAAACCCCCATGATCACCCCCTGGTCCACGAATCCCGATTCCACCAAGGACCGCCCCTTTGTTTTCCGGGGCTGCTTTCTTGATCCCTTCCAGGGACCTGTTCTGGCCAACTTCATCACCGAGGAATTCGGCTTCACCAAGGCCGCTGTCCTCTATGATGTAGCCAGCGACTACCCCAAGGGTCTGGCCGAATTTTTCAAGCAGGCCTGGGAAAAGATCCATGGCGCCGGTTCTGTGGTTGCCTTTGAAAGTTTTACCACCAAGGATACCGATTTCAGCTCGCAGCTGAGCAAGATAAACAAGTCAGGGGCCCAGGTGCTTTTCACGCCCCAGTACTATAACGAGGTGGCCCTGATCGTGCAGCAGGCCCATGAGCTTGGCTGGACCGGTCCCATTGTGGGCAGCGACTCCTGGGGTTCTGCCGAGACCGTCACCCTGTGCGGCAAGGACTGCTACGGCCTCTTTTTTTCAACCCATTACGCTGCCGCAGGAGCCCAGGGTGCCACCAAGGAGTTCATCGAACGCTACGAGAAAAAATACGGCTACACCCCGGATGATGTTGCGGCCCTGACCTGGGATTCGCTCCGTCTTGTCCAGACTGCCATTGAAAATACCGGAAAACTCACGGGCAAGATCAAGAATGACCGCAGGGCTGTGCGCGATGCCCTGGCCCAGATCAAGAATTTCAAGGGCATCACCGGTGACATGACCTTTACGGAAGAAGGGGATCCGATCAAGTGCGCTGTTATTGTCCGGATCAGCGACAAAGGGGAGTACGAATTTTATAAATCGGTCTGTCCCAACTAAACTGGAATGGACCTTTTTCTCCAGAACATTGTAAACGGCCTGCAGTGGGGCAGCTTCTATGCCCTGATCGCCCTGGGCTATTCCATGGTGTACAGCATCCTGATGCTGTTCAACTTTGCCCATGGCGATGTCTTTATGGTCGGCTCATATATCGGCTTCGGTGTGGCGACAGCCCTGCTGGGGTTTGTCGCCATGACCGGTATTCCCCTGCCCGGCTGGCTTATCCTTATCCTGACCATCCTTTTTTCCATGTTCTTTACCTCTTTTGTGGGAATGTTCATCGAACGGGTTGGATACCGGCCCCTGCGCGATGCACCCCGGGCCTCTGCCGCCATTACCGGACTCATGATCGGCATTATCCTTGAGACCGGCAACCTGGCTATTCTCGGCGCCCGCAGGCTCAGTTTTCCCCAGCTTATTGAATCGGCCACCTACCAGTTCGGCGGTGTGTACGTGACCAATAAAAAAATACTCATTGTCGGGGTTTCCCTGGGGCTCATGTACCTGCTGCACCGCTTTATCCAGAAAAGCAAGTGGGGCATGGCCATGCGCGCCATGTCCTTTGATTTCCAGGCCGTTCCCCTCATGGGTGTCTCCATCAACAAGATTGCGCCGCTCACCTTTGCCATCGGCTCAGCCCTTGCCTCTGCCGCCGGCATTCTCTACGGGCTTGCCTACCCGGTACTCGATCCGTACATGGGTATCCTGCTTGGCTGGAAGGCGTTTGTCGCGGCTATTCTGGGCGGCCGGGGCTCCATTCTCGGCGCGGCCCTGGCCGGCTTTCTCCTGGGTTTTATCGAGATTTTTGTTGCCTGGATCTTCCCGTCAACCCTGCGGGACGTCATTGCCTACTCCATAATTCTGCTCATTCTGACTTTCAGGCCGCACGGCTTCTTCGGCCAGGCGCACTCTACCCAGCTCAGACTCTGAACTGAATCTGTGACTGAAGAGCTTATGATTAGATGCTTTCAAATTTAAAGAGAAGCGGGAAAGAACAGGATGCATAGCCTGGAACATAAAGCACGGCAGGATAAAAAAGGGATCAGAGCCCGGCTGCAGGCTTTTGCCGGTCCAATCCCGCTTATCGGCTGGCTCTTTGGTCTCCTGGGCGCAGCGCTTGCGGAATACTTCCTGGGAGACATCATTTCCTACTATCTCGGCCTTCCCAAGATCCCGGTGCTTTTCGGCTTTCTCACGGTGCTGAAAAAGCCGCTGCTGATCCCGGGTACAATAGGCTACCTGATCCTGGTATACGTGCTGCCCGTTCTCATTATCGTCAAGTCCCTGCAGAAACCGGCAAACAGGCTCGCCGGTTTTCTTGATAAGCGGCCGGTCACCATCGCAGCACTTGTCCATCTTGGACTTTTTTACGGAGCCCTGCATCTCTGGGCCGATATGAGCGATTACCGGCTGCTGGTCCTGAAGCTCACCATGATTGCCATTATGCTGACGCTCTCCATCAACGTTATCAACGGTTACATGGGTGAGTTTTCCTGCTCGCATCCGGGTTTCATGGCCCTCGGCGCTTATACGGCCTCCACAATCACCCTGCTGCTCTTTGCCGATGACAAACAGTTCGGTGACGCCCTGCTGTCGCAAGCCCTCGGCCCCTATTTCTTTCCCCTGGCCCTCATTGCCGGCGGCATTGCCGCGGCTTTAGGCGCCCTGGTCATTGCCATACCGTCCTTCCGCACCCGCGGAGATTATCTTGCCATTATCTCGCTGGCCTTTCTCTTTATCGTCAAAAGCCTTATCGAGAATCTTGAATTCGTGGGAGGCCCGCGGGGCATGTCCAGCCAGCCCCATTATTCCACCCTGCCCATGGTCTTCTCCGTCATGGTCCTGTGCATCTGGATCATCAACAATTTTGTGCGCTCCACCATGGGCAAGGCTCTCAATGCGGTACGCGACAACGAGCTGGCAGCAGAAGCCATGACGGTCAATACCCGTAAGACGAAGATCATCACCTTTATGTTCGGGGCCTTCTGGGCCGGGGTGGCCGGCGGACTCTTTGCCCACGTTCTGCGCTATGTCAACCCCGGCTCCTTCGGCATCCAGCGCCTGGCAGAGATCCTGGCCATGGTCTATTTCGGCGGCCTCAATTCAGTCACCGGCTCCATTGTCGGAGCGGTGAGCATCAATATTTTAGGCGAGGCTTTGCGGCCCCTGGAGATTTACAAATGGATCATAATCCCCCTGCTCCTGATCCTGGTCATGCTTTACCGCCCCACCGGCCTTATCGCCTTTACAGAGTTCAAGCCCAAAGAGCTCATGAAACCCAGGAAAAATATGGTTGAGGAAGATTGACATGACCCTGCTGCGGGTTGACAACATGACGCATTATTTCGGGGGCCTGCGGGCGGTGCACAACTACAGTCTTGTCCTTGAGCCGGGCCATATCGTGGGTCTCATAGGCCCGAACGGTGCCGGTAAAACCACCATCTTCAATCTCATCTCCGGCATCCACACTCCATCCAGGGGCAACATTGAACTGGACGGCAACAACCTCATCGGTCATCACCCCCATGAAATTGCAGCCATGGGACTGGGCCGTACCTTTCAGAACCTCCTGCTCTGGCGCCACATGACCGTCCTGGAACATGTAAAAATGGCCTGCTACTCCCAGCTGGAATATGGCATCTGGGGAGCTTTCTTCGGTTCCAGGAAATGCCACCGGGAAGAACAGCGCATCACTGCCAAGGCCATGCACCTGCTGGAAACATTTGACGTGGACCGCTTCAGTAACCAGCTTGCCGTGAGCCTTCCCTACGGGGCCCAGCGGCGGGTGGAAATGGCCCGGGCCATGGCGACAAACCCCAAGGTTCTTTTCCTGGATGAACCAACCGCCGGCATGACCCCAGATGAACTCAACCGCATGATCGCCATTATCAGGAAAATTCATGCAGATTTTGAAGTGGCCATCTTTCTTATCGAACACCGCCTGAAATTTGTCATGGAATTATGCGAAAGGATCCAGACCCTTGTTTTCGGCGAAGTTATTGCCGAGGGCACCCCGGAACAGATCAAGAACAACCCGCAGGTAATCGAGGCCTATCTCGGCAAAGAGGACATCCACTGATGCAGTTGGAAATAAAAAACCTGCATGTCTCCTATGGCAGAATCAGGGCACTTCATGGTCTTGACTTCTCAATAGACAGGGGGGAGATAGTCTGCATCATCGGGGCCAACGGGGCCGGGAAGAGTACGGCTTTGCGGGCCATTTCCCGCCTTATCCCTGCTGACAAGGGCTCGGCCATGACCTTTGAAGGTAAGAACCTCCTGCAGTACCAGCCTGACAAGGTTGTCAGTGAACTGGGCATATCACATGTTCCGGAAGGCAGGCGTTTGTTCGGCAACCTGACCGTGATGGAAAACCTGCAGCTGGCAACCTTTGCCCGCAGGGACAAGCAGGGGATCGCCCGGGATGCTGAACAGGTTTTTACCATCTTCCCGCGTCTTAAGGAACGCAAGTCCCAGATGGCCGGCACCTTAAGCGGCGGCGAGCAGCAGATGCTTGCCGTGGGCCGGGCCTATATGAGCGGCCGCAGGCTCATGCTTCTGGACGAACCTTCCATGGGGTTGGCGCCGCTTCTCATGCTCTCCATGTTTGAAGCACTCAAAAAGATCAACGGCGAGGGCACAACCATCCTGCTCGTCGAACAGAATGCCCGTTTGGCTCTCAAGTTTGCCCAACGGGCCTATGTCCTGGAAAACGGCCACCTGGTGCTTGAGGGTTCATCAGATGATCTGCTCAATAATCCCGAGGTAAAAAAGGCTTACCTGGGCGGGTAACAGATGTATAATTATTTACGTGGAGAATACTATTGTCCAACCTGACCAGAATTATCACTTTTGTATCCCTGTTCATGCTTATGTTCATCTCCGGCTGCGCCACTCTGCCCAAGAATAGTGACAGGCCTCCATCCTATGCCTTGACTGATACCGGGGATACTGCCTGGGGCCGGATACGCAGTGAGGAAAAAGACGCCCATCCCGGCCAGTCAGGCTTTGTATTGCTGGAAAACGGCCTGGATGCCTTTGTGGCGCGGGCTCTCCTGGCGGAATATGCCCAGCGCAGCATAGATGCGCAATACTACCTGTATCATAATGATCTTACCGGCAGGCTGCTTACGCATCAATTGCTCAAGGCCGCTGACCGGGGTGTCCGGGTGCGGCTGCTGGTGGATGATATGGGCCTGGGCGGCCGGGACCTTGGCACTGCTGTTTTAGACACCCACCCCAACATCGAGGTGCGCATCTTCAATCCTTTCAGCCGCAATGTCGGCAGGCTCTCACAATTTGTCACCCGGCTCGGCAAGGTCACGCGCCGCATGCACAACAAGTCCTTTACCGTGGACAACCAGGCCACGATCCTGGGCGGCCGTAATATCGGCAACGAATATTTTGAGGCTGACCCGGACATTGCCTTTGCCGATCTTGATGTCCTGCTCATCGGTCCGGTGGTTGAAGATGTTTCCGCCTCCTTTGATGCATACTGGAACAGTGAACTGGTTTACCCCATCAATGTTTTAACCGGCAAACCTCCCTCTTCGGATGAAATCCACAGGAAAACCCTGGAATTCAAAGAGTTCATTCAGGAGCAAGAAAATTCCCCGTACCTGCTGGCCTTGCGCAATTCAGACCTGGCCAATAAAATCAGGGAGCAAAATATTCGTTTTTACTGGGGCGATGCCGAAGCAGTATTTGACCAGCCTGAAAAGGTTCTTGACGATCGAAACAAGTCGGACATTCGTCATCTGACCGCGCAGTTAAAACCATATTGGGGCCGGATCGAGAAAGAACTGATCATTCTCTCCCCTTATTTTGTCCCTGGCAAGGACGGTGTTGCCTCCCTGATAAAACTGCAGGAGAGCGGCGTCCGGGTGCGTATCCTGACCAACTCCCTGGCCTCCACCGACGTTGGTTTAGTGCATGCCGGGTATGCCAGGTACCGCAAGGACCTGCTGCGGGCCGGCATTGAAATTTATGAACTGAACAAGAAAATTAGCAAGCAAGAACGCAAGGAGAAAAAGGGGCAGGAGGGCTCATCCAAGGCCAGCCTCCATGCAAAAACATTTGTCCTTGACCGCAAATGGGTATTTATCGGCTCATTTAATCTTGACCCCCGCTCGGTCTATGAAAATACCGAGATCGGTGCCGTGATAACATCCCCCGAAATAGCTCGGTATATGGCTGGAAAATTTGACGAGAATATTGCACAGTCCGCCTTCCGGCTCGAACTGCATACCGTCGAAGACAGGCACAGCAGCCTGCTCTGGCATGGCTATGAAAATGGGGAGGAACGTGTTTATACGGTTGATCCATATACCGGTTTCTGGCGGCGTCTGGGTTTACGCTTCATGTCCCTGTTCCCCATCGAATCTCAGCTATAGCTGCAAAGAATAGAAAAACCGCGACAGGCTTCAGTAAAGGTAACGTGTATGGACAGAACAATACAGGTCGGCGATAAGGCTTTTATCAGCAAGGCATTCACTGAACAGGAAGTTTTCAGGTTTGCCGAGATCTCTACGGACAAAAATCCGCTGCACCTGGATAAGGATTTTGGCAGGACTTCGATTTTCGGGCGGCGCATAGTGCATGGCATGCTGGTTGCCAGCCTTTTCTCGGGACTGATCGGCATGGAACTGCCTGGCGAGGGCTCCATATACCTCGGGCAGAATCTCAATTTTAAAGCCCCGGTTGCAATAGGTGAGGAGATTACCGCCTCCGTTGAAATAATAAGGATCCGGGAGGACAAGCCCATCGTTACCTTGCGCACTGTCTGCACTAATTCTGCGGGCAAGGTTGTTATTGAAGGCGAAGCGGTCGTAAAAGTGAATAGCAACTTGCTGTAACCCCGCCTTAGAGGTTCAGAATGCTGCAAAAACACCCATCCAACACCTTTCAATGATTCATATCCGGACAAAAAAACGCCTGGGCTTACTTCTTGCCCTTGTACTCATAGGGACATGTTCCCTTGCAGGAGTAGGAGCCTATAACGCATATAAACCTTTACCTGCCGGAATTTCCTTTGCGGGCCGGATACGGCCGGTCAAGGAAATAGCCTTTTACAGGGACCTGACCTGGGTTGACGCGGAAGGGCAGCGCCACTCACAGCAGGAGATTTTTGACAAGATTCTCGCAATGATTGATGGCGCCAGACATCTTGTAGTGCTTGACATGTTTCTTTTTAACGATTTTACCGGGAATGAGCAGGCACCCTACCGCAGGCTGGCACAGGAAGTCACAGATGCTCTTGTGGCCCGGAAAGTAAAATATCCTGAAATGCAGATAGTTGTTATCACAGATCCCATCAATACGGTTTATAACGGCATGCCAAACCGTTATTTTGAGAGGCTGGAAGCTGAAAACATTGCGGTGGTATTTACTGAACTTGAACGGTTGCGGGACAGCAATCCTGCCTATTCAGCTTTCTGGCGTCTCTTTGTAAAGCCTTTTGGCAACGGTTCCGGTTCACTTCTGCCGAATCCCTTCGGAAAAGGCCGTGTTTCCCTGCGCAGTTATCTGGCCATGTTTAATTTCAAGGCCAATCATCGCAAGCTTATACTATGTGATGCTGCTGACGGCTTCTCCGCCCTCATTACTTCCGCCAACCCGCATGACGGGAGCAGTGCCCACGGAAACGTGGCAATATATTTTCAGGGCCCGGCAGTGCTTGATCTCCTGCTGACGGAGAAGGCGGTTCTTGATTTTTCAGGAGGTCCCGTACTGCCTCTTCCTCCGGCAGCGGCCTTACCTGATATTGCTAGCGAAACAACGGCTCAGATAGTAAGTGAGAGTAAAATCAAGGATGTTCTGATCACTTCCTTAAACCGGGCAGGCGCAGGAGACAGCCTGTCGTTACTCGTATTCTATCTTGCAGACAGGGACACTATTGCTGCCCTTAAGAACGCCTACGGGCGCGGTGCGGCAATCCGTGTTCTTCTGGATCCCAACAAGGATGCCTTTGGCAGGCAGAAGAACGGCATCCCCAACAGGCAGGTGGCTGCCGAACTGGTCAAGCTGGGTATTCCTGTCAGGTGGAGCAGCACCCACGGAGAACAGTCCCATGCCAAAATGCTCCTGGCGGACTACAAAGAGGGACATAGCATGGTTATATTGGGATCGGCAAACTTTACCAGGAGAAACCTCGACAACCTGAACCTGGAGACCGACATAGCGGTGCGCGGGCCTGCAGCCATACCTCTGTTTATGGAAGTGAGAAACTATTTCGATCTGCAGTGGAACAATACTGACGGGAAAAAATTCAGCGTTGCTTATATGGAATATGCCGACAATTCATTTTCCCGCCTCCTGCTGTATCGCTGGATGGAAGCAACAGGCATGTCTACTTTTTAGGAGAACAAACGACATAATTTAAAGTCTGCTGCAGGAGATTTCCGCTAATTGCCAAGCGGTCAGCAATTGTTACGGTTGACGCTAGGTGCATGGCCGCCATGCCCATTGTCGCTCTGGTCTTTTGATCAGGTGAAATATGGCTGAAAATTGGCTTTTTACCCATAAAAAAAGCGGGGCCACTTCAGCAGTGGCCCCGCTCCGGTATGCCTTTAAAATATTAACTTTGGAGTCATATGAGACCCTTGCCCTTAAGGTCCTTGGCAACTTCGTCGACAAACAGCTGCATCATCTTCTCAATGTTCTCTTCACGGTGTGTTTCAAGCTGGGCCGACCAGATCAACTCTTCGGTTTTCAGGTCGTACAGCACGGATTCCACGGTCAGGATGACAGAAGAAACAGTTGACGGCGGGACATAGTTCACACTGCCGTAGGCGTAATAGGCGCCCCAGCTTCTGTATTGGGAGGTATCTTTGGGAATTTTATGGAATGTAAGGCTGCTGGCATAGCCAGGCCCCGGGGTATACGTATAGGATCCCCGCCCCCCGGACATGCTGGATTTTGTCCGTTGGCTGACCACCCTGGTCAGCAGGACCGAGTCGCAATTATTGGCAAGCAACCTCTGTTTAATATCCTCCCGCTCAATCTTCTCGTTCGTTGCCAGGAGGTCCGTGTAGCTGGAAACCGCTTTGACGCCCTCGCCGGTCAGCCGGTTCTTAAAGGTGTCTTCAAAAAGCATACGATTGAGTTCGCTTTTCGCAATACCGATGATATAAACGTTCTTGATCTGCCGTGTGAAGCTTTGGTCTGACCAGGACTCACTTGTCTTGGTGCCTGTGCAGGCGGTTACCAGCAAACCCAAAAGCACCAATCCCAGCATGCGTTTCATACTTTTCGTCATGAACTCCATCCTTTCTTTCACATGTTCCCTGTTTATTCAAAAATATACAAGCCATGCCGACAAATAATAAGAACACCTTGCTGCAATGAAGACGGTTCTGTTCTCCGGTTTTTATCGCTACAACCTCTGAAAACATTTATCAACAGAATACATTAAATTAAACAGATTCGGGGGGTGAAGTCAACGAAGATGGGCCTTTTGTGTATCCTTCCCTTGATCCGGCATTAAACAAAATTTTTTCCGTGTTAAGGACGGGACATTGGAAGGCTCTGCCAGCAAAACTTATATTTCCCGATAATGCGCAAGGCCGGAATCTCTTCCTGGACGGCTATAGCGGCATTGCTTATTGCTGCCGGATTTTTGTTGACAGGATGGAAGATTCCATTAGAAGATTCCATTAATGGTGATTATCATATTTATTATTAGCTAAAGCTCATGGGATCGTTCCAGTAAATCGAGACGAAAATTATATTCCCGCGAGGACAAACTACCTACAGGAGGGTGAAGTCATGGAATTTAAAATTTCAAAGGTCGAATACTTTCACGCCACTGTTGCAGACCAACCCGGCGAAGCCTACAAGTTTCTTTCCCAACTGGCCGGCCTTGGCATCAACCTGCTGGCCTTTACTGCCGTTCCTGTAGGGCCGAGTGTCACCCAACTGACCATTTTCCCTGAGGACGAAGCGCAGCTTCGACATGAAGCCGGCAGGATCGGCATGCACCTGGAGGGGCCCCACAAAGCATTCC
>Ga0209536_100014987_pt1 | contig 11078 bp, 10 predicted proteins | sample DeeMarSeWOR28_12_FD_187461 | JGI IMG/M metagenome (GOLD analysis project Ga0209536, IMG submission 187461) | Marine sediment microbial communities from White Oak River estuary, North Carolina - WOR-2-8_12 (SPAdes) (version 2) | ecosystem: Environmental > Aquatic > Marine > Intertidal zone >... | reverse complement strand
TGGATAAAAGCTAATGACATGCCGCCCGCACCAGCCTGGAAAGAAAACTCCGGCTCATCAATCAATCCGGAATCGTGAACGATCTGTGCCGCCATAGATGCAATTTTGAGACGGTCCGGTTCTGTTGTGACTTTTGTTGTACCGGAAACAATTTGACCCGGATCTCCCAGTTTTTCGATGGGAACGACAAAATCGACATTACCCCCTTCAAGTGACCACGGCCATGTCGGAAAGGGAACAAGATTATCCGTTACCACTATAACCTGATCGGCGTAAAGTGAATCGGCAAGCGCAAATCCGAGTGGGCCACATGCTGAAGGACCATGTACCCCGTTTGCATTCCCGTGAACATCCGCTGTCGGAGCAGCGATAAAAGCTGCATCAATATGTAGATCACCATCCTGAATCGCTCGATACCGTCCGCCATGCGAGCGCAGGATCGCTGTTTTTCTCATGCCGCCGGTTGAGCATAACCGACCAACTGGCCCGTTCATTGATCCGAGTACATGAGATACCGCACCCTTTTTGATCAATTCAACGATCGGTTCATGCACAGGAAAGAGGGCAGACGGCGCCAAAACAACGTCTTTCAAGCCCCGTTCATCCAGTTTTTTCATAACAAGATTGACCAGTATATCTCCATTTCGCAAATGATGATGAAACGAAACCGTCATACCATCAAAGAGATTTAATCGATCCAGCGCTGCATCAAGGTCTTTTACTACCTTTTGTTTATAGTCCGCTCCGGTTGATATCGGTGGGCCAACTTTATTACCAACAGGACGATGTTCACCTATCCCCTTAAAAGGAACAACCGGACGATCATCCACAACATCCGGAACCTCGCGCCCAATGGCATTTTTGATAAATTTCATAGTTTCCTCATTCACAGATATTTTTATCCGGATATGAAATAAAAATTAACAGCAATTTTTTTTACAAGCAAAGAATTCGATCCCATTTTCATAAAGATTGCTATTTACAAAAATAAAAATTCTCAGTAGATTATTAACTACCCAAGTAGATAATATATTGAGTTGCTCTAAACAGTGCAACCGGAGATAAGAATCAACGATTTAAAGTATGAAAATAAATTGTACGCCTGATTCTTCATTGTTTGAGATGTTTATGTGATGTCTGGCGAAATTTCAGGGTTATGCAAAATTTAAAATGATAATTTTTACATTCTATGAATAATATAATCAAAAATCTGCTCGCACTTAATTTTACACAATATGAATCTAAAGCCTACCTTGCTTTATTGCGTCTCCCGCATGTTACAGGATACGAGCTGGCTAAAAATTCAGGAGTACCGGCATCAAAAATATATCAGGTGATAAATAAACTCATCGAAAAAGAAGTTGTTCTTGTGCTTGATACCGAACCGCTCAAATATGTGCCGATTCCACCGGACGAAGTGCTCAGTAAATTGCGTGGAGATTTTTTACAAAATATTGCAACTTTAAGTACCAGTCTGAATAAGGTTTACCGCGAACAGCCGCAGGCAGAGCAATATATCTGGAATATTAATGGCCGTGAAGTTATTCTGCGCCGTGTGATGGAATTTATTCAAGGAGCCGATAAATCTATTCATCTTTCGGTATGGGATGAGGAGGTTGCCGAGATCAAGGATGCTCTGAAATCCGCTGACCGGCGGGGAGTACAAATCCAAATTGTTCATTATGGCGAGTCCGTCCTCGAAATTGGTCAGGAATATCGACATGGACGTGAACACCAGATTCGTCAGCAACGCGGTGCCCGGCGGATTGCCCTTGAGGTGGATGAACAGAAGATTATACTTGCTCATTTTCTCGGTGACGGAACAAGTCATGCCGTCTGGACAAATAACCCCAATATGGTTCTTTTGGCAAAGGACTACATTATTCATGATATATATACAATCCGCATTGCACAAAAATTCGGTCATGAGGCGGATGAAATTTTTACGGGATAAACACAATCGCAAATTTGATCGCAATATAATCTTTAAAATAATATGTGTATATACAAGGAGTTCTTATGACAGAACTGAGCTGGAAAACCGCCGTAACGAAAATTGAACCGAACAAAATCTGGATCCGCGGATATCGTCTCGATGAAATGATGGGTCGGGTGAGTTTTGCACAGATGGTCTATTTGCTTCTCAAGGGTGAATTGCCATCAGAAAATACTGGAAAACTTATCGAAGCGATTTTTGTCTCTTCCGTCGATCATGGTACAACTCCGCCTTCTGCTCTGAGTGCAATAACGGTGGCATCAACCGGAGCAACGCTAAATGCTTCTGTTGCGGCAGGCATTTTGGCAATTTCGCAATTTCACGGAGGTGCTATCGAGGAGTGTATGCGTATCCTCATTGATACTAAAAAAATGATGGATGTAAAAAAAATCGATCCTGCACTGGCGGCAGCGGAAACGATCCGTTTTTATAAGGAAAATAAAAAACGCCTTTCCGGATTCGGTCACCGGCTTCATACTGACGATCCACGAACAAAAAAATTGTTCGGATTGGCAGAGCAATTTAATATTGCCCGGGACTTTGTTGAGCTTGCTCAAACTTTTGAGAAAGAACTTGAAAAAACCAGTGGGAAAAAACTCCCCTTGAACGTGGATGGAGCAATAGCGGCATTACTCTGCGAAATGGAATTTGATCCAATTCTTGCCAATGCGTTTTTTATGATTGCCCGGGTCCCTGGCCTTGTGGCGCATATTTATGAGGAAAAATCCCGATATAAACCCATGCGCAAAATTCATCCAACAGATGTCATTTATGATGGACCGGAAGAGCGGAAATTATAGTCTTTCAATCGTTAATTATATCCGGAAATGGAAAAATAAAAATTAGATCACAGTGATATGGCGGTAATTGAGAACTCTCATTCTCAGATATACAGGTTTTTGATCCAGGTTAATTAATAGCATAGAAAGGATTTAAGTATGAGTGCCACAGTTATTCAATTATTACCGGAAATTAATGAAATTTCAGATAAAAAATTACGTCAGCAGGTAATCGATTGCTGGAAAGAAGCGATGGATTATCGAGACTGGACTGTTACAGAATTACAAAAAATCCCTTTTACGCTGTTGGCAGAAAATGTACAGATATTTTTTATCGAACATGTTCGTACATGTACAAAGATGGCTATTGCAGTCGACAAGGTTCTGGATTCTGCATACGGTCAACGGAAAACTCCGGTGAACCGCAATTTTCTGATCGCCGGCTCCTTATTAGCCGATGTCGGCAAACTTTTCGAATTTGATAAAAAGCCGGATGGAACTGTATTTAAAAGTGATTATGGTAAACATCTCCGCCATCCTTTCAGCGGTGTCGGCATGGCTTTCAAACACGGTCTCCCGTCTGAGGTTATGCATATCATCGCCGTTCATTCAAAGGAGGGCGCTGGTGAAAAACGCTCTCCTGAGGCAATTATTTTTCATCATGTGGATTTTATTGATTTCGACCTGGTAAAATGAGGATAAAATTGATCTGTAAACAAATGGAATCTGTAAATCTGTGCGAACGAAAATTAAAACCATCTCTTCTAAAATCGTAACAAATCGATTACTGAGTGGATATTCAAAAAATGAAATAAGTTTTAATAATAACATTTAAAAAACCCGATAAAATATGAGCTGAAAAAGGAGAACTTATGGCACAGTATCAAATAGCATGGTTACCGGGAGACGGTGTCGTTCATGATGTTATGGAGGTATCAAGAATTGTTTTAGATGCACTTAAACTCGATGCTCAATATATACCCGGTGATATTGGTTGGGAGTTCTGGCGACATGAAGGAGATCCGTTACCCCAACGTACTCTGGATATGATGAAAAATACGGATTGTGCATTATTTGGAGCAATTACTTCAAAACCAAAAGAGGAAGCCGCTAATGAATTGGATGAGCATCTGAGAGATAAAGGCTTAATCTATTTCTCACCCATCGTCAGGCTGCGGCAGGAATTTAACCTGCATACCAATATGCGCCCGTGCAAAGCTTATCCGGGGAATCCATTAAATTACCGCGAGGGAATTGATCTGGTAATCTTCAGAGAAAATACAGAGGGAATGTACGGTGGTGTGGAATTTCATCCTATCCCACAGGCAGTGTTTGACGTGCTTTCTGATAATCATTCTAAAATGAAAAAGTTTGCCCAATATGGGCTTGAGAATCTTGCCATGTCAACGCGAATCATGTCTCGTCAGAAATGTGCGAACATTGTTACACAAGGTTTTGAGTATGCTAAAAAATTTGGCTATAAAACTGTAACCGTCGTTGATAAGCCAAATGTCTTGCGTGAAACAGGCGGTTTAATGATACGAACAGCCCGTCAGGTGGCCAAGAAATATCCGGGAATAGAATTATGGGAAACAAATATTGATGCACAGGCTATGTGGTTAATTAAGAATCCTCACGATTACGGTGTAATGGTAGCGGAAAATATGTTTGGTGATATTCTATCAGATTTAGCTGCACAGCTTGTCGGTGGGCTCGGATTTGCGTGTAGCGGTAATATTGGGGATTCATACGCGGTTTTTGAACCAACGCATGGATCGGCGCCGAAATATGCTGGTCAATATAAAGTCAATCCCATGGCGATGCTTTTAACCAGCAAAATGATGCTCGATTGGCTGAACGAGGAAGATAAAGCCCGTCGTTTGGAAACAGCAATATCCAAAGTAATTAAGGAGGGTGCGGTAAAAACTTATGATATGGGGGGTACGAATACTTCGCTCGAAGTTGCCGAAGAAGTTGTCCGTCATCTGTAAAACAGAGGAAGCGATTTATGGAAAATATTCTTTATAAAATGGCGCGATTTACGCGCAATCTTAAATTTAATGATCTTTCAAACGAGGCAGTTGATTTGGCCAAACGTTTTCTGATCGATTCAATAGGGTGTGCTTACGGTGGTAGCAACACAGAAGACGTAAAAATCATGCTCAATTTCTTTAATGATATGGGTGGAAAAACAGAAGCGAGTGTATTTAATTCCAAACAGAAAATCCCCATGGTAAATGCCTGTCTGATTAATAGTCTGATGATTCGTGCCTTGGATTATAACGATATTTACTGGGAACAAGATCCGTCACATCCCAGCGATCTGATTCCTGCAGCTCTTACTCCAGCGGAAGTGCTACATAAAAACGGACAGGAGCTGATCACAGCAATCGTTCTCGCCTACGAATGGGAGCAACGTCTATGTGAATTTGCCATTCCTGGGATTCGTGAGAGAAAATGGCATCATGCAACACTCACCCAGTTCGCCGCACCACTTGTTGGCGGGAAAATTCTTGGTCTGACCGAGGACCAGCTCGTTCATGCAGTCGGAATCTCCGCCAGTCATAATCATACACTCGGAGCTGTTACTGCCGGCAAGTTAACAATGATGAAAAATACTGTCGATCCAATGGCGACGCAAGCCGGCCTGTTTGCAGCGCTTCTGGCCAACCGGGGTTACGAGGGACCGGAACATGTTTTGGATGGAAAAGAAGGCCTTGTGGATACATTTGGCGGGAGGTTTGATCTAAATATCCTTACTGATGGTTTAGGAGAAAGTTTTCGTATCACCCGCTGTTCAATGAAAGCCTTCCCAACAGAAGCGTTAACACATTCTCCCATGTCAGCCGTAATCAAGATTATGAAAAAACACAACATTGATAAAAAACACATCGCTGAAGTAAAAATACGCACTGTCGCGCGCGCGGCCGATATTTTATCGGATCCATCCAAATATGATCCGCAAACCCGAGAAACAGCCGATCACAGTTTGCCATATTGTATTGCGGCAACAATTGTTGATGGTTCCGTTACTCCTGAATCTTTTACTGAAAAAAAGATTTTCGACCGGGAGTTACGCTCATATCTCCCAAAAATTAAAGTTATTGCAGATCCCGATTATGAAAAAACCTTTCCCGAATTGAAAAAAGCGGGTGTCACGATTACTCTCGAAAATGGACCGTCATTTGAAATAGAGGTGGATTATCCTCTTGGTGACTTTCGTGAACCAATGGATGATGATACGTTAATGGCAAAATTTGATGCAATGGTTTTGCCGCATACAGACAAAAAAAAGCGTGATCAAATTGTAGATATGGTCTCTAATCTGGACAAGTTGGACGATGTATCATCCCTGATGCAATTATTACGATCGTGAAACATCTTATCGAAAGGGGCAACATGTGAAAAATCCGTTTCTTTTCGGAAATTCGGTTTATTTACGCGCTCCTGAATCCGGAGATGAATTTGTTTTTGCTCAGACCGTTAATCACCCAGCTCCACGGGAGTTTCTTTTTTACGCTCTACCACAATCCGTGCAACATTATCAGGATACTGTCAAAAAGTGGATGGAAGATCATCATACGATTGTTTTGACCATCTGTACAGCTGATCCGGATGAACCAATCGGTTTAAGCGCATTCTTCCGAATTGACTGGGTCAGCCGAATGGCTACTTATTATATCGCAATCGCTGATCCTAAAAACTGGTCCCGCGGTTTTGGTAAAGAAGTAACACAATTGATGCTCGATTATGGATTTAATACCCTGAATCTGAACCGGATTCAATTACATGTTTCCTGCAAAAATGATCGTGCCATCAAAGTTTACCAGCAACTGGGATTTCAGAATGAAGGTACCCTACGTCAGGCGATGTACCATGATAAACAATATATTGATTTCTTATTGATGTCCATTTTGCGGTCCGACAGAAAAAAATAAGGCTATTTATTAAGCATTTCTGTGCGATTCTGGCCGTGTTAAAAATAAGAGTGCCCGCCTAATCTGACCTTTCATTTCGGCACGAATATTGTTCATGATGGTTTCATGAACAATATTTTTATTTCCCTCTGTCTGTTTCTGCCGATTCTGTCATTCGCTCAATCTGGCCTGGTAACAGATGAGCAGGATGATGATACAGATGAAATCAATATCAATAAAATATTTGAACATCTGCGTTCGGATCCTGTTGATATCAATGGTGCCAAACGTTCAGAACTCACTCAGTTCTTCTTCCTATCAGAAGGTTTAATCGATAAGCTTCTTTGTACGCGTCCGTTTCGAAATAAAGCCCGGATAAGAGAACTCCTGGGTGATGAGCTTTTTGAACTTCTCGAGCCCTATATTCAGATCAGCACTGAAAATGATTTAGATGTTGTGATATCCACTCAAATCACTCGCACATTGGATCTATACGAGCCACACTTTACCGGTTCAATGTTGGCAATGACAAACTCACTCCGTTTGCGTCTGCATGAAAATATCTCAGCAGGGATACTCATTCAGAAAGACGCTGGTGAAGAGTCTTTCAGAGATCATTGGTCCGGGTATATCCGCTGGATTGGATTTCAGGATCGTGTGCATGTAATTGGGGGCGATTTTCGTCTGCACGTTGCGCAGGGATTAATCAGCTCATCGCTTTATTCAAACCATAAAAGTGCCGATGTGAACACGTCATTTCGCCCGTCATCGCATGATGGACGGGTGGCACTGAGCTCAAATGAAAATAATACACACCGCGGTCTTTATCTCCGATTCCATTCAGGATCAGGGATTTTTTGCGATGCATTCTATTCTTATTCGTTGCACGACGTGAATAGTGAAATAATAACAGGTATTTCACAAAACGGATATCATAGAACACCGCGTGAACAAAACTTTAAAGACCGCCTGTCACTTAACGGGATTGGCTTAAGAACCGAAATTGATCTCTGGAAAAATTTTACCATCGGTATTTTATTTATAGATTCAAAGTATAATCCGGCCATTTTACAGAGAAATCTGAATGAAAGACGTCGTACTTTCTTTGCTTTTACGGGAAATGCTTTACTCAATAATTCCACCTTTTTCAGTTTACATACCGACGATCTCATGTTGAGCGGGGAGGTTGCATACCGGGATTTCAATATGCCTGCCGGTCAATTCTCCTGCCAGATTAAGGAGAAATCCCTAAAGATTGGAATGCGCATCTGGTATATACCAGCAGATTATTATGCACCGTTTTCTGCCTATAGCGAAAAGCTAAATAATTCCTGCGGATTTTTATTTGCCGTATCTCAACGATTAAACTCATCAATAAAATTAGATGCCATTGTCTTTACAGAAAAATCGCTTTGGCGAACTTATTTTAATCCATTACCTATCCTGAATAAAGAGTACATGATACGCAGTAAATTTGTATTTGATCATAAAACTGTCTGCACCGTGATATACCGTCATAAACTTCGACAAAATTATATCCGCAGTTTACCCGGGATAAATCTGCGGCGACAACATTCTGTGCGTTTAGATATTGAAAAAACTTTACATCAATCTCTGCGTGTGCGTGTACGATTTGAATATAACTACCTACAAGAAAAAACTGCAACGGAAAGGGGCACAAATTTCTTTCACGATATTCGCTGGTCAGCTGCAGAAAATCTTATATTTCATATCCGTTACAGTTCATTTTATTCACCCTCTTATGAGTCGCGTTTATATGAGTTTGAAAACGAACTGCCTTACATTTTTAATTCTCGATCATTATTTGGAAAAGGCATCAAATGGTATTTGCTAATAAGATGGAAGTATCTGAATAAGGTTGAAGTTCAATTCAAATTTCATCTGTGTCAAAAATATGTCGATTTACCCCGCCCTGGGTATCTGGATACAAATCGTGAGAGTGGTTTATTTATTCAATATCGGTGGTAAGTTAAATATCCCGGCGACGAAAATTCAGTAAAGATATCAGAAGACAAATTACGGAAATTAAACTGCTTATTAGAATCGAATGGCTGACACTTTTTAATCCTCTGATCAATTCGGTTGGTTGATAGAGTTGAAAATAGCTGAATTGACGCAGAAATGACAGGGATTCATTTAATCTGATAATACTATCAAAAAAATAAAATGTAATCAGAGTTCCAATTATAACTGCCAAGGATTTACCTCTTTCACTGAAAAAAGATGAAATGGCAATGGCCCCCGCAGCCATACTGACATAGAATGCATAGGCTGTCAGCGCAACGTACACATAGTCTGAAAAATTGATTTCGAGATTAAAATATAGATATGCAATCCACATCCCCGCCAGCATTGCACAAACCTGAAAAAAGAGAGCGATCAGTAAAAATATGAACAAATTTCCCGGGATAAGATTTCTCCGAATCGCTTTTGTTAAAAAGATATCAAATGTATGATTTTCAACTTCTCCTGCAAGATACCGGCTAGCCATGCTGACAGGTAAAAATGATAGTATAATCATAATGAAAGGATGGGCAAAACCAAACACAAGTATTTGGGTACTAAACATGGCCGTACCCGGTTGCATATTGAATAAATTCTGCATCGCAGGAGGCAAAAGTTTCAGATAAGTTTCTACAAACTTCAACATTCCTGTGGCATCAATAATCCAGGCATAAAAAAATTCAAAGCTGACAGCACCTAGTAAAAGAAAAATTAACACCCACCTCTGATCATGGAGAATTTTTTTCAGATACGGGGCCAGTAAAAATCGGTTCTTCATAATACGTTAAAAAAGTTTCCTCCAAACTTGGTTCGGGAAAAATCATGTTTTCAATTTCCAATCCAGCAAGAATGTCGATAAGCGGATTTAAGTCACCGGAGACATTGAGTATAATCTCATTTCCGGTTTTTGATTTTATTTGGACATCCGGAAGATCAAATACTGTCGTATCAATCTCCCTTGAAAATTTGATCTCCATGCGGCGTACCATTTTTTTCTTTAACTGGCCAATCTGTTCTTCCGCAATCAACCGTCCATCTTTAACGAGACCAACGCGATCACACACTTTATCAACTTCAGCCAGATAATGTGAGGAGAAAAAAATCGTTTTACCTTTTTCTTTAAAACGACGCACATATTGGTATAAAATATTTTTATTTAGTGGATCCAGACCTTCTGAAGGTTCGTCCATTATAATGAGATCCGGATTAGCCTGGAATGCCTGAATTATTGCCAGTTTTTGTTTCATGCCATGGGAGTACTGCTTAATTTTTTTACGCAGGTGTTCCGGTTTGAGTTGAAATGCTTCTAGTAATTCATTGCGGAGCACCGGGGCACCTGATGATAAATTATTCATGTATTCCAAAAAATACAGGCCTGTCAACTCTTCATACAGTTTAAGTTCACCGGGAATCACACCAATATTTTTAAAAATACGGTAATAATGAGTCTCAACACGCTTCCCGAAAACCAAAACATGACCAAAGGTTGGACGAAGAAGATTCAAAATCAGTCGAATTGTTGTCGTTTTACCAGCCCCATTTGGTCCAAGAAAGCCAAAAACCTCACCCGTTTTTATTTGCAGATTGAGATCTTCTATCCCGCATGTTTTACCGTAATACTTGCTCAGATTTTTTGTTTCAATAATGGTTGGAGTCATTCCGTTTTCAAAAAGTATAGTTTGATATTTTTATTTCAACTTATTTCGGGTATTTATCTTTATTTAAATTTTAATTTCCCGTCAGATAATCGGATCATTATAAACAGATTTAAAAAAATATGCCACTCCGGATATAAGAAAATATTTTAATAATTATTACTTCATCGTCAATGTTCGGAGCATAATTTATTTAAAGATTCTGACGTAAAAATGAGTCACCCATTAAATGGAGATCCTTCTCCGGATTCACAATAATTCTTCAAACTGGTCATATAGGTGCCCCAGATATAATTACAGCTGGCGAAAAAATCACTTTCCTCGCGCCAGCCTCCATGTTCAAAACGAAGATGTGTATAATTATCTGCACCTTTTAGTTCAAACTGAAAATAAGTGCCGATCCATTCTTTATCACCTTCGAAGCATTCCCATTTAACTATTCTATTTTTATTTAAAACCAGGATACGCATTTTATCGTGATAACGTGATCCAAATTTGAATTCGGCAACGCTGCCGACCACGGGTTGGGCAATAGCCTCGGTCGTCCACCAGCCGGCAAGACCTTGTTGTTCCGTCAGAGCGCGATAAACTTTATCAGCCGGTGCATTTATTTTCAGATAATGTTTAATCCTCGCCAATTTTCCTCCATTTTTATTTACTTTAATATATATAAAGGAACCGTTTTTAATGCTTTCTTATTATTAAT
>Ga0209536_100014986_pt1 | contig 11079 bp, 8 predicted proteins | sample DeeMarSeWOR28_12_FD_187461 | JGI IMG/M metagenome (GOLD analysis project Ga0209536, IMG submission 187461) | Marine sediment microbial communities from White Oak River estuary, North Carolina - WOR-2-8_12 (SPAdes) (version 2) | ecosystem: Environmental > Aquatic > Marine > Intertidal zone >... | reverse complement strand
TCTTATATCCCTGATCATGGTTATCGTCATCCTGTACATCTCCATGTTTCTCAACAATTTCGTGATTCCCATTATGTATCATAAAGGGGTGATGGTTCTAGAGGGATGGCGACTGTTTCTCAGACTCTTCAGAGAACATATGAGCGATTTTGTGCTTTACGGTCTCTTTCTGTTTGCATTTTATATAGCTTTGGGAATTACCATCGTGCTGGCCGGTATTCTCACTTGCTGTATCGGTTTTCTAATACTAGTTATCCCATATCTGAATTCAGTAATATTATTACCTGTTTCCTATACCCTGCGGGCCTACAGTGTCGATTTTCTGGAACAATTCGGATCAGAATTCGAAATTTATCCAAAGGAGCATGAGGATAAATCGGTCAAAAATATTTCCCCCACTGATCAATAGGAATGGATAATTTGAGGGCAGATTTACCGAAAAATAGGAAGATAATAGGTAAAATAATCCAAACAGGAATAATTCTATTCCTGTTGGTATTACCCCAGCTGCTACATCCCCAGGATCTGCCCATACCCGATTGCCTATTTCACACGCTTACCGGTCTCAGTTGTCCCACCTGCGGAGTGACACGTTCATTTTTCCTGACTGCCAAAGGGTCGATTGGGGCGGCGATGCAACATCATTTTGTCGGGGTCTTTCTTTATATTGGATTATTTTTATATTTCTGCTTGAGCATATTGGAAATGATACGAGGTCAGAATATCAGGATACCTCTGTCAAGTGTCTCAAACAAAATATTACTGCTCTTATTTTTCTCGGGTTGGATTTCTTTCTGGATTCTGAGAATGTTTTCTGAAAGCTTCTAACCCTTTCTGTGGAATAGTCATTTTGATCCTTGTCTCTGGTAAATTTTCTGTGAGCCATTTCTGTGATGTGCTCACCCATTAAAATTTATCCAGCAGCTTTCACGAAATACTTTTCGCGCCCTTGAAGTGAGCCTTTTAGAAAAGTATTCTTATTTAAGACAAAATTTTATCCACCAATTTCACGAATTAAATTTGTATATTTGATTATCTCAATTGAAAAGTTCTTGAATAATTCAAGCCGACTTACCTGAGAGTACTTTGACTTTAAACGATGTCAATGTAAAGAGTATTATAATAAAACTGTTATATTTTTGTCTGATCTAAACTGATACCGAGAGCCTGTTGAATAAAAAAGTTGACCAAGATTCCCGAAAGTGGGCCATCCTGTCTGCGGTGGGAATGGGAGTTTTTCTGGCCACCATAGACAGCAGTATCGTTAACGTTGCCTTACCCACTCTGGTAGATTCTTTTGAAACTCGTTTTGCCACGGTGCAATGGGTGGTACTCAGTTATTTACTCACCCTGGCAACTTTGTTACTAACCATAGGTCGCTGGGCAGATATTGTCGGCAAAAAACCCATATATCTGGGAGGAATGCTGATATTCACAATGGGATCTTTTCTTTGTGGTATCTCAATGAGTATTCACTGGTTGATCACTTTCAGAGTAGTGCAGGCAGTCGGTGCAGCCATGATGATTTCCCTGGGGGCGGGAATCATCACTGAAGCATTTCCTTTTCAGGAGAGGGGGAAGGCCCTGGGGATAACTGGAAGCATCGTTTCTATCGGAATCATTACCGGTCCCACACTGGGAGGATTGATTATTGATCTGATTTCCTGGCATTGGATTTTTTTTGTAAATGTACCGGTTGGAATTCTGGGAAGTGTGATGGTGTATCGATATATTCCGAGAAGTCAGGTGCGGAAAGATCAGCGCTTCGATTTTTATGGCGCTGCAACTCTCTTTATCAGTTTGATGACATTCCTGTTAGCGCTGACGCTGGGTCAACGTCTGGGATTTATGAACCTTCTGATTATAGGTCTTCTTTCAATTTGGGCGGTCTTTTTTATATTATTTCTGTTCATCGAATTCCGAATTCACCAGCCCATGGTGGATCTGCAACTTTTCCGAGATCATCTATTTAGTCTGAATTTATTCACTGGGTTTATTATTTTTGTCTGCATTGGTGGGATCATTATATTAATGCCATTCTATCTGCAAAATGTATTAAATTTTGCTCCCCGAAAGGTGGGACTTCTGCTCGCAACCGTACCTATCGCAGGGGGAATTACCAGTCCACTGGCCGGTATGCTGTCGGATCGTTATGGAACCCGGCCAATCACTACTACCGGGCTGCTAGTCATGCTCATTGGTGTTATTAGTTTACTATCGCTGAATACTCAAACAGAAGTTTTGGGATATGTTCTTTGTTATATTCCGGTAGGATTGGGGATTGGCATTTTCCAATCACCCAACAATAGTGCCATTATGAGCGCAGTGCCTGGCGAGAAACTGGGGATTGCCTCCAGCCTGCTTTCTCTCACCAGAACCCTGGGTCAGACTTCCGGTATTGCAGCTCTGGGGGCATTCTGGGTGAGTCGCGTTTCCACTTATGCCGGTAGCAGTTTTGAACTGGGTGTTACGCGAACCGATCCAACCGCACAGGTACAGGGATTGCATGACACCATAGGAGTTGTTATCGCCTTTATTTCGCTTGCCATCGTCTTAAGTATCCGGGCACTTCTCAAAGAGAGAAAATTAACATCCGCAAAAAATGTATCTTGATCCGTTTCTCTGCCCCACCTCTTTTCTGCTTCATTGAATATTACCCTAGCTGTCTTAAGAATAATTTACCAGGATTCAGGGCGAAGCTGGGCGATGAAACCTGCATCTATCCAGAAAATATCCGCATTGCCGTTTTGGGGTTGAGCATATCCAGTCGATAATTCCATAAAAGAGCGTAAAAATTTTTGTCCCTCATATACCGGAATTGTCCGGCTGCTCATGAAAAAGAAATACTTTCCATCCGGAGAGATATAAGGTGAATATTCCCGCCCGCTCTTGGTATTCACCATCTCACCCATATTGATGGGTTCACTCCAATGGTCATTTTCATTGCGAAAAACGATGTAGTAATCTGTGGATCCATAACTATCTGATCGTCCCAAAACCGGCACAATGATATATCTCTCATCCGGATCAATGAAGGCATTATATTGATTGGGACCACAATTTACCTGAGGCCCCAGTTTTTCAGGTTCAGAATACCGGCCATCCACAAAACGGGAACGGTAAATATGCCCGGCCGGTTCTCCTTTTAACTGGCGGGTGAAATAGATTGTGCCATTCCGGGTGGTGGAGGGATAGAATTCACGATGCTCGCTGTTAACCGGGGATCCCAAATTATAGGGTTCACCCCACTCCTCACCAATACGATCGACAGCCCAAATATCTTCATTTTCTTCTTCCCGTTCTATGGAAGGCTTATTCGACAGAAACAACAGTCTTCGGCCATTAGGCGTTATATGCGGTTCGTAATACATATATTGAAATTCTTTTATGAAGGGTGCCGGAGCAGGTTCGGACCAAATACCATCAATTTGTTTGGTGTAGAATATCAGGTTAAAACCATAGGCGGATACACAAAAGTATAGCTCATTTCCATCCGGAGTCAGGGTAACATCACGGGTATACATGCCAGTCGTGATAATACCCGGTGCGAAGGGTAAAGGCACATCCCCGGGTGTCTCTTGCCCCAGGTAGGGTCCCTTCAATATTGGAAAGGAGGCAACCGCTGACTGCTTTTGACTTTCGCAATTGATGCTGAGGGCAAACAAAAGGCCTGTCATAATAATTAACGTCATACCCATCCATAAACTAAATTTTGTCATCATGTTTTTATTCCCTTTCATTTCTATGTAAGAATAGGTTCAATTTTTAAAGAAAAATCTGCTGTAAGGTTTTAGAATTTGACATAGAAACATCTACGTAATATCATTTTTTCAGTTACAGGAAAGGATTTTTTAAACTAAATTAATGTCCTTATGATTCATTTCTATATATTTGTTACGGGGGTTATTCTTTTTTTTCTCTTGCTGGAATATTTCTGGTTAACATTTAGCATCCGCAGGATACCGGTTCGGATTCTGATTAATGGTACCCGGGGAAAGACAACCACCGTCAGAATTTTGCACCAGATTCTTAATCAGTCCGGTCGAATGACATTTTCCAAAACCACCGGAGATCTCCCGGAGTTGCATTATCCGGACGGATCTAGAAAACGGCTGTTTCGCTTCGGACCGGCAAACATTAAGGAAAATATCTTTCAGCTTCTCAACCTGATCCGGTACAAACCTGAAATATTTATCATGGAATCCATGGCTCTCCATCCCGAGATGCAGCATACCCTTTCCCACAAGATATTCCGCCCTAGCCACATTGGCATTACCAATATTAAAAGGGATCATATGGAGATTATGGGTGCAGATGAAACTGAGATATTACATTGCATCGCCTACTCTTTTACACCCGGTTCGCGAAAGTATCTGCCGCAGGAAATGAAAACAGAAGTCGCTGAGGAAATAATTAGGGATCCTAGCGTTGTTTTTTATACAGGAAAACCATTCTCAAAAGATTTTCCCCTCATTCCCCGGGAAGTGATTGAAAAGAACTGGGGATTGATACAAAAACTGGCTACAGACTTAGGCTTTGATTCTCCAATTCTCGTTGACATATTTGAGAAGGAATGGGAGGAAATGAACCGGCAGTTGAAGATTGCTCTCCCCTCTTACAATGTAGAATTTTTTAATCTTTTTTCCGCCAACGATCTGGAGACAACCATACAATTTACCGAACACCTCCACGCCTTTACATTCGAGCATAGCGAAATTCTACTGATAAACACCCGGGCAGACCGTCCCTTACGCAGTCTGGCATTTATAAATTATTTCAAATCACTGCCCTGGGTTTCTGAAATTTGGGTCGTCGGAAAAGGAAAAAATTTCATAAAAAAACAATTGAAACGGCATGGACAACAGATAAATGTGATTCTGTTTTCCAATACCACTGCTCTGGTTAATCAGATACAAACAGGATTTTCCAAACCAACCCGGATTTACGGATTGGCCAACCATCAGGGAATGGATATTCTGCTGGACAATTTGAGGAAACTTTCATGATCCTGAGTGCTTTTGCTTTGGGAATTTTGCTGGGATTTATCTTTTTTGAGCTTACCGGTCTCACTGCAGGGGGTATTATCGTCCCGGGTTATATCGCCCTGTATCTTAATGAACCGTTTCGTATCCTTGCGACCATTTTCATTGCTCTGGTGACGTATGGTTTAATTTCCCTCCTCGCAAATGTCATGATACTTTACGGAAGGCGGCGATTTCTATTGGCTATCCTGGTTGGTTTTCTTTTACGGGGTTTCACAGACTGGTTGCAGGTGCAGATTCCGGAAACAGGATGGGATCTCCACGTTATTGGATATATTATTCCCGGACTTATCGCCAATGAATTTTTCCGGCAGGGTGTCTTAAAAACTATTCTCGCCCTGACGATTGTCTCCATTACAGTTTTTCTCATCTTACATCTATTCTTTTAAAACATGCAGCTAAAATTTCAAAATCAATTGGGCACAAAATCTTTTTCTATCAGGCTGGCCATTATTTTCAGCTTATCTCTGGTATGCCTGATACTTTTCCACCTGAGCCGAAAGAAAATTCCCCTGCCCTGTTATACCCAGATGATGCAGGCAGCTCATCAAATGCAAGATGTTTTGGCAGAAACCAGGCAGTATCGACAGAAACTGGGTTTACCCATAAATCCGGTCCTTGATCCCGCTCTTTCCGGCTTGATCGGAGAGGAAATTACTCCTCTCACAACCACCTTGGGAAATCTTGAAGCCAAACAGACTGCCTTAAATCCGGATTTTGCAGCTCTTATCACCAGATGGCTCTGGGAATTGGAGATTCAGAGCAGGGAAACTGTCGCGCTGCAGTTATCCGGTTCTTTCCCTTCACTCAATATTGCAGCGATCATTGCATGTGAGATTGTAGAAGCAAACCCTGTTATCACCAGCTCCATCGGAGCCAGCAGTTTTGGGGCGAATCTGCCGGAAATGACCTATGCGGATGTTGAGAAGAGGTTATTTGAACGCGGAATAATTCGACACCGTTCCCAATGGATTACTATTGGGGGATTAAATGACCGCGAAATTTTATTATGGGAGGATTCGGATAGTCTTCTGAATCAGGTAATCAGGAGAACAGGATATCCTCTGCTACATCCCAATTCTCTGCAGGAATCGATCCAAAAAAAATGGGAATTCTTCCATTCAAAGGGAGGCATCAAGGTTTTTATCAATGTGGGGGGAAATCAGGCTGCTCTGGGAAATTGCAGTCACAGCAGCCGCCTTCCGGTTGGCCTGGTACGGGAGGCAGCCTATTGTCAAGATGATCAACGTGGATTACTGATGCAATTTTTAGAACGGGGAACACCGGTGATCCAATTTTTGAATGTTCGCTCACTGGCCATCCGGGAAAACTTGCCGATTACACCCACACCGCCATATTTCGCCGGGCAGTCAGATATCTATTTCAAAATCAGTCACCCTGTATGGATTAAAATAATCCTGGTAATTTTTCTGCTGATTTCATGGTTATTCCTCCGAACTCCTTATCGAATCCCGCGATCTTCCAGCACTACATCCACCAGTATCAGGTGATATTTAATTCTCTCCTCTATTGGTAAATTTCGGGGAGTTTCAAAAGTGAATGCCGCAATGTCAAGATATTTTCCGGCCCACCAGGAAGCACTATTTTTTATCGGCCTTTCCAGCGAAGAAAAATGTTTATCCGGATCATAAATCAGACTGTTAATCTGATCCAGCATTTGCATAACCAGCCAGGTAGAGGGTTCATTGGGGTGATAAATGATAGTCTGGCCCAACCCTTTTTCATCCCCTTCGGTATCGGTTTCCAAATGAGGTCGCCGGGCCTCGTGGAGATCAATGAATACCTCAACCGCATTCTCAATCGCAATTTGCTGAATTTGATAAGCCAGCTGTTCCATGGGAAATCCTTCGGGATTTCCAGGATAACTGCGATTCAGATTGCCTTTTTCCTGATCCACACCATCGGGAACTGCTATTCGTCGCTCATAATTCTGGACCGCCACTTGATTTGCCAGGGGAATGATAATGATTTTTCCCTGGTTGGGAGGAGACTTTTGAAACCGATCCACCAGTCTTAAGGCCGCTTCATACCCCGCCGGTTCATTACCGTGAGTCCCTCCGATAATCAGAATTGCCGGTTGCGGTTTATTCGATTCGAAGAAAAATGCAGGTGTTTCATTCGGTGTTCCCTCAAGGAGTCGGATTACTTTAGCATTTTGAATTTCAGAAAAATTATTCTTAATCGACTGACCTTGAGGAGTTAACTGATAAGGGGCACCACAGTGGTAAAAAATCATAAAGATGGAAAGGATCAATATAATTTTTTTATTCAAAAAAAACACTCCTTTCGATATGCCCGTGGTGAAAAAGCCGGGGCCTTGGTCACATTGCTTTATGCACAGTTTTACTAAGAGAGTCTGGAAAATCCGATCTCTAACATAGTCTAATTCCTCTGCAATTTGAATACAGTCGCACTTCTCAATACCCTATCACAAAACCGTCGCGCCGGGAATCCGCACCACCCCTCAGAACAGTTCCGGAAGAGTCAATTACTATACCCTGTGCTCCCCCGAAGTAGTTATCGAAATCATTCTTTATATTGAGTTGATGACCTTTCTTTTGCAATTCCATTTGAACCTCATCACCAATTCGTTTTTCCAGGTACAATGCCTGTCCCAGGGCGTGTATTCGTGGCGCTTCAATGGCCTGATCAATTCCCATATTAAAATCGACCATATTGACAATTATTTGTGCCAGCGCACTGATGATGCGGCTTCCACCCGGTGTCCCGATACTCAGGAAAGGCTTTCCATTCTTCAGCAAAAGCGTTGGTGCAATGCTGCTGACCGGTCTTTTGCCGGGTTCAAGCGAATTGGGCTTTCCGGGTTCATTTTCAAAATCGGCCATGTGATTATTCAATAATATGCCGGTATTTTCATCCAGGATTCCGGATCCAAACCAGGAATTAATACTTTGCGTCAGCGCAACCATATTGCGCTGCTCATCAATCACTGATAAGTGAGTTGTATGTCCAGATTTCCGCACGACCCAGCGCGGGGCTTTATAATTATAAGTGGCCTTTTCAGGATCAATTCGACTGGCCAGGTTTTTTGCATGCTCTTTGGATATCAGCTCTTCAACCGGCACCCTGTAAAATGCCGGATCAGCCATGTTTTCCGATTTATCCGCGAAAACCATCTTCATCGCTTCAGCAAAAATATGGAGATATGTTGCAGAATTATGCTGGTATTGCGACAATTCAAAACCTTCTAAAATATTAAGCAATTCTATCAGATGAGTCCCACCGCCGGCAGGTGGGGCACTGGAATAAATAGTATACCCCCGGTAGCTGCCCTGCACCGGTTTAGTAAGCGTCGCCTGATACTGCTTTAAATCTTCCCTGGAGAGAAGACCACCATATGCTTTCACCTTTTCAATAATATTTTTTCCCAATTCACCCTGATAAAAAACCTGCGGCCCATTTCTTGCCAATAATTCCAGACTTACGGCCAGATTCGGGTTTGTCAAGATCGACCCGGCGGAAGGCGGAAGGTCATCCACCAGAAATATGTCAGCTGTGGCCGGATATTTTTGAATCAGATCGTAATTTTGAAAAATCATGGCCGCCAGATTTTCGGAGATTTCAAAACCCTGACGGGCGAATCGGGCAGCCGCAGCGATTACCTGCGATAGCGAGAGTGTACCATATTTTTCCAATGCCAGCGCTAAACCGGCTGGAACTCCCGGTACTCCAATCGAATAAGCACCTGACCGGGTTAGACTGTCGAAACTTTTCACGGTTCGATAATACAGATCGGCGTTGGCAGACTGCGCAGCCATTTCCCGGTAGTTTATGGTAACTGGTTTTTCCCCCTTCATTTGGATCAGCAGGAACCCACCACCACCCAAACCCGAGGCGTTTGGTTCTACTACCCCGAGCGCAAAAGCCGTGGCAACTGCAGCATCCACGGCATTACCTCCTTGCTGCAGAATTTCCACTCCTGCCTGTGATGCCAGAGGATGGGCACTGGCAACCATCCCGTGAGCAGCCGTAACATCCTGAGCCAGCAAAAGCTGCGGAAGGGCCATACCGAGGAGGAGGATCCACCTCGATAATTGGAAATACCCTTTTTGATATTTTATCATTGGACAGCTTACCCTGCTGCAATTACAGATTCAATTTTTAATTTGTCATCCCACCTGTCTGCTGGTGCAGTCAGGCAGGAACGTTTTTGTCGGCCTATTGCCCGGCCAGTCCGGCAGCGCCAGCCTGACGGGCTTCAGACGGGGGATCTAGTTTCTCCCCTCCCGGATACTGGATTCTCCCAAAGGGACCTCTTCCCTGTAACATTTGCTTGCCTATGGCCAATGACCCCCGGTCTGTCATCCCCCGAATGATTTTGTCGGGGATCCAGTTTCTCCCTCCCCGGATACTGGATTCCAGCATTCCCTGCTGGAATGACTAGTCAGATTAATCCGACATCCCAGTTTTAGTTTAGGTTCTTATTTATAAGATGTTGATCCCCCTCCATTATACATTATACATTATACATTCTTCACTCTCCATTGCCTTCAATGTCCTTTGGCAACCCCCTGTCGACGGGAATCTGAAATACCGATGTAAAAGTGACTCTGCGGATCTACCATAATAAGCTGAACCCCCCCCATGTAGACGTCATATGGGGCGGTGAGCTGAAGAGCGTAACCCCAGCTTGTGAGATCTTCCAATATTTCAGCATCATAGCGTTTTTCAATCGTGACTTTTCCGGAAGTGGCACGGGTGCTAAAACGGGGCGCTTCTACTGCCTCGACGGGAGTCTGTTTAAAATCAAGCAGACGAATGACCACCTGCGCCATGGTGTTAAAAATGGTTCCCCCACCTGGGGTTCCGAGGACAGCAACAGGTTTACCGTCTTTCATAATGAGAGCAGGACATATGGTACTGCGCGGTCGCTTACTGGGCTCCAGTTTATTGACACCTTTACGGCTGAAATTGGTCATCCCTGAATTAAAAAGTAAACCATCTATGCTCACCCCACTTCCAAAAAAGAATCCTAGGGTTTGGGTGAGCGAAACCATATTGCCCTGGGCATCTATGACGGAAATTTGAGTGGTATGGGGCCCTTCACTATCTTTCTGTAGTGATTGTAATGGAGACTTTTGATTCCCCTGGAATGGCCAGGGATCTCCGGCTGTAATTTTCGCATTTTGAAGGGATTGACTCTGATCTGATTGAATTTCCGAGAAACGCTGGCGGGCGTAGTTCTCATCTAACAATCCCTGAATGGGTATTTTAGTGAAACGCGGATCGGCCAGATATGCATAACGATCTGCATCCGCTCTTTTTATGATTTCACACATCCAGTGAACGGCACCAGCACTTTTTTCGAACGGCTGCCAAGAATCACCCTCCATTAATTTGGCCATATTCAGAACTTGCAGAAGTGTAATCCCGGATTGTGGTGGTGCTGCCGAGCAAACCTGAAATTCTTTAAATTCGGTCATCACGGGGGATGAATAAAGTGGCTGGTAATTTTTAAAATCCGTTTCAGTGAGCAGTCCTCCACCCTGGCGGATAATGTTAACCATTCGGGATGTAAAATCTCCCCGGTAAAAAAAAGCATCACCCTGGTTTGCCATTCCCTCCAGAATCAGCGCGAGCTGTGGCAATTTGAGGGTATCTCCCACCATATAAGGCAAACTTTCATTCAAATAACTGGCACTGGTTTCCGGATATTTCAGAATCATTTCCAGTTTTTCAATGACTGCATTAAAAAATACCTCATTAACAACAAAGCCCTTCCGGGCAATATCGATGGCAGGTTGCATCACCTTTTTGAGGGGCAGTTGACCATACTTTTCTACCGCGGATGCTAATCCTGCCGGCGTCCCGGGGACACAGATGGAACGGGCGGTTTCACGATCCCGGTCCGAGGAAAAGTTAGTATCCACCTGTGCGGGTGCCTGGACATAATAATCGAGATAATCAAAAATATGCTGATCCTGGTGATAAATTAACATCCCGCCGCCACCTCCTAATCCGGAGGCATAGGGTTCGACAATCCCGATGACGAACG
>Ga0209536_100014985_pt1 | contig 11080 bp, 10 predicted proteins | sample DeeMarSeWOR28_12_FD_187461 | JGI IMG/M metagenome (GOLD analysis project Ga0209536, IMG submission 187461) | Marine sediment microbial communities from White Oak River estuary, North Carolina - WOR-2-8_12 (SPAdes) (version 2) | ecosystem: Environmental > Aquatic > Marine > Intertidal zone >... | reverse complement strand
ATCTTAGAAATAAAAAAGCTTTACAAAAGTTTTGGGGGCCTGGAGGCCCTCAAAGATATCACGTTTAATATCGACCGCGGCAAGATCATCGGCCTTATCGGGCCCAACGGCGCCGGGAAGACGACCCTTTTCAATTGCGTTGCCGGTATTGAGAAACCGACCGGGGGCCATATTATGTTAACCGTCGCGGGGCGCACCATTTCCATTGGCGGCAGGAAGCCCGAGGCGGTAACCGGATTGGGTATCGCCCGCACATTTCAAAATATCCGCCTCTTTGACAACCTGACGGTGATAGATAACGTCAAGATCGGCCGTCACTGTCGAACGCGATCAGTCTTTTTTGGTGCCGTGATCCGGAGCAAATTCCAGCAGGCCGAAGAAAAGGCGATTTCCGAAAGCGCCAACCAGTATCTCGAGTTCGTCGGACTCAAGGGACGCGGCCAGGAGATTGCCAGGTCCTTGGCATACGGCGACCAGCGCCGGTTAGAGATTGCCAGGGCTTTGGCGACCGAACCCCAGTTGCTCATGCTCGACGAACCGGCCGCCGGAATGAACCCCCATGAGTCCCGTGATCTTATGAACCTGATTCACCTTATCCGGGAGAAAGGCATATCGATTTTGCTGATCGAACACGATATGAAAGTGGTTATGGGCGTGTGTGAACGCGTTGTGGTTATTAATCACGGCGAATGGCTGGCCGAGGGGCGGCCGCGGGACGTTCAGAACGATCCGAAAGTGATCGAGGCTTATTTGGGCACAGGAGCTGCCGATGCTGCTTGAGCTGGATAACGTCAAGACTTATTACGGTAACATCCGCGCGTTGAAAGGAATTTCCATTCAAGTGGCCGAGGGTGAGATCGTCTGCCTCATCGGGGGCAACGGTGCGGGCAAATCCACAACTCTGATGACGATCAGCGGCGTTCTTACGCCGATGGATGGGGACGTTCTCTATAAGGGTCAGTCCATCGTTGCGATGCGTCCTGATAACATCGTTCAGATGGGCATCTGTCAGGTGCCGGAAGGACGTATGATTTTTCCCCTGCTCACGGTCATGGAGAACCTCGACCTGGGTGCCTACCTGAGAAAGGACAAAGACGGCATCAAGCAGGACATTGATCGTGTATTCGACCTGTTTCCTGTCTTGCGTGAGCGCATCAACCAGGCCGGGGGTACCCTTTCAGGCGGTGAACAGCAGATGCTGGCCATCGGCCGAGCGCTCATGGCCCGCCCCAAACTTCTCCTGCTTGACGAGCCTTCCCTGGGTCTGGCCCCGATTCTGGTGGACGCCATCTTTGACATCATCCGCCAGATCAATAACCAGGGCACCACCATTTTGCTTGTCGAGCAGAACGCCCAATTGGCCCTACAATTTTCCAACCGCGGATATGTGATCGAAACCGGTGAAATTGCTCTCACAGACAGTTCAGCGCAACTGCTCAAGAACGAGCAAGTAAAAAAGGCCTATTTGGGCGAGTAAGCTGCTTGCTTCAGATGTTAGAAATCAGATCGTTCTGAGCCTGGATCTTTTATCTCCTTTTCCCTCTGCCAAAGCCATAATTGCGGCTGAAAACTATTCTTTGCGTCCGAAAAAAAATGGTTCTTGACTGAAATCAATCATTTTACTATAAAGATCAGCTTTGAGCTATTTTGCTCGATTTCATCAAATATTTAAAGGAGGATAAAACGATTATGAAAAGTCAATTCGGAAAACTGTTAGTGTTGTCTATGGTTGGGTTGTTTGTGATGGCGGTTTCAGGTCCTGCTCTGGCGGCGGATACGATTAAGATGGGGGTTGCCGGACCCCACAGCGGTGACCTGGCTTCTTACGGAATTCCGACCATTAAGGCAGCCGAGCTCGTTGTCAAAGACATCAATGCCAAAGGCGGCGTTCTTGGCAAAATGGCTGAGCCTGTGGTTGAAGATGATGTCTGCCAGCCCCAGGTTTCGACCAATGTCGCCACCAAGCTGATCTCCAAGGAGGTGGACGTGGTCTTGGGACATATCTGCAGCGGGGCCACCAAGGCCGCCCTCGGTATTTACAATGATTCTAAAATTATTGCCATGTCGCCATCGGCCACCAACCCGGCATTGACCCAGAGCGGTGAATATCCCAATTTTTTCCGGACCATTGCTTCCGATGATGCCCAGGCCAGACTCGAAGTCGACTTTGCGCTGGATGTGCTGAAGCTCAAAAAGATCGCCGTGCTGCACGACAAAGGCGACTACGGCAAAGGATTGGCAGAATTCGCCAAAAAATTTCTGGAAGATGATTCGCGGGCCGAAGTGGTCCTGTACGAAGGCATTACCCCCGGTGCGGTGGACTATTCGGCCGTGGTTCAGAAAATCAAACGTTCCGACGCCGAAGCCGTCATTTTCGGCGGTTATCATCCCGAGGCTTCCAAAATCGTCACCCAGATGCGCAAAAAGCGAATGGAAACCATCTTTATTTCCGATGACGGCGTCAAAGACGACACCTTTATCAAGGTTGCCAAAAAATACGCCGAAGGCGTCTATGCCACCGGACCGAAAGATGTTTCCAAAAACGCCATGGCCAAGGCCGCCAATGCCGCCCACAAAAAGGCCTACGGTTCCGATCCCGGCGCATTTTTCTTAAATGCCTATGCCGCAGCCCTGGCGCTGTTAAACGGCATCGAGCAGGCCGGATCCACGGATTACGATGCCGTGGTCAAGGCCCTGAGAACCAAAGATGTGGAAACACCTTTGGGAAGCATTCATTTCGACGAGCGCGGTGATGCCACCGGCGTCGGCTTTTCCATGTACCAGGTCAAGAACGGTGCCTATGTCGAACTGAAATAGCAGAAGTTTCGAAAAAGTTGGGGGCAAGCTCTTTCGCGGGGCTTGCCCCCTGATTTATGTTCACCTGAGTAAAATTCTTTGAGATTGTTGCCAAGGTCTCTTACCGGAAGTGAAACGGAATTAAATGGAATATTTCCTTGAACTCTTGTTAAGCGGTCTGACGCGGGGTAGTATCTATGCCCTGATTGCCCTGGGTTATACCATGGTCTACGGAATCATCCAGCTGATCAACTTTGCCCACGGCGAAATTTACATGATCGGCGCCTTCACCGCCCTGATTGTCGCCGGCATCTTAACCATGCTCGGCTGGAACGAGATCGCGATCCTGTTCATCGCTTCGGTCGTGGCCGTCGTTTATTCGATGGCTTACGGGTATACGCTGGAGAAGGTGGCCTACAAGCCCCTGCGCCATGCACCGCGTCTGTCGGCCTTGATCAGCGCCATCGGTATGTCGTTGTTTTTGCAAAACTATGTGCTGCTGGCGCAAACTTCCGATTTTATGCCGTTTCCCAGCCTCATTCCGGATCTCGAAATTCTGGAGCCCATCGCCTACATGATCAGCACACCGGAAGTCATCATTATTCTGACCACCTCGGTGGTTATGGTGTTGCTGACCTTTTTGATTAAATTTACCCGGGTCGGTAAAGCCATGCGGGCCACGGCCCAGGACCGGGAAATGGCCATGCTGGTGGGCGTGGATGTCAACCGGGTGATTTCAATCACCTTTATCGTCGGATCTGCAACGGCCGCCCTCGGGGGCGTTTTGATTGCCTCGCACATCGGCCAGATCAATTTTTACATCGGATTTATCGCCGGCATCAAAGCCTTTGTGGCTGCCGTTCTCGGCGGTATCGGCAGTATGCCGGGAGCGGTTCTGGGAAGTTTGGTGCTGGGCTGCGCCGAATCGTTTTTCACCGGGTTTGTTTCCAGTGATTATGAAGACGTTTTTGCATTTATAATTCTGGTTTTAATCCTGATCTTCCGACCGGCCGGAATCCTGGGACGTTCCGACACCCAGAAGGTATGATCGTTAAAGGTTATTGGTTATTCGTTATTCGGAATTGTTGGCTGAACGTTTTAAATTAGGTGAAATTCAGCTGCCTATAAATCAATAAATAATCAATTTTTCACGGATGTAGCAGTGGGCACTTTTGATGAAATAAAAAAATCGTTTTTGGCATCCGTCTGGTTTATGTTTTTGACCTTCCCGATCATGGTCATTCGGGTCAACACCGTTGAAAACATCGTGGAGTGGCGCTGGGAACGGATGTTTATGGTCGGCATCGGCAGTTTTTTTCTCTCTTTCCTGTGGCGCTTTCTGCTGAAACGCAAGGAACGCGGCAAAAAAGCGGCCGATACCGGGGAAACAGAGACCATTGCCTGGAATGTCAGGATGCTGCAGGATCGTCGGTTTTCGATGCCCGGCCTGATCGCCTTGGCGGTTTTTGTCCTGGCCTTTCCCTTTGTTTTTTCGCTGTATCAAACCAATATCATGATCACGGCCTTGATTTACGTGATCACCGGGCTGGGGTTGAATATCGTGGTCGGTCTGGCAGGATTGCTGGACCTGGGCTACGTCGCCTTTTATGCGGTGGGGGCATACAGCTATGCGCTCTTGAACTACCATTTCGGACTCGGGTTCTGGACGGTGCTGCCGATCGGTGCCGGGTTGGGCCTGATATTCGGTATACTTTTAGGCTTTCCCGTGCTGCGTTTAAAGGGTGATTATCTGGCCATCGTGACCCTCGGTTTTGGGGAAATTATCCGCCTGATTCTGGAAAACTGGAATGAATTTTCCTTTGGCCCCAGCGGCATCGCCAACATCCCGCGCCCGGGATTATTCGGGATCGACATGTCGCTGCACCAGGCAACCATTTATCTGTATTTTCTAATGATATGTCTGGTGCTGGGAACGATTTTCGTGGTGCGGCGTCTGCAGGATTCCCGGATCGGCAGAGCCTGGATTGCGTTGCGGGAAGATGAGGTGGCCTGCCAGGCCATGGGGATCGACAAAACCAGGACCAAGCTGAGTGCCTTTGCCATGGGCGCCACCTGGGCGGGCATGGCCGGGGTGGTGTTTGCCGCCAAGACCACGTTTATCAATCCGGCCAGTTTTACGCTCTGGGAATCGATCATCATCCTGTGCGTGGTGGTTCTGGGGGGGATGGGGTCGGTCGCGGGGGTAATTTTCGGTGCCTTGATCCTGATTCTGCTGCCTGAATATTTGCGGGCGTTTTCTGAATATCGCTTGTTGATTTTTGGCGCGGTACTGACCGTGATGATGGTGTTTCGCCCCGGCGGCATCGTCGCCGCATCGCGCCGAACCTACCAATTTGAAGGCAAGGGCAAGGCACCGGACAAACCCAAAGCGGAAGCGATTACAGCGAGATAAACTATTTTTAGGATTAAGGAGTAATGGAGCAATGAATTATTGGACCAGCCATGAACCGCAGGCTTTTTGCCAGTATTTCGATCGCTCTTTTTTAATTACTCCAAAATTTGCGAAGCAAAATTAGGATATGGAACCGATACTGGAAGTTACTGAATTAACGATGGATTTTGGTGGTTTGCGGGCCTTGGATCATCTGGACCTGGAGATCAAGCAGGGGGAGATCGTGGCCCTGATCGGTCCGAACGGCGCCGGCAAAACGACTTTTTTCAACTGTCTTACCGGGATCTATCCGCCAACCGAGGGAAACATGCTGGTTCGGGCGCCCGGCAAAAAACCCCGCAAGCTAAACGGCTTAAAACCGAATCATGTTACGGAAAACGGGTTGGCGCGAACGTTTCAAAACATCCGCCTGTTTCAAAACATGACCGTACTCGAAAATGTCATGATAGGCCGTCACTGCCGCACATCATCCGGTATTGTCGGCGCGATCGTAAAAGGCAAATCCAATAAGCAGGAAGAAGCGCAAATTGTTGCGGACAGCTATGAAGTTCTTGAAAAAATAGGCCTTGAGGGGTTTGTCAATGAATTTGCCAAGAATCTGCCCTACGGCGCCCAGCGGCGGCTGGAAATTGCACGGGCCATGGCCACCGACCCCTTTTTGCTGCTGCTGGATGAGCCGGCGGCCGGCATGAACCCGCTGGAAACCAGAGAACTTGACGATCTGATCGTCAAAATCCGTGATCAGGAAGGCGTCTCAATCCTGTTGATCGAACATGACATGAAACTGGTGATGAGTTTATCCGATCGGATATATGTTGTGGATTACGGTAAGAAAATTGCCGAGGGCGTTCCCGCTGTGATTAAAAACGACCCCGCGGTAATTAAGGCCTATCTCGGAGAAGACGTTGATGCTTGAGCTTAAAAATATTAAAACGTTTTACGGCAACATCCAGGCCTTGAAAGAGGTTAATATTGAAATTGGCGAAGGTGAGATCATTACGTTGATCGGTGCCAATGGTGCCGGCAAATCCACGACTCTCATGTCAATTTGCGGTATCGTTCCGCCCCGCTCGGGTGAGATTCTTTTCATGGGCCAGCCGATCCAGGATATGGCGCCCAACGACATCGTTGCCCTGGGGATATGCCAGGTACCGGAAGGCCGGCGCATTTTTCCATTCCTGACCGTGGCGGAAAACCTGGATATGGGGGCCTTCCTAAGGTCTGATAAAGAAGAAATTAAGCGCGACATCGAGTACATCTATGAACTTTTCCCGATTCTGGCCGAGCGGCGCAATCAAGCCGGCGGAACGCTGAGCGGCGGTGAACAGCAGATGCTGGCCATATCCCGGGCGCTGATGGCCAGACCGCGCCTGCTGCTGATGGATGAACCTTCCCTGGGTCTGGCACCCATTATTGTTAAGCAGATATTTGATATCATCAGAAAAATAAACTCCGAGAGCAAAACCACCATTTTTCTGGTGGAACAGAATGCCAACCTGGCCCTTAAAGTCGCCCACCGGGGCTATGTCATGGAGACCGGCCGGGTGACCTTTTCCGATTCGGCCGAAAACCTGATGGCCAATGACCAGGTCCGAAAAGCCTACCTGGGAATTTAAGGGGAAGTCGGAAGTGGGAATGCGGAAGTGGGAAATATCCGATTGCGGATTTTGGATTGCGGAATGATAAGGCACTGGGCCGCGGGCAGAGCGCAAAGGGCATGACGCATCGACGTCCGGCCGTTTACGCTCCATTGACTGAATCAACATCTACTGCGGGCCGCCCTCAAATAATCCTCAACTTTACCTCGAAGCTCAATGCTTGAACCGTCATAGGCCGATTCGGTGTCAGGACTCAGCACCTCTTTTTCCTGACACCCGAAACCTGACACCTGAAAGCTAAGACCAATGAACTGCGCTATTGCTGCCCCGATGAGGCCTTTTTTACCTAGTGTAGTCTCGGAAAAACTTAGGCGCCTAGCGACATCACATCAACGTTTTTTTGACGTTACGGTCTGAAAAGAAGATATTGGCTGCTTTACGTCTTTGTTCTTGCACTGGGGACCCAGATTCTGCTTTAGCGCCTCACATTCTTTTCGGTCGAGCGCCCATCTTTTTTAATCAGGCTCCCAGTCGTATTTTTTATAATTGCCTTGCTATCGTGAATATTTATTGTTTTTATGTCTATATCAAAAATTGTCGGATCTTGCTCATTTGGGAGGATAAGCAATTATGGCATTTTTTGAAGATATGGTTATCACCGATACCATAGACGTCAAAGCCACTGCGCGGGACATATTCAATTTTTTAACCGGTATTGTTGACGATGACAGCTATCGGGCTTGGCATAGCCAAGATCACGTCCGTTTCGAATGGATCAAAGGAGAACCGTGGGTTGAAGGATCGGTTCTTTATGCCGAAGAATATATCCACGGCAAGCTGCACAAATTAACATTCAAAATCTTAAAAATAGTCCCCGATAAGCGCATTGAATATACTCCGGTCTCGCGTTTTATCAGAATGTTCTTCCCCAAAAACGAATTTCTAATTGAACAAAAGGCAGAATCTTGTTTATTCATCGCGTCAGGTACTTACCGCGTGGGTTGGATCGGTAAAGCCTTTTTTAACAAAACGATCGAGAAGGGCTTATCCAGTGTCAAAAAACACATGCGGGAAGAGGGCGAAAATTTGAAAAGAATAATCGAAAAAGGATCGGCTTAAATAATTATATTCGGAAAACCAATAAGATAAAGGAGAATCATTATGGGTGGGGACAAATTTTCTACCAAAGACACCGGAGTCATCGTTGTCGATGTGCAGGCGGATTTCACCGAGTTAAAATCCGGTACCCTGGCTGTTTCGGGCACGGATGCCGGATATATTGAAGCGGTTCAAACGGCGACCCGTCGGTTTTTCGAACAGGGTTTGCCGATTTATTTCACCCAAGACTGGCATCCGGGCGACCATGTCAGCTTCTTCACCAACAACCCCGGCACGGAACCGTACCAGCAAATTGAGATCGAAGCGGGACGGATCCAGGTCATGTGGCCGCCGCACTGTGTCCAGAACACCCCCGGCGCTGAGATGCTGATTCATGTCGCGCGGCCGGCGGGCATTGTTCAAACCGGATCGAATCCAAGATACGATTCCTATTCAGGTTTTGTCGATGATGGCGGTAACCAAACCGACCTGGGGCGTCTCCTGCAGCGGGATGGTATCAAGAATCTGAACATTTTCGGTTTGGCGACCGACTACTGTGTCAAGGCCACCGCCATCGATGCCGTCACGGCTGGATACAAAGTTACCCTTATTGAAAGTTTGTGCAAAGGTGTGGCGCCCGAAACAACCGCCCAGGCGCTGGAAGAAATGAAAGCCAAGGGGGTTATCATTCGAGCTGAACTGGACTTGTAGCGAGGTCACCCTCGGACAGGAATATCCCTCGGGGGCTTTGCTGCATTGGACTGATGGAATTCAGCAAAACCGGGTATTGGACCACTGCAATACCGGGAAGGTGTTGTACCAGGCAAAGGCGGGACCGACACCGGTCCTGCCTTTTTTCTATTTATTGCTTGACACGCTCAAAATGTCTATTGTAGACAATATACAATTATCGTTAACCACCTAAATTTTAAACCGACTCACGATCTCGCAATCCTGACTGCATTTCTCATACACGTATGGCGCTGCGCATGGTGATGTCCGACATGGCCGCAAAATTTTTCATTCTTATCAACCCCGCAAAGGAGGATCTCATGCAAAGGAAAATGTATTTTATCTCATCGGTTTTGGTTTTGGCCTTAATTTTCGCTCTGATCAGCCCGATACCCGGGTTCTGCCAGGATCAGAAGGTCTACAAACTCAAATTCGCCTGGAATGATATCTGGGGTCCCAAGTTCAGGGCTTCCCAGATCTACCGGCCCGGCGGGGAAATGCAACGGCTGCTCCATGAGCGCAGCAACGGCCGCATTCAGCTGGAGATTATTTCGCGGATGTTTTCAACCGCAGACCTGTTTGCCGCCGTGGCCAAAGGCAAAGCAGATATGGCCGATGTGGCCATGCCGTGGTTGTCCGGAACTTATCCCATCTGGAGTTGGGGTGAGATTCCGGGGATCGTCAGTGAAGACCCGGTGGAAGGGCTGGCCGAAGAGTTGGCCGTCTATCAGGATAGCAAGGTCATGAAAATTTATGACGAAACCATGCAAAAATACAACCTCAAGTTCTGGTTTGTCACCCAATGGGACGCCGCCAACGGCATCTGGAGCAAAAAGGAAATTACCAAATTAGACGATTTGAAAGGGTTGAAAATCAGAGTCGGCGGTTATCTGCCGACCCAGGGCATCAAGGCGCTGGGAGCCAGCCCGGTGACCATTGCCGGTTCCGAACTGGCGCCCGCCATGATGGCCGGCACAATCGATGCCGTATTGACCAGCCTGGGCTACGGCTATTCCATCGGTCTGGCCAAGGTCTCCAAAAGCTTCACCCTGACGCCGCTGTCACCGACCTGGTCGGCCGTGACCGTCATGAATTTGAAAAAGTTCAAGTCCCTGCCGCCGGACCTTCAAAAGGTGGTGATCGAGGTCGGTCAGGAACTTCAAAGGATGGTGAGCTTGTCGACGACGGCTGAATACATTATGAGCCTGGACACCGTCGATTTATCCGGTGTCAAGCGAACCCGCTTTTCCAAGGAAGAAATGGCTGAAGCGGTCAAAGCCTGTAAAGTTGTCGAAGATGCCTGGCTCACTATGGACGGCCCCTGGAAATCGCAAAGAAAAGAACTGCTTTCAGCTGCCGAAGCTGCGGTGGCCAAGTACCGGGGGTTTAGCGGAAAGTAGGGGTTGGGCACTGGGTATTGGGTACTGGGTACTGGGTACTATGTATTGGATACTGGATGCTTGATACTGGATAAGGGTTGCGGGTACATGGGGCAGGGCGCATAGGGTATGGCGCATAGGGCAGAGGTCAAAGTGCATGGGGCACACGCCAATACTGCATTACTCCAGTACTCCAACACTCCGGCACCATGTTATCGAAGAACCGGCTAACGATGTCCAGGTGCTTGCGCGCCGGATTTTCATTCCATATTTGCAGGCAACCGGGCTGCGTTTGTTCCGGGTTGCCGGGAAGCAGGACGCCAATGAAAATTTTGCAAAAAGTCGTCGATTTCATTGAGAAAGTGACGGATATATTCAGCGGTCGCCTGCAGGCGGTAATTATTTTTCTGCTGATGGTCATGCTCCTGGTTGAGGTGCTGACCCGCTATATTTTACGGTCGCCGCTTTCGATTGCCGAGGAAATGGGCGGTTATTTGCTGGTGTCCATCACGTTTATGGGGCTGGCCTACACCTGGAAAGAAAAAGGCCATGTGCGGGTGACCCTGATTTTCAGCCGGCTGCCGGAAAAAGTTGCCCGCCCGATTCGATTCGCTACCCTGGTGCTGGCCACTGCGTTTACCCTGCCGCTGATCAAGGCCTGCTATGATTTGCTGGCGGATTCTCTGTTATTTGAATCCCGCAGCGGCAGCTGGCTCAGAATCCCGCTGGTCTATCCCCAAACCATCCTGCTCATTGGCGCGGTGCTGCTTTTTTTGCAACTGCTGGTTGAGATTATCAAAGCCCTTCTTGCCATGCAAAGATCGGAGGAGAACCACTGATGGGTTCCGAGATCCTAATCGCCATTGTTTTGGTCATCGGTCTGCTGGTTCTCCTGGCACTGGGTCTGGAAATTGCCTGGTCGATCGGCACCGTCGCGATGGTCGGGTTAATCTGGTATATCGATCAGCCGATCAGCCAGGTTGCTGAAACCGCCTGGAGTTCCTTAAATTCCTTCACCCTGACAGCCATGCCGCTGTTTATTTTTATGGGTACCATCCTCGGCA
>Ga0209536_100014984_pt1 | contig 11080 bp, 11 predicted proteins | sample DeeMarSeWOR28_12_FD_187461 | JGI IMG/M metagenome (GOLD analysis project Ga0209536, IMG submission 187461) | Marine sediment microbial communities from White Oak River estuary, North Carolina - WOR-2-8_12 (SPAdes) (version 2) | ecosystem: Environmental > Aquatic > Marine > Intertidal zone >... | reverse complement strand
GCTGGCGGGCGTCTGGATTGGCCTGAATAACCCGGAGAAGATTTTCGATCGCGCCGTCGGCGGCGGCCACGCGGCGCCGGTATGGGGTGCGTTCATGCAGCGCGTCTACCAGACCCGGCCGATACCCGAGCCTTGGGAGCGGCCCGGCGGACTGGTCTATCGTACGGTGGACAAACTGAGCGGCAAGCTGGTCACCGAGTACTGCCCGCTGGACGGAGTCTACACCGAGGTCTATCTGCCGGGGACCGAGCCGGTGGAAGAGTGTGACCTGCACCAGCCGACACCGTGGGGCGTGCCGTTGCCTGACCCGGTTCGAGATACCACCGAGGTGCGTCGCAACCGGTTCTGACGGCGATCAGATCCGCGGGTCTTTCTTCATCAGCGACTCGATCTCGTCCACCGTTCGCGGGGCCCCGACCGACAGCACTTCGTGACCCACCTTGGTCACCAGCACATCATCCTCGATGCGCACTCCAAGACTTTCGTCCGGCAAGTAGATCCCCGGCTCGATGGTCAATACCATCCCCGGTTCCAACGTCGCCATCCGGTCCCCCACATCGTGCACATCCATACCCAACCAGTGGGACAGACCGTGGTTGAAGTACCGATCACAACCGCTGCTGCAGAGCCCCTCGGAATGCTCGCGCATGTACGAACGCGCTATCTTCTCCAACTCCCAAACCGTTCGCCCGGGGCGAATCGAATCGATGACCGTCTTTTGAGTCGCCAGCACCAGTTCGTACACCTTGCGCTGCCGCGACGTGAACTCACCACTCACGGGAAACGTGCGGGTGACGTCCGCGGTGTAGTAGCCGTACTCGGCCCCGGCATCGATCACCACCAGGTCACCCTCCTCCATTCGTCGCCGGTTCCTGTCGTGGTGCAACACGACGCTGTTGGGTCCCGAACCGACGATGGTGGGGAAGCCGACACGCTCGGCGCCACGCGAACGGAAGACGTATTCCACGACCGCTTCCAGCTCGTACTCGTACATGCCGGGCCGAGCCGCGGACATCGCCTCACGCTGCGCCTCGGCGGTGATCTCGATCGCGCGTCGCAGACGAGCCAACTCGACCGAGTCCTTCACCAACCTGAGACCGGATAATAACGGATCGACATCTGAGATCGTACGGCCCGCTTTCATCGCCGACTCGACCAACTCGCGCTGCTGCTCTCTTCCGCTTCCGAACGACAGGTAGACCCGTGGATAGGCGGCGGCCATCCCGGCCCCCAAAAGGCGGTCGATCACCTCCGACCCGAAGTCGGACAACGGACGAACCGTGGCACCGGCTCTCTCCTTCACTTCTTCCATGCCCAACTGCCTCCCCGTCCACATCTCGGCGGCCGGGTCGCGCGGAGGGGCGTAGATCAGAGTCTTACCCGACCCGTCCTCGCTTTTCAGCATGACCAACCAGGCGTCCGGCGTCTCGATGCCGGTCAGGTAGTAGAAACCGTTGTCCTGGCGAAAATCGGAAGCTTGAGGATAAACGTCGTGAGCCCAGCGTTCGGCGGCACCGATGACGGCGACGCCCGGATCGAGAAGATCGAAGAGGGCCTGACGACGCTCTTCCAGCACCTTCACGGGGATGGCGGTGCCATCGCCTCCCGCAGCGGCCCCTGCCGCGAGCCCGGTCAACAACAGGACGGCGAGGATAAACAGGGACGTTAGCAGACTCGTACGATTCGATTTCGACTTGAGCATAGCGTTCGCTTCTGGCGTAAAGGGCGTTCAAGAACTGGCCCTTGCGGGCCCCGCACTTTAATCCGAGGGTCCTTTCTCCACAAGCTTTGGAGTCACTTGTCCGCGCCGTTGTCGTCATCGAGATTGGCGGACGATGCCTGCCGCAAATGACGACCTCAGCGGAGGGACTTCGATGATCTCTGCACGATCGCTTCTCGGCTCGGTCTTGCTGCTCGGGACTCTCACCGCGACGACGGCCGCCCAATCAGCCACCGACATCTATCTCGGTACGCTGACCTTTATCGATGGCCGCTCGCGGATCGACGAATTGCGCAACATCACCAATCGCAACGGCTACGACAATCAGCCCAGCTTTAGCGCCGATGGCCGCGGTGTTCTGTACACATCGATTCGCGATGGACAGGCGGACACCTACTACTACGATATCGCCGGCGCGACGATCAGGCGCGTCACCCACACGCCCGAGAGCGAGTACTCGCCCACCCCGATGCCCGGCGCCGATTCGTTCTCGGCAGTCCAAGTGGAGGCCGACTCGACTCAGCGCCTCTGGCATTTCGACATGTCCGGCGAAAACCGTGGGGTGCTGTTGGAGAACGTGAGGCCCGTCGGGTATCACGCCTGGTACGACTCGAGCAGGGTCGTGCTCTTCGTGCTCGGCGATCCCCCCACTCTGCAAGTCGCGAACTTGAGCACCGGTGAGGCCGCCGTGGCCGCGGATGCCGTCGGACGCTCGCTCCACAAAGTGCCTTCCCGTTCGTCCGTCAGCTTCGTCCACAAGATCTCCGAGGACGAATGGTGGATCAAAGAACTGGATATGAGATCTCGGAAGCAAACCGAGCTGACGCGAACGCTAACAGGCAGAGAAGACTATGCCTGGACGCCGGACGGAGTGATCTTGATGGGGATGGGGGCCGAGCTGTATCAGTGGAACCCCCTTCGTTCCACCGAATGGGAGCGGGTGGCGGATCTTTCCGACCAGGGTCTCACCGCGATCACTCGTATCGCCGTCAGCCCATCGGGCGACCGGGTGGCGATCGTTTCGGAGCGGCCTGCCGACGACGGCGGCGACGACTGATGACCCAGGCTTGTAGGCGGCGACGCACCGGTCTATCTATTATATATATATTAGGCGGCGCCAACGGGTTCGGGTGGCCCGGGGTGGCACGAGCCGTTTCTGAATCCACCAGCTTCATCAACCTCGAAGGTATCGCATGGGTGACGTAATACTTCCAGCCGGTGGCTTGGCCGAGCTGCGGCGGGCGATTGAGGAGGCCTCTCCAGAGAACGGCGTTCGGGCTTTGCGCGAGGCGGGTCGACGGCTGGCCGGCGATGCGGAGGTCGCCATCGCGGAGCGTGGTGGCGCCCCGCTACCTGCCCTTCCTCTGGCGACGTTCTGGACCGAGCTGGGTCGATACTTCGACGAGGCGGGTTGGGGTACGATCGAACACGACAGGCTCAACGCGGGCGTGGGAGCTATCGTGGCCGCCGACTGGGCCGAGGCCGACCCCACGGAGAACCGCGGGGCCCCGGGTTGCCACCTCACTACGGGCCTGCTCGCGGAGCTGCTCACCCGAGCCGTGGGTCAGCCGGTGGCGGTGATGGAGGTCGACTGCCGTTCGCAAGGCGACGGGACGTGCCGCTTCCTCGTGGGATCTCCGACGACTTTGCTACTCGTGCATAAGAAGCTGGCACAGTCCGGCGATCTGAACGACGCTCTCACTTCCCTCTGACCGCTGCAAGCACCGGGACACGGAAGGCTTTGCGTGTCCCGGCCGGATGAAGCACATCACTCCGAGCATTCCATGGGCAGGGTTCTAGGCATAGACTACGGCGAGCGCAGGATCGGGATGGCGATCAGCGACCCGACCTGTACCATTGCGCAGCCGCTGCCGACCCTCGTTCGCCGTCGCGGCAAACGGCCGCCTTACACCAAGATCGTGGAAATCGTCGACGAGTGGGGCGCCCAGCGTGTCGTGGTGGGTCTTCCCCTGGAGATATCAGGAGCGGAGGGTGAGCCGGCCTCCGAGGTCAGGGAATTCGGTGACGGGCTCGAAAGGCGCGCCAACGTTCAGGTGGAATATTGGGACGAGCGCTTCACGTCGGTTCAGGCGGAGCGCGAACTCGCCCGAATGGAGCTGCCGGCGATGGCCAGACGCCAGAAAGAACGGGTCGATGCCATGGCCGCGATGCTGATACTGCAATCGTTTCTCGATGCGCAAACCAAAGATTGAGACGAGGCTCTCGGGCTCGACTTTGATCGGGCTTCTCCTGTTGGCCGTGGCCTGTGGCGGCAGCGACGGACGGGTGGAGCGCGTCGTCATCCCGGAAGGCGCCAGCCTCCTCGCTGTGTCCGATTCGCTCGCGGCGCACGGCGTGATCGGCTGGCCTCGCTTGTTCCGACTCTACGCGCGCCTCAAAGACGCGGACTCGAAGATAAAGGCCGGCACGTACGACCTGCGACGAGGTGCCGGTTGGTCCCAGGCCCTGGTCACTCTCGTCGAAGGTCGCGTCGTGACGATCGCGGTTACGATACCCGAAGGCTGGACGATCGCACAGATCGCCGACCGGTTGGCCCCGATCATCGGAAGTCCGCCGGACACCATCGCTCGCCGTCTCATCAGCGAGTCCCTCTCTGACTCGCTCGGGTCGCCGGGACCGACCCTCGAGGGCTATCTCTTTCCGGAGACCTACCGCTTCGCGCAAGGCGTAACCACGGAGCACGTCGCCGTCGAGCTATTGGCCCGCTACCAAGACATCTGGACACCCGAGAGACTGGCCGCACGCGACTCTATCGGAATGGACGAGCGCGAGCTCGTAACGCTGGCCAGCATCATCCAGGCCGAGGCGCGCAGAGAGGACGAGATGCCACTGATCTCGGCGGTCTTTCACAACCGACTGCGCCGACCGATGCGCCTGCAGGCCGACCCCACCGTGCAATACGTTCTCGAGTCACGCCAGAGTCGCTTGCTGTTCAGCCACATCGATTCGGTGGCGGACAACCCCTACAACACCTACACCCACGACGGGCTGCCGCCCGGGCCCATCGGCGCGCCCGGCCTGGCGGCCATCGAGGCCGCCCTGCACCCGGCCTCGGTTCCCTACCTGTATTTCGTGGCGAAGGAAGACGGGTACCACGAATTCTCGCGATCGCTCCGCGAGCACAACCAGGCCATCCAGAGGATCCGCCGGGGGAATTGACGTGAGCGCGGCTCCCGGCCCCGTTGCGGACCTCCGCCGCAGCCTCCGCCTCATGGTCATCACCGACCGCGTCATGGCCAGCCAGCGGGGCTGGCTGGTCGTCGTCGAGTCCGCTCTCGAGGCCGGCGCCACCGCAGTCCAACTGCGCGACAAGCGGGCGGCCAGCGCAGAGCTCCTGGCCATGGCCGAGCATCTGACGCCCCTGGCCCGGCGGCATTCGGCGCTCTTCCTGGTCAACGACCGCTTCGATATCGCGCTGGCGGCCGGGGCTCACGGCGTGCACCTCGGCGATGACGATCTGCCCGTGGCGGAAGTCCGGCGCGTCGTGCCCCGCGACTTCATCATCGGGCGCTCGGCGGACACCGAGGAGGCCGCCGGAGACGCGGAAGCGGCCGGCGCCAACTATCTCGGCGTGGGTTCGGTGTTTGGGACCGAAACGAAGAAAGAGGTGATCGGCGAAGTGATCGGGACCGAGCAATTGGCTCGGGTGGCGCGAGCCGTTTCGATCCCCGTCGTGGGCATCGGAGGCGTCGATGCCTCGAACGCCGCATCGGTGGTGCAAGCCGGAGCGGTCGGTATCGCCGTAGTGTCTGCGATTATGAAAGCCGACGACCCCGGAACAATGACGCGCGAGTTGCTGGGAGCGATGGAACTTTAGGAGTCGAATATCGAACACCGATATTCGAAGCCACGGTCACTCTCGTGATTAGAGATTCGGTGTTCGGTATTCAGCGTTCAGTATTCGCTTCATCTTCGGACTTCGGCGTTCGATGTTCGATGTTCGATATTCGATCCCCTGCTATCAGCCTGCCCTTTATGCTCTCCAGTTCACGAGGGCCTGCCTCACCAAGCAGCCAGAACAACAGTCGGTCCCGATCACCACGCGGAAGCCTGCGTAGCCAGGCGTCCTCGCTTTCCGGCGGCCACTGCAGCCAGACCGCCAGGACCCAGGCCAGGATCGCGCTGAACGCGAAGACCTGTGAGATCGGTCGGCTGGGCACGTAGACGGCGAAGAAGCTCTTGATACCCTCGGCCAGCGCCTGAAGATCGACGACCGGTGTCGCGGGCATTTGCGCCCGCGCCCAGATGAACGGAAGCACCGAGTACTTGAGGGCCGCCAACGCCACGGCGACCAGTCCCAGCCCCAACATCACGCGGGTCCGATGCGCCGAGTAGCTGGCGCTCCAGGCGAAATACAGCAAGCCGCCAATCACCAGCCACTGAACCAGCCCGGGTGGCGGAAGGAGCAACGAGACGAGCTGCGCCGTGGATGCGGTCGCGTAGATGAGCAGCACGCCGCCCCAGACGTTCCGCGGCCAGGATAGGGCGGCCGTGTTCAGCAGAACGTAGAGGATCAGAAGCGCGGTCAGCCCATCGACCAGCCCGAACAGGCGGTACTCGATCCCAAACGCGTTTGCCCGTAGACCCCCGAAGAAGAAGGCGATCGTGAACAGCGCGCCGACTCCGAACGCCGCTGCCGGACTCCAGGTCCGGGAGCTTCGCGCGCTCATCGCGGACACCTCCCCGCCAACGGGCGCTCGAGCTCGGCCTCTAACTCCACCAGGAACGCGTTCACCGCTGCGCGTCGCTGAGTGGGAGCCACGCCCGCGACGCACGCGGCGATGTCCTCCGCAGCCCTCAGCTCTTCCACCTCGCGGCCGATACCGAACCTTCCGCCACGACCCCGATCCAGGTGTCGAACACCGAGATCGAGATACACATCGGCCAGCCGGTCGTTCGCGGCCAACTCCTCTCTTGGCCCCGCCGCACCTGCCGCAGCCCTCTCGAACGCCCGCGCTGCCTGCCAGGCCAGGCCCTCGGCCACGCTGTCCGCACCCAACGCCCTCGCGCGCGACCCCCGGCTGAAGAGCCGTTCACCGTGCTGCAGGTTCGGGCCGTACGCGCCGTCATCAATCACCAGCGCAACTCGATCGAAGAAGTCGCCCGGGCCCTGCGCCTCCAACGCATAGGCCAGACCCACCATCATCGTCAGGGCCAGCAGACCCACGACGGCAAGCACGTGCGTCCAGAGGTCCCCGCGTCCTTTCAGATTTCCTCGAAAGCGCCACATCATGGTAGCGAGCCCCCAACCTCTTGTCTCTGTATCGCTTCGGACAGCTCCGACCCGCGGCTGACGGAAACCGCCAATCTAGGCCTGAAATATACACACGAGCCGGCCGTCGTAGGCGGGTACAAACAAAAAAACCCCGGGAGGCTGTGTGCCAGGCCGGCGCCGACTCCCGCCAAGTCAGACGCAAAAACAGCTCAGTCACACAAGCCTTCCCCGGGGCTCTCTATTTCGAGCCGGGGTCATTCAACCACAGCGCCCGCTGACCTCCCCCCTATGTCCTTGCCAAATCATAGTCAGATAAGCGGACCGACCTGCGACCGAACGACCACCGGCACCGTCTTTCACTCTCGATTACTGCTCACACACACAAATCCAGGTTTTTCAAGCCGGGCACCCTCTCACCTCCGCACCTCCAACCCGGCGGCGCTTGTCCTAGGAGCAAGCGCCGTGCCCGACAGTGCCAAGCCGCATAATTACCTATGAAGAAACAACTTACGTGGATCGCCTCAGCCCAAGAGGACCCCGGATGGGCCCGCCGATTCGGTCAACGTGACCTGCGTATGATGGACTTTTTGACCGAAAACCCTTGTCAGTCCCCCTCCGCCCGCGTAACTTACGGTCACCCCCCTCGTTACCCCCTCCTCAGGACCGGTCACATGCAACGTCGATCGATCATCAGTAGCACCTCAGGCACCACTGGTCTCTTCCATCGGATCGCCGCTTCGGCTGTTTCCGGCACTGAATGTGACCTGGCAGACATATTGTCGGCTATCGGTCGAGACCTCGACGTTCGATCGGCCCTCTGGAGTACGACGGCGGACAGAATCGAGCTGCTTGCCGCGTGCCCCGGCGAAGACCTCTCCACCGATGAATTCAGCGAGAGGGTCGCGGTGTGGTCGGCGACTCTGACCGAAGCCGAGCATCAGGACGCTTCCGACGATCAGCCGAAACTGAACGCTGAAAGTCGATCCCGGGTGATCTGGCCGATGGACCTGGGCGAGGCCGAGCGTGCGATCTGGGTGGTCGAGTCGTCTGACGAGACAGCTCCCGATGTCGGGCCGCTCGGCGAGCTGCTGCGGGTCATCCTCACGCTGTCCAGCACACGACGACGCCACGCGGAGAACGAGTCGCAGCTGAGTGACCTGAGATCCGCGCAAGAGCTGATGGGCCACATCGTGGACGCGCTCCCGGTGGGCCTGTACGTGGTTGACAAGGACTACCGAATCGTGGCCTGGAACCGAAAGCGAGAGACGGGCACGCAAGGTATCGCTCGTGCCGACGCCATCGGAAAGTCGGTGTTCGATGTCCTGTACCGGCAGCCAAAGGATCGCATGCGCTCCGAACTGGAAGAGGTGTTCGAAACCGATGAGATCCGTCACTTCGAGGTCGAGTCTACGGCATCCGGCGAACGCCGTCACTACCGCCTCACCAAGGTCCCGATGCACGTATCGGGCACGAACGAAGTCACGCACGTCATCACGGTCGGTGAGGACATCACCGAGCAGAAGCGCATCGCCGAACGGATCTCTCACGCCGAGAAGCTCGCGGCGCTGGGACAGATGGCGGCCGGAGTCATGCACGAGATCAACAATCCGCTGGCGACGATCACCGCCGGCGTAGACGCCGTGCGCGAGTGCGTGGAAGATCAGTCCGAAGAGGCGGAGCTGCTCTCGATGATGGATACCGAGGTCGAGCGCTGTAAGCGCATCGCCCGCGACCTTCTGTCCTTCAGCCGGCCTCCGCCAAGTGAAAAAGGGCCCGCCGACATCCAGGAGACGGTCGAGGAGACACTCAAGCTGCTTCAACACCACGACCGATTCAAGAAGATCAGCGTTCAACGCGAGTACGTCTACGACCTGCCTCTCGTGTGGGCAAATCCCGAGCGCTTGGTCCAGGTGTTCGTCGCGCTGGCCCTCAACGCGCTGGATGCCATGGAAGACGACGGCGAGCTGCGCGTTCGCACGGAAATACTCGAGGAGTCAGACGAGTTAGGGATTTCGTTCATCGACACCGGCAGCGGCATCCCGAAGACCGACCTCCCCAAGATCTTCGAGCCCTTCTACACGTCGAAATCACCGGGTAAGGGGACCGGCCTCGGCTTGTCCATCTGCTACGGGATCATACAGGAGCACAGTGGTCGCATCGAGGTCGAATCGACCATCGGGGTCGGCAGCAACTTCAGAGTGGTACTTCCGGCTTATCGACTCGAGGAGCCGGAGTCAGAAGTATCCAACGCTAGCCAATCGGAGTGAACGATCGTGGCTGAGACACAGATACGAGTCCTGCTCGCCGAGGATGAGCGAAATCTCTCGCGCATCCTGGAGACGCAGCTTCGCAAGCGCGGCTTTGACGTGGCCGTCGCCGCCGATGGCCGCGCCGCCGTCGATGCCCTCAAGGCTGAGGAATTCGACGTCGCCCTCGTGGACCTCGTCATGCCCGAGATCGACGGAATCGGCGTCCTTCGCAAAGCGATGGAGCTTGACGCGCCGCCCGAGGTCGTGATTGTCACGGGCAACGGGACGGTCGACACCGCCATCGCGGCGATGAAGCTCGGAGCCTACGACTACCTGACCAAGCCCTGCAAAGTCCAGGAGCTGGATATCGTCGTGCGCCGAGCCTTCGAAAAGCGCCAGCTCTCCCAAGAGAACATCCGTCTGGCGACTCGTCTCGAACGACGGGAAGAGTTTCCCGAGATCGTTACGGCGAGCCCGCTCATGGGAGAGGTCCTGGAGTTGGCCCGCAAGGTCGCCGGCTCCGAAAGCGCCGTCCTGATCTCCGGCGAAAGCGGAACGGGCAAAGAACTGGTCGCCCGCGCCATTCATCGCCTCTCGACGCGCTGCGACGGCCCGCTGACCGACATCAACTGCGCCGCGATCCAGGAGAACCTGCTCGAATCAGAGCTCTTTGGTCACGAACGCGGCGCTTTCACCGGCGCCATGACCCGAAAGCTGGGGCTGTTCGAGCTGGCCGACGGTGGCACGATGTTCATGGACGAGATCGCCGAACTGGCCCCGCGTCTTCAGTCGAAGCTCTTGAGGGCGTTGGAGAGCGGCGAGTTCTTCCGTGTCGGCGGCACCCAGAAGGTCAGCACCGACATCCGCCTGGTGGCCGCCACGAATCGAAACATCGACAACGAAGTCGCCGACGGGAACTTTCGCGAGGATCTGTACTACAGGATCAATACGCTGACCGTGCACATCCCGCCGCTGCGAGACCGACGAGAAGACATCCCGGTACTCGCCGAGCACTTCCTTAAGAAGCAGGTGACGGCCAATCCGCCCGAGCTCACCGACGAGACGCTCAAGACACTTCTCGAGTACAGCTGGCCCGGAAACGTGCGCGAACTGCGGAACGTCATGGAAAGGCTGGCGATTCTTCGAGCTGGCGAAGAGATCCGACCCCAGGACCTGCCCCGCGACTTCATCTCCGAGCCACGCGGCGATGGCGGTGACTCGTCCACTCTGCTCGGTCAGAGCATTTCCCTCGAAGAACTCGAGCGCGCCCACATCGAGGCCGTCCTGCGTCGCGAGAACTGGCACCAGGGACGCACCGCTGACACGCTGGGGATCTCTCCCAAGACTCTCTATCGCAAGATTAGGACATATTCTCTTGAGAAGCCCCGGTAGGTTCTTGGGAGTGGGTAAGTAAACGGGTAATAGAGAAAAAGAGACTGCGAGTTCAGAGTTAACTCCCAACTCGCAGTCTCGATTGCTCTGTTACTCGTTTACTTACCTACTTCTTATCACGCCTCGCGCGCTTCCTCACTGAGCACAGATACTTCATTGTCGACGATCTGCACAAACCCGCCCTTCACATGAAACCGCAACGTGCCCGAGCCGGTCTCGACACGAAGCGCCCCTTCACCCAACAACGCCATCAACGGAGCGTGGTCGTGCAGTATGCCGATCTCGCCGTCGTAGGCGGGCACCACGGCAAACGTCGCCGGACCCTCGAACAGCTTCTGCTCGGGAGAGATCACCGACAGGTTGAACGTTTTTCCGCTTCCGGGTACCGACATATCGACTCCTAGTCACCCATCTTCTTGGCGTTGTCGACGACCTCGTTGATGTCGCCGACCATATAGAAGGCCTGTTCGGGCAACTCATCGA
>Ga0209536_100014983_pt1 | contig 11080 bp, 12 predicted proteins | sample DeeMarSeWOR28_12_FD_187461 | JGI IMG/M metagenome (GOLD analysis project Ga0209536, IMG submission 187461) | Marine sediment microbial communities from White Oak River estuary, North Carolina - WOR-2-8_12 (SPAdes) (version 2) | ecosystem: Environmental > Aquatic > Marine > Intertidal zone >... | reverse complement strand
AATCTATTTAGAAAGATGGAATCAGCGATATTTGGTGGGCACAGCCCACCCTACGAATAAAGAATTTTCGCAACTTTACAGTTAATAGCTGGGAGATGTAGCGGGTATGCAGCGTTTGCAATGGTTTTTTACGATTTTATCAAAATCGGATCGTTTTGCCGACTGTATTGAGAAAAACACGATCTTCGAATTCATTGGCCAGCGCCAGAAAAGCGCGCGGGCCGGTACAATGTCCGACTCCGATCATATCCAGGTCAAATTCCCGCAGATGGTCGATAATCTTTGCCAGCTTGGCGTCTGAGGCTTTTCCCAGGTGCAGCCCGCCTAAAATGGCGTGGATCTTACCGTTGCCTTTCAATCGGACGACATGTTGCAAGGTATTGATCACGCCCCGGTGGCTGCAGCCCAATAACACGACCAGGCCTTGGGCCGTGTCCAAAATCAGGGCCTGATCATCTGCCAGAGTATCGGGAATGACCGTCTCGTTATCTTTTAAAAAAAAGATCGGCTCTCCGACTTCGAAGTCGTTGCCCGGCGCTATCTCACCGGACGTCGTCAGGCCGGGTGCAATCTCGACCGGTTCACGGTTTAGCTGCAGCGAGATGCCGCAGTTGATGATATCATGTTTCGCAACCGGTATCCCGATGTATTTGTAATTGCCATTGGTTTTCTTGACTTTGGGGCTGAAAACGTCAGGATGGCCATGCAAAGTGAAATTCTTGTTGGTTGCGAGGATGCTTTGCAGACCGCCGCTGTGGTCATAATGGCCATGGCTGAGCACCACGGTATCGATTTGGTTAAGATCGATACCCAACACCCGGGCGTTATTGGAGATGGCCAGATTCTGTCCGGTATCAAACAGAATTTTGCGATCGCCGGCTTCGATATAAAACGACAGGCCATGTTCAGCCAGCAGTCTTTGGCCGCTCTGGGCAACGGAATTTTCGACCAGGGTGGTGACGGTAAATTTCAAAGATGTTCTCCATTCTGTTATATTAGTAGGCGATTCCTGTAGAATGGGTCTCAGGTTTCAGGTGTCAGGTGTCAGGTTTCGGGAACATTTTTCAATGCCGAACCTTAAGATAACAATGCCAGCTTTGTCATCATTGAAGAAAGATAGTCGCTCGATTCTAAACTCGTAAGTTTAGTTGGCTCAGCGTCAATTTAGCAGAATTCACTCCTATGGTCGATAAAACTGCAAACAGACAGGTTCATAGCATCTTATCTTCCTGACACCTGAAACCTGACACCTGAAACCTTAATTTTCAAATATCGGCAAAGATCTAGCATAACCAACTCAATCAGTTCAACAAACCCAACCAACTCAACAAACCCAATCAACACAACAAACTGCTATTACGCCAATTCGGCCAACTTATCTGCGACACTGCCAAAGGCCCGGGTAACGGCCGACGCACTGTGAATTTCCTGATAGCATGCACCCGAATCACCGCAGGCGACCATTCCGGGATCAAATGGGATACTGCCCAGAAAGTTAATGCCCATCTGGCTGGCTGTCTTTTGACCACCGCCGGATCCGAAAAGTTCGATCATTTCATTGCAGTGCGGACAGGCAAATCCACTCATATTTTCAATCAAGCCGAATATTTCCATTTTCACGGCTTTGCAAAAATTGATCGATTTTCTGACATCTGCCAGGGCCACTTCCTGGGGTGTTGTGACAATAACCGCCCTGGCATCGGTAATCGTCTGGGCCACGGTTAGCGGTTCATCACCGGTTCCGGGCGGTGAGTCGATAACCAGAAAATCGAGATTGCCCCAGTCAACATCACCGATAAATTGCCGGATGGCCGAAAATTTTAACGGTCCGCGCCAAATTATCGCGTCATCCTTGTTGGGCGTAAAAGATTCGATTGAAATAGCTCTCAGATTTTTCGAGTAGCTCATGGGATTGAGTTTTTTATTCTGATTAACCTCGGGCATCCCTTCAAGCCCCAGCATCCTGGGCACATCCGGGCCATGCAAATCCACATCGATAATGCCGACATTAAATCCTTTGTTGGCCAAAGCGATTGAAAGGTTGACCGAGGTACTGGTTTTTCCCACCCCGCCCTTGCCGCTCATCACCAGTATCTTATTTTTAATTTTACCCAGCGACTCCTTTACGGCCGCATCCTGCTCAGCCTGCGCCTGTTTAGGGTTTTTGGGCATTTCACTTTGAATATCCATCAGTCGTATGGCTCCTTTAAGTTATTTGGAAGTAATTTATGTTTGATTTAAGGCACGATTGAGCATCCAGCATCGGGAACCGGCACTCATCCTGCTTTATCCTTCTTCTTCCTGATGCGGTAAAAATCCGCATCCTTGCAGGAAGGGCAATGCGGCGGCCGGCCGGTACCGACGGGTTCCTCCCATTCATGGGCGCAACTGCTGCAGTGAAAAATCCGAGCCGTGTCCATCAGTTGATAATTGCCCCCTTCGACATTAATTGCTTTGCCGTGGATCAAGGCATCCGCCACCGCTTGGCGCGCCCGCTGAATGATGCGACCGAATGTGGCGCGGGAAACCCCCATGTGTCGCCCGGCTTCCTCGTGGGACATGCCCAGGAGATCGGAAAGGCGGATGGCCTCACGCTGGTCAACGGTCAGGCAAACTTCCTCAAGATCGAACATGGGTATGCCCCGGGGCTTGAAATAGCAGATTTCCGGATTAAATGCGACCCGGCGCTCTTTTTGTGGTCTAACCATATAAATTCCTTTATGAGAATATTCTCAAAAACAGGAACTTAAATATTCCCGCACGAATTGTCAAGCCCATTCTGAATGCCGAATCGGAATAGGTTTCATAAGGGATACTTGTAGGATAGTCGTCCGGATTATAACAAAATCTGATTCCTCAAAGACCTTGACTCGCCGGCGGCAATGGTTCTGATGGCAGGCAGCCCCAGTACCGGGCATTTATTCTCACAGATACCGCAGCCAATGCAGTTTTGCAGATTCACATAAGGCAGTTGGACGGCCAGCGTTTTTCCGGCCCCATCCGTCGTCACATCATTTTTCAGGTAGATGGCTTTGGGGGAGGTTGGACAAACTTCCTGGCAGACAATGCAGGGTGCATTGCCGGACCAGGGCAGACAACGCCCCCGGTCGACGTAGGCTGAACCGATTTTGATGGGTTGGCTGATTTTCTCTTTAACCCCAATGTCTGATATAGCCCCCGTCGGGCAGACACTGCCGCAAAGGGTGCAGGTATACTCACAATAGCCCTGGGTCATGATAAGGTGGGGTGTCCAGAATCCGCCCATACCGGCTTCTGCCAGGGTCGGATTGATGACATTGGTCGGGCAGACCTTCATGCACAGTCCGCAGCGCTGGCAGAGTTCTAAGAATTTTTTTTCCGGCAGCGCCCCCGGGGGGCGGATCAGTCTTGAGTCCGAAATTTTGTCGACCTGGCCGTCCAGCCTTGCCAGAAACGGCAAGGAAATCCCGGCTAACAGCCCACCGAGCAGCGCCCGTTTGCCGATATCGGGCTGCCGGTTGGGTTTGAAGCCCCAGTTGAATTTAAATGCCAGCGCATCTTCCGGACACACATTCTGGCAATTAAAGCAGGTCAGGCATTCGGCGGTTTCCCATTGCTCACCGGGTTGGGGAGACGCCGCTCCCTGACAGTGCCGGGTGCACAGGTTACAGTTGGTGCACTTTTCAGGGTACTTTTCCAGTTTCAGAATGCTGAAACGGGAAAAAATTCCGAGCAGCGCCCCCAGCGGGCACAGGGTGCGGCACCAGAAACGGGGCCGGATCCGGTTTAAAAACAATATCACCAGGAAAATGATCCCGATGATCCAGCCCGTTTGATAGGCCTGATGGGTGTAGCCGAAAACCGGGGCAACCAAAACTTCACCGGCATAGCTGAGGGTGTTCAGTATTTTGATGTCGCTGGTGGCCAGGGCATCGAAAAACGAGCGCAACCCCGCCCCGCTGGCCGGCAGCACGGCCAGTGCAACCGATCGAAACAGCAAGGCAATCGGATCCAGCCAGCCGGCCGCATTCAATCCCAGAAGACAACCGGCCAGCAGCACGAAAAGAACAAAATATTTAATCCGCTGGCCGGCGGTTTTCCGATTGGCCCGCACCATCCGCGAACCTTTAAGGGCCGGTTTGGCCGACCCGACGGCATGCTGAATCGTGCCCATCGGGCATAGAAAGCTGCAAAAAATTCGACCGAACAGCATGGTTGCGAGCAGAACCCCCGCCCCCCACAAAAACCCTTTGATCAGCACGCGGCCGGAAAGCAGGGAAGTTAGCCCCACCAGAGGATCGAGCTGAAAAAAAAAGGTTACCGGCTGCTCAAGCCTCAAGTCCTGCTCGGTTGAAAATGCCAGTGAATAATTTAAATAGATATCCTGGGGCAGTCGGCTGACGACTAAAAGATAGAGAAAAAAGCATAACAACAGCGCCTGGCACATTCTCCGCAGCCATACCAGATATCGAATCTTCACAGAACCACCTTATGCTGAGTCAGTTGTCCGAAATCGCTAGTGCCAAGCCCCCACTTTTGCCCGAGCTTGATAAACCCGATGCGTTCCGGTTTGCGGCCGAAAAAAAGTGCGGCCCGGGCATCGGCCGCCACCGGATCATTGCTGAGTAACAGCGTATTCTTGGCAGCGACATCCGTGGTGCTGCCGCCCGATGGTCCATTGCGGGTCATAATGCGGATGGCATCGATCAGGGTTAAGGTCGGGTTAAAGAATTGGGCCAGGTCCACAATGGTCAGGTGAATATCCTGATGCAGCTTGTTGCGTCGGCCCCCGACCGCCCCGATCCAGTTTTTCATCCCCAGCGTGAGGGTGCTCAGGGAATGGTGTTTGGCCACCGGCAGGTTAATCACCTTATCGGCTTCCACCAATGGTACGAAAACGGGCCAGATATCCAGGCGATTGCCTTGCAGCTTCATCCGGCGCATTAAGGAGGAACGCGGGAAGACCAGGTCGGCTCCGGTATTTTTGGCGACCATCCCGGCGCCCGTTAAAGCAAAACAGCGCCGCGCATCGTGGATGGTGTTATCGGCAATGCGCACCTTTTTGGCACCGGCTTCCTGACACAGTTCGATAACGGCCTGCAGGACGTAAGGATTGGTCGATGCCGCCATTTCGGGGCGCCGCGCCCAGGATATATTGGGCTTGATCACCACGATGTCCCCTTTTGAAATAAAATTCGAGATTCCGCCGGCCGCTTCAAACGTTTTGCGCGTCAACTGCCTTATATCATAGCCCGCGGATTCACCGACGGCCTCGACCATAAATCCGCTTGGCGCAGCGGATGCCAGAGCGCTGCGCGCGGGTCCGGAAGACCAGGTTGCCGCTCCGGCCAGCGCCAGACAACCGGAGGCCTTGAGCAACTGCCTGAGTAATTCTCTGCGGGTTATCGGCTTGTCAAAATTCATTGTTTTTGCCTCTAGCTTGCCCAGATAATGGGTTGGCATTTGTGAAAATTCGCCGCCGTGACAACTTTCAGTCCCGACCTGCCCACAGCGGCAAAAACATTTATATCAGATTATCCGCATCCCAGCCCAATTTGATCAATTCAATCCGCTTTGGATGGCTGTTTCCTAAACCGAACCGGGTATCGGCAGCTTCGATATGCAGCGGCCGGGGACTGATGGGCCGTTGTTCAGCGAAATAATCGTTGCGCTTCGCCTGTATAATGCGGGCTCCGGTAGCATCGGCCGCCACCGGATCGATGCTCACGATCAGCCCGTTGTAGGGCCAGGTGTATTTGCGGCTGAAATGATGCGGCCCGACCCCGTGAAACAGCGGGGTTATCATCACCAGAATGTTCAAGCGGGTTTTGCCGCTGACATGGGGCTTTTGCCAGATTGCACCAAGCCTTTCGCAGGCATTGCCGTGATACATCGAGGGACTTGGAACAAACATGATGTAGTTTTTAAGCAGGGTCCCCAAACCGGACCAGGCATGGGTTCGCATGGGCCGCACGTTGATCAGCGCCGTGGATTTTTTAAAGACCGGATTTCTCAAAACGCCGCGATCGTCAACTGCAATATTCGCTTGCCCGACGCCCGCCTCTGTCAAACGGGCCTGCAGGATTTCCTCGAGAACCCGGGGGGTGGACAAATGCCACCAGACATTGCTTTTAATGCCCACCACATCATCGGGTTTGAACATCCGCTGCCACGCCGACTTGTGGTTTGACGTTTCGAGCAGCACCGTCATGGCCCGGTCCAGCATATCTGACAGCCGGCCGGCCCGCAATGCCCCTGAGCCGTCAGTCAGTTTTTCATCCCGGATTAACACGACCCGGCTTTTTGCGCCCTGACTGCCCGCGGCAGGGCCCGTCAACGGCAACCCCATCAGGCCGCCCATGGCAATATAAGAGCTGGTTCGAATAAAATCCCGCCGCGTAATCACCCGTTTTGATTTTTTCATGATACCGTCCCAAGAATTGGTTGATTAGTTGATTGGTTTATTAGTTTATTGGTGACCGACCTGATTTCGATTATTTGACCCGTTGAGAGCGGGTGCTTTCACCGTCATGTCCAGCCAGAGCCTGCCCGCGCGAAAGCAGAGAGCGGGCTTCCATGTACCCTTAACCTGAGAAGCTTTAAGGGCCTGCCTTCGCAGGGATGACGGCCTTTAGTGCAGAAGACTCCCCAACAGCTCAACCAATCAACTAATCAACTATTCAACTAATCAACGAAATTTTATTTCACGGCCTGCAACAGGCTCTCGGCCAGCCGCCGGCTGTCGGCTTCCAGGATAATAACCAACACTTGACCAACTATTTTCGATGCAGCCCATTTTTGATTCTCAAGCAGAACCATCCCATTTTTATCGGCATCTGCAAGATAATGCCGGTTAAAGTTCGCCGATGCACGGCTGGCGGCATCCGTATCCGGATAAGATACCAGCAGGATCAGGGCCTGGCCATCGGCCCGCTCGTAGCCGGCAAGCACCGCTTGCGTGTCGGCAGACAGCTTCAGCAGATTTTCATCTGACAGGTAATAATGATAATTTAAAATAACCGGGTGGTGCAAATAGCGGATGCTCATGGTTTGCAAACCTTGGGGCGGAAGGCGATCGATAATTTCGGGCCTGGCACCCCGCTTTGCAATAAGGGCGTCCACTTTTTCACCGAGCGTTTGCACCGCTTTTTGGGCAGCTGCGGTTTCTTCCTCCGCATAAATTGATACAAAAAAGCGATCTTTCCAGAAATTGGCCCAACCCGGCCGCAAGCGGCCATCCTGCCCCAGTGCCACGACCTCTCCCGCTGGATCGTGAGTAAACACGCCATACGCATCTTGGGAGGTTCCCATGTCAAATACGTCCAGCACAATCGCCGGCCTCTGGGCAGCGGTGTAGCGGCGGGACAGGCACTGGCGCATGTTGTAAGCTCTGTAAACTTCAGCCCCCCCATTAATATAGTCAAAAATCGTTTGGGGGGTATAAATTCGATCGTCGCCGGCCTTTGACCAGGCCATGACGGTCTCGGGCAGCCCCGCTCGCAATTCTTCAAGCGTCATCGCATGGGAGTCTGGTGACATACAAAAACCCCAAAAAAAGGTGATGGCGAAAATAGCCGGGTATACGGATAGTCTATTTAGCAGAATGTTTTTCATGATCGATTCGGTGGTTTCAAGGATCCCGAACCGGAACCGTTGACCTTTAACCTTTGGCCTTGAACCTTGAACCATATGGTTACAGTGTGAATTAAAGACGAATGAGTGTCAAGAGATTATTCATCAACACAATTTTAGGCAGCCAAAGATTGGACAGCTGTGAAATCATGTTTATCTTCGACTACCAAGGAGGTGTCCATATGGAACTTGGAATAAATGGAAAAATTGCCCTCGTGACCGCTGCCAGCCGGGGTTTGGGGCGCGGCTGCGCGGAACAGCTGGCTGCGGAAAAGTGCCGCGTGGCGATCTGCTCCCGTGATGAAGCGGCGGCCAGACAGGTTGCCGAAGAAATCTCAGACCAAAGCGGATCCCAGGTTGTCGGATTTGGGGCCGACGTCAGCAAGGTGGAAGATATCACCCGCCTGCTTGAAGCAGTCAGACAATCTTTGGGGGATCCTGAAATACTGGTGACCAATGCCGGCGGCCCGCCGCCGGGAACATTTGCCAGCACGGCCCTGGAGCAGTACGAAAAGGCCCTCAATCTCAACCTGATGAGTGCCGTACACCTGATTCATGGCGTAACGCCGGCCATGAAAACCAAGGGCTGGGGCCGGATTATCGCCATCACCTCAATTTCGGTTAAACAGCCCATCGGCAATCTATTGCTGTCCAATATGGCCCGGGCTGGATTGACCGGGTTTTTGAAAACGATCGCATCGGAGCTGGCACCCGCCGGCATCACCGTCAATGCGTTGCTGCCGGGCACCCACAAGACATCGCGCATCGATCAACTGGCCCGACACCGTGCCGACCAGGAGAACAAGACACCTGAAGAAATTATCCGGGACATGATGTCGGCCAATCCCAGCAATGCCATAGGCGACCCATCCGATTTCGGGGCTGCCGCCGCGTTCCTGGCCAGCGCCCAGGCCCGCTATATCACCGGCCAGAATTTATTGGTCGACGGCGGAAATTACCGGGGGCTGCTTTAAAAACGGATTGGTTCAAGGTTCACGGTTCAAAGTTCAACTGGATACGGGAAAGGAGAACGGAAACCATGTTTCGTAAAAAAGACACCGGCGAGTCACGCCAGCTTATGAAAGGCATTAATTTAACGACCCTGGTTCACGGTGAAAAGACCCTAATGGGCCAATTCAAAGTAGCCAAGGGGTCGATCATCCCGACTCATTCCCATCCCCACGAACAGACGGGCTTCATGATTTCCGGCAAGCTGCGCTTTACTGTCGAAGGAGAGATAACGGACGTTGAAGTTGGAGACAGCTGGTGCCTACCGGGCGGCGTCGAACATTCGGCCGAAGCACTGGAGGATTCGACCATTATTGAGGTTTTCTCTCCGGTTCGCGAAGATTACCTGCCCTGACAACCCCATGAACATGTTGTAAATCCAACCCGGCAAGCCGAAATTGAAGATTGAAGATTGAAGATTGAAGATTTGCTGAATCGCTTCGCTCTATCTTTTTTAATAGTAGTCGTGCCAATATTTTTGATCTGGCCATAGCATAAATCTTGCGCAAACATAGTGTGATTTCAAAAAGTAAACACGAATCACCCGGACTCACGAAACCTTGGGCGCACGTGCATGGGTTCGATATGAGGTTAATCGTTGTCGGTCATGGGTTAATGGTTTAAAAGGAATGAAGTCTGTATTTATGGCTCACTGATGATAGCAATATAAAATCAGGCTCTCAACCAGTAAGAATAACGAATAACCAATAACTATTAACTAATAACTAAACGCACCTACCCCCGGCTATTGACGAGGGTGATCTGGTCATTGAGCGTCCAAAAATCGTAGATAATCCCGATCCCGACAAAACCACCGGTTAAAAGGTACAAAATGCCGCTGATCCATTTTCCCATATACATCCGGTGAATACCCAATATTCCCAGAAATGTCAGCAGAATCCAGGCGACATTGTAATCGATCCGGCCTTCTCTGAATCTTAGGTCCGCCTTGCGGTCCATACCGGGTATCAGAAACAGGTCGATGATCCAACCGATGAAAAACAACCCCAGGGTAAAAAAATAAATGGTGCCGGAGATGGGATTTCCATAATAAAATCGATGGGAGCCCGTAAAGCCAAAAATCCACAAGATATAGCCAATGGTTTTGCGGTGCGTGTCGTTGCCGTTGCTCATTGTAGTCCTCCTAATTTTTCCGCCCTGAAAAGATATAATTTGCAAGAATGCAGTTATTTTTTGAGAACTAATGAAGTTGCCAATTCGAAGGGCCGCGAAAAAATTATTTTATGCTTCGCATATTTTTTTTGGTTGATTTCCAACTGCCCTTGAAGGCTACAAATCCATATATTGCAACATTAATCCCGATTAACATCATTGCTAATATGATTTGAATCTTGCGGGTCAGACCGGCTGGATAAAGGATCGGCATTAAATAGGCAGCAACAAATTCGCCTTCATAGGCACCCTGCCCCGCTTTAACTCTGAGCCAGTTCTCCAGCGGCGTCAGGGGACAAATCCCGCTGCTGAATTCAATCCAGATCGCCCACAAAAAGGCCGGAATATGCAGCCAAATCATCCATCGCCGCCATAATATCAAAACCGCCCCCAGGACGGCAAAGATGACGAACGTTAAATGAACCCATACGACGATATCCGCAAGGATGCCGTAAGGCATGATCTATCTCGAATATATATTAAATCTTCTTAAATTCGACAATATTCCTATTTAAAAATCCAAAATCCCAAATCCAAAATCCAAAATCTTTTATTCGGTCTCCGCCAGCCGCAGCCTCACAAACACCCACGGTGCACCGACTCCTCCCCATAGCCCTACCAGGACATACCGGATAAAGCGCAGCAGGCCGGCAGGTTCCATCCCGCCAAAGGCAAGTTTCAATCCACCCCACAGGCCGAAAAGCACGAATACCCCCAGCAGGTAGCGGATCGCCCTTTTCCACCATACGCCGCCGCAGGAAAACCGGACAAACCGCCGCTCCAGAGCAAAGCCTGCGCAGACGCCCATCAAGACCGATGCCATCGACAGGACGTAGGTGTCACCGGTAGGATTCAGCAACACCAGCAACAGCGGCCCCGCCAGGGAAATTAAAAGCTGCCGGGCAAATCCTATCTCAACCAACCAGGCTTCCAAGCGCGGCGCCAACCATAAAAACATGAAATTATTCGTGCTTCTTATCGATGAGCGTCCGGAAGAGGTGACCGATATGAAGAGGTCGGTCAAGGCCGAGGTCATATCATCCACCTTCGACGAGCCGGCCGACAGGCATGTCACCGTGGCCGAGATGGTGATCGATAAGGCCAGGAGGCTGGTCGAACACAAAAACCACGTGGTCATCCTGCTTGATTCCATCACCCGTCTGGCGCGCGCTTATAATGCGGTCGTGCCGCACTCGGGCAAGATACTCTCAGGCGGCGTCGATTCCAACGCCCTGCAGAAGCCGAAGCGGTTTTTCGGAGCGGCCAGGAACATCGAGGAGGGGGGATC
>Ga0209536_100014982_pt1 | contig 11080 bp, 6 predicted proteins | sample DeeMarSeWOR28_12_FD_187461 | JGI IMG/M metagenome (GOLD analysis project Ga0209536, IMG submission 187461) | Marine sediment microbial communities from White Oak River estuary, North Carolina - WOR-2-8_12 (SPAdes) (version 2) | ecosystem: Environmental > Aquatic > Marine > Intertidal zone >... | reverse complement strand
GGTCCTCGGCCGGACGTACTTTGTAGGCCCGCAGTTGGTCTAGCAATTCGTAACGGCCGTAGAGGGCACCCACATGACATCCGAAGAATTTATACGCCGAGCAGACCAGGAAGTCGCAGTCAAGGGCTTGCACGTCCATCGGGCCATGGGGCGCGTAGTGCACCGCGTCCACGTAGATCCAGGCCCCGGCTGCGTGGGCCATCTCAACGATACGTCGCACGTCGTTGATGGTGCCTACCGCATTGGAGGCATAGCCCACCGCCACCAGCCGCGTTCGTTCGTTAATGAGCCGGTCCAGCCCTTCTATGTCCAGGGTGCAATCGGCCGGGTTGAAGTCTGCGTGGCGCACGACCACCCCCTTTTCTTCCAGAGCCAGCCACGGGGCGATGTTGGCGTCGTGGTCCAGCCGGGTGACGACGATCTCGTCGCCGGGCCGTAGCTCGCGGCCGATGGCGCGGCTGATGGTAAAGGTCAGGCTGGTCATATTGGGGCCGAAGACGATCTCGCCAGGCGATGGGGCGTTGAGAAAATCGGCCATGGCCTGGTGCGCTTCGGCGATCACTTGGTCGGATCGCTGGCTGGTGACGAAAGCACCGTGGACGTTGGCGTTGGCCCGCGTCAGGTAGTCGGCCATGGCGTCAATCACGGATTGTGGCACCTGGGTGCCACCCGGCCCGTCGAAATAGACAAAAAGCCGGCCTTGCGCGTCGGTTTGACCCAAGGCTGGGAACTGGCCACGTAGGACTGATAGGTCTGGGGTAGTGGTTGTCATGAGCGTCGTTCCTTCTGAGAGATGTTTGGGGATGGGGAGGTTAGGGCATCGCTTGTGTCACGATGTGGACCGGCCTTATCGTGGTCCCTGGTGGACCGCCGTCTGGGCCTTCATCACGTCATATTCTGGCGGGCGCAAAGGTAACAGGACGTGGAAGCTGCTGCCTGGACAGGTCTCCTCATCGTGACCGGGGCTCTCTACCCAAATGCGGCCGCTATGCGCATCTACGATACCTTTCACCAGCGACAGCCCCAAACCCGGGCCGGCCCCTTTGAACTTGGTTTTGCCGGTGCTGTGCTTCATCAAATCCCCAGTGCGGTAAAACTTGTCGAAGATCCTAACCTGATCGTCGGGGTCAATGCCGATGCCGTTGTCTTTTACAACAACTTCCACGAACAGTCCATTGCTTCGGGCATGGGCCTCGCCAGTGACCTCAATTCGACCACCGTCGGGCGTGTATTTGATGGCGTTGTTGATCAACTGGCTGAAGGCCTGCTGCAGTCGACCTTTGTCCCCTTCCAGCGCGGGTAGACTCTCGAGCCTTGCGATGATGAGAGTATGCCCCCGTTCTTCCAGGGCCGTAGTCCACTCCTCCGCCGCGCGCTGGATGATATCCTTAATCTCGAGGCGGGCCCGGTGCAAAGTCATCGCTCCCACATCCAGGCGCGATACGTCCAGCATGACGTTTACGATTTCAGTCAGTCGGTCTCCTCCCTTCACCAGGCCATCCACAAAAACCTGCAGCGGCGAATCGCTGTTTAACTCCTCGGCCAGTATCTGCGAGTAGCCCGTCACCTGCGCCAGGGGAGTGCGCAATTCGTGGGAGGTGATGCTGATGAAATCGTTCTTCGTGCGGTTCATAGACTCCAATTCGGTGCTGAGTCGGCTGATGTCCAGGTTGCGCCGGCGCAATTCCTGCACCATCCGGGCGTTTCTCAGGGCTACCACGGTTTGATCAGCCAATGTACCCAGCAGATTCATATCCTCGCGGCGGAAGGGTTCACCTGATCGCTTGGGGCCCAGTGCCAGCAGGCCAAACACCGTGTCCTGGGAGCGGATGGGCACGTAAAGCTCCATTCGGAAGTTACTCAACCACTCCTGCTCGACCTCTCGGATGTTACGAAAGGCGGGCAGCATGTCGATATCATACTGAGTCACGGGAGTTCCCTGGCCAAATCGGTTCAGCAGGGTGCCGTGTGTCTCTACTTCGACCAGTTGAGTAGGTATGCCCCCCAGCCCCCGCACCGGCAGGATGGTCGAGTAACCGCCGCCAGTATACTGGACCAGCAGCAACGCGCCCCGCTCAATGCGGAATACCTGGTTGATAACATCAAAGGCAACTGCGGCCAGCCGGTCGACGTCCAGGATGTTGCTGACACTCTGGCTGTAATGGCGTACCACTTCTTGTTCATTATAGTCGGTGCCGAAGATGAGACGGTTTAGGGCACTCCCCGCAAGACTCAACAGACCGGGTAAGAAAACTGCCATGGCCAGGGCGATGACCGCGGTGAGCGCTATCGATTCGCGGTCGGTGAGGGTTGGCCAGCGGACTGTTTGCACAGTCATCAGGAGCCCGAAGAATATCAAGCTCAGTGCCACGGTGAGCACAGAGAAGCGGACTACCCGGCGGACCAGAGTTGTGAGTTCGGGCGGATGCACCTGCAAAATCACGTAGGTCGCCAAACCGGCTGCCATCCAGCCCAGGAGGGATGCGACCACATGCGCGGCAAACCCGGATACAAGGGACACGCCCTCGGCGGCAACCAGCAAAGCCAGGACCACCACCCAGTAATGGTACCGGTTGCGATGGAGGGGGCTGGTCTGCCGTCGGTAGGCCAGCAACAGGGATAAGATAGCACCACCCAGTGCCAGGGCCCATAGCACAGCATAGTAGACCGTGGCCAACGCAGGCGGTAGCGGCAGCCAGCCAAGTTGTAAAGCGACCAGTATCGCGAACAGACCCAGGCCGACCAGCAACCAGCCAAGCGCCCAGCGTAACTGTCGGATGAACGCCTGGGTAAGTGCCCCAAATCCCAGTACGGGCAAGATCCTGGCCCACGAGGCGATCACCCGCGTCGGGGGCAGAGGAACCGAGGGGATCACCATCTCCACCAACAGAAGTAAGGTAGGGATGACCGAGAGACCCAGGTAGGCGATCAGGTACTCCTCGATCTCCTCAGCCCGCCGGAGGAAGAGCACCTGGAGCATGAGAACGACATAAACGAGCAACTCGATGAAGAGAAGAACTTGGTCTGCGCTTTGCATCGATCGCCCCTATAGAATCTCGATCTGATAGTCTACCAGGTCGCAGTCGAGCCGGCTTTCTTCTACCCAACGTACCACCCGGGTGAGCAGCCCATGTAGATAATCTGGATCGTTGGACACGCAAACCACGCCGATCACCGCCGATTGCCACACGTCCTGGGCGCCGACCTCGGCTACAGAGACATTAAACTCGTTGCGCAGCCGGGCCATAAGACTCTTGATGACCTGACGTTTGCCCTTGAGCGATCCATTGCCAGGCAGGTATAATTCCAGGCTGCAGGCTCCGATAACCATAGTTCCCTCAGACACGACGATTCCATTCGTCGTTGGCATATTGGTCGCGACGCAATCGCTCGACCAGTTTACGTTCGTCATCGTTGAGATCGCCGGGTTCCAGTCGCAGATTTAGGGCGCTGGCAAACCCCTGAGCCAGCGCATCGGCGGCTTCACGAAACGACACCCCGCGCCCCAGCGCTTGTTCCAGCGTGCAGGCGCGGGCCAGCAGCCAATCCCCCCACTCAGTCGGGTTCTGCCCTGGCTGGTCAGAGCCGGTTGCCACCCTGCGCAGACAAGCGAAGATGCGGGTCAGATCGCCGCTGAGTGGCAAGCTGCCGTGCTGCAATACCATGCCCCGCCGCCGTACCTGCGCGCTGCCGATCAGCTTCTTGCCTCGCACCGTGATCTCGTAATTGGACGGCGTGTCGAAGCAGACCGCACTCTTCTGGGAGTTGAGGGCCTTCTCCTCTTGAGCCTGAAAAACATCGGCGCCCAGGGCGCGCAGCCCGGCCAACAGGCCAGCACTCAGCTGCCGATAGGACTCCAAGATACCACCCTTCAAGCGCGGCTCAGAGTCGGGCGCGATGACACTGTAGGTCAGCTCGTCGGTGTGTAGTATAGCCCGCCCCCCCGTTGGGCGCCGCACCCAGGTGTAATCCAACTGGCCGCAGGCGGTCTCGTCCACCTCGGCGTGGCTCTGGTTGTATCCCAGCGACAGGCAGGGCGGTTCCCATTGGTAGAAGCGTAGCGTGGGGCAGCCAGCACCGTCAGCCAGGGTGTGGAGGATGGCCTCATCAATCGCCATATTGGTCGCGCCATCGGCCGGCGGGGTGATGAGGAGTCGCCACATAGCAGATGGATAATGAGTCATCTGGATCCGTCTCGACAAACGTAATGCGGCCTGCCATTATGTTCTTGTCATCGTTACAGGCCTGTGAGAATTATATACCATACCCCAGAGACCAGTCAATGGAGCTAGGGTCATATTCCTCGCAATTGTGCCATCAGGCACGAAGTGTTGCCTTTCGGCCAAGGCTGTGTTATACTCTTCCCCAGATCCGACGCGCAATGGCAGGATAAATCGACTATTCGAGGAGGAATAAATGTCTGCAGAACTCATTGACGGCAAAGCAATCGCGGCCACCATCCGGGGTGAGATCGCGGCCGAAGTCGAGGCCATGAAGACTCAATACGGCAAGGTACCAGGCCTGGCCACGGTTCTGGTCGGCGAACGCAGGGATTCTCAAAGCTACGTTCGCATGAAGAAGAAAGCGTGTGCCGAGGTGGGCATCACCTCGTTCGGCCATGACTTGCCGGCCGACGTCAGCCAGGAAGAGTTGCTGGCGGTGGTGCGTGATCTCAACGCCAACCCCGATGTACATGGTATCTTGGTGCAACTCCCGTTGCCCGATCACATAGACGAGGAGGAAATCCTGGCCGCCATCAGCCTTGACAAGGACGTAGATGGCTTCCACCCCCTCAACATCGGGCGGCTCTCGATGAAACGACGCGAACCGCTATTCGTGCCTTGCACGCCCAAGGGGTGTATCGAACTGCTCAACCGCACCGGCGTCGAGATCGAGGGCAAGCGGGCGGTGGTCCTGGGCCGGAGCAACATCGTCGGGCTGCCGGTGGCTATGCTGTTGCTGCACCGCAATGCCACGCTCACCATCTGCCACTCCCGCACCAAAGATCTGCCTAGCGTGACACGCGAGGCTGACATCCTGGTCGCCGCCGTGGGACGACCCGAGATGGTGCGTGGCGATTGGGTCAAGCCCGGCGTGGTGGTCATCGACGTGGGCGTCAACCCTGTGGATGACCCCACCCGCGAGAGAGGTTACCGGCTGGTCGGTGATGTGGCCTTTGACGAAGTCAAGGAAGTGGCCGCAGCCATCACGCCGGTGCCGGGCGGTGTCGGCCCCATGACCATCGCTATGTTGCTGCGCAACACTATGGACAGTGCCAAGCGCACGGTGGGCATGCAATAACTGTCTTCCGATTGCGCAAGCTACTTGCAGAGGACCGTCCGTCAGGGCGGTCCTTTTTTCTTGCGAGTCCTCTAACGTAATGTATACGTAGCTCTTACGCAACTCTAACGTAGCCCGAGTAAAATGTTAGAGAATCAGGACACCGGGAATCAGGGATGCCATTTCCTGGTCCCCAGATTCCTGTTTCCTGAACTTGGAGGTTAGTTATGGACTTGAACAGATACACACAAAAAGCACAAGAAGGATTCCTGGCCGCTCAAGGCCTGGCCCAAGAATATAATCACAGTCAGATTGAGCCGGTTCACCTGCTGCTGGCTCTGTTCCACCAGTCGGACGGGATTGCGCCACAAATCGCCCAGCGAGTAGGTGCCAGTCCTGGTGTCCTTGTAGCTGACCTGGAGGCGGAGCTCAACCGAAGGCCCAAAGCGTATGGCGCCACGGCCCAGGTGGCTCTGTCGCGCGCCCTTGCTGACTTAGCTGGTGATGCCGAAAAGCTGGCCGGGCAGATGCGCGACGAGTATACCAGCACTGAACACCTGCTGTTGGCGCTGGCCCGGTCGAAGGGCTTCGCCGGGGAAATCCTGAACCGTTATGGCCTGAACGAGACGACCATTCTGCAAGCCTTGACGCAGATTCGTGGTAGCCAGCGGGTCACCAGCCAGAACCCGGAGACAACCTATCAGGCTCTGGAAAAGTATGGGCGTGATCTGACCAACCTGGCTCGGCGCGGCAAGCTGGATCCAGTCATTGGACGTGACCCGGAGATCCGGCGCGTCATCCAGATCCTCAGCCGCCGCACCAAGAATAACCCGGTGTTGGTCGGCGACCCGGGCGTAGGCAAGACGGCCATCGTTGAGGGGCTGGCCCAGCGCATAGTAAAGGGTGATGTGCCCGAAGGCCTCAAGGATAAGCGCGTCGTCGCCTTGGACATGGGGGCGCTCATCGCCGGGGCCAAGTTCCGAGGGGAATTTGAGGAACGGCTCAAGGCGGTGCTAAAGGAGATCACCGACAGTGAGGGGACGGTCGTCCTCTTTATTGACGAGCTACACACCGTGGTCGGCGCCGGTGCCGCTGAGGGTGCTATGGACGCCAGCAACATGCTCAAGCCTATGCTGGCCCGTGGCGAACTGCACGCCATCGGTGCTACCACCCTGGACGAGTATCGCAAGCACATTGAAAAGGATGCTGCTCTGGAGCGGCGCTTCCAGCCGGTGCTGGTGGACGAGCCGACAGTCGAGGACACTATCAGCATCTTGCGCGGCCTGAAGGAGCGCTACGAGGTACATCACGGCGTGCGCATCCAGGACAGCGCCGTCATCGCCGCCGCTACTCTCAGCCACCGTTACATCAGCGATCGCTTCCTACCTGACAAAGCAATCGACCTGATTGACGAGGCGGCCAGCCGGCTGAAGATGGAGATCGACAGCAAGCCGCAGGAGTTGGATACCGTAGACCGCCAGATCATGCAGCTCGAGATCGAGCGCGAGGCGCTGAAAAAGGAGAAGGACAAGGCCAGCAAGGAGCGACTGAAGACACTGGAGAGGGAGTTGGCTGACTTGCACGAAGAGTCCCGCCAATTGAGCGCCCGCTGGGAGACAGAGAAGGATGCCATCCAGGCCCTGCGCCGCACTAAAGAGGAGATCGAAGAGACACGCATTGCCGTTGAACAGGCTGAGCGCCGCGCCAATCTGGAAGTAGCAGCCAGGCTGCGCTATGGTCGGCTGCGCGAACTGGAGGAGCAGCTTCACGCAGGCGAAGCGCGCCTGGCTGAGCTGCAAGAGGGTGAGCCGCTGTTGAAAGAAGAAGTGGACGCCGAAGACATTGCGCAGGTGGTGTCCAGTTGGACCGGCATCCCTATCAGCAAGTTGCTCGAAGGTGAACGGGAGAAACTGGTCAAAATGGAGGATCGGCTGCACCGACGAGTGGTGGGCCAAGATGAGGCTATCCGTGCCGTGGCTAATGCTGTGCGACGTGCTCGCGCCGGCCTGCAAGATCCCAACCGGCCTATCGGCAGCTTCATCTTCCTGGGGCCGACTGGCGTCGGCAAGACCGAGCTGGCTCGCGCCCTGGCCGAGTTCCTTTTCGACGACGAAGACAACATGATCCGCATCGACATGAGTGAATATCAGGAGCGCCATACCGTAGCCCGTCTAATCGGCGCTCCGCCCGGCTACGTAGGCTTTGAAGAAGGTGGCCAACTGACTGAAGCAGTTCGGCGCAAGCCGTACAGCGTTGTCCTATTCGACGAGATCGAAAAGGCGCATCCCGAAGTCTTCAACGCTTTGCTGCAGGTGCTGGACGACGGTCGCCTGACCGACGGTCACGGGCGCACGGTGGACTTCAAGAACACAGTAGTCATCATGACCAGCAACATCGGTACCGAGCTGATCGGTCAACGAGACGACGAGGCAACCGGTCAACGCGAGATGGGTGAGGTATCCCCTATTGACCCATCAACTCGTGACCTGGTACTCAGCGCGCTGCGTCGGCACTTCCGCCCGGAGTTTCTGAACCGGGTGGACGAAATTGTCGTCTTCCACAGTCTGAGCCGGGATGACCTGGCCCGCATCGTGGACATCCAACTGGATCGGTTGAGTAGGCTGCTGAGCGAGCGCAAGCTGACGCTGGTCCTGAGTGACGCTGCGCGGAGCTTCCTGGCCGAGCGGGGCTACGACCCGGTCTTCGGGGCACGTCCCCTCAAGCGCACGATTCAACGATATCTGCAAGATCCGCTGGCTCTGGCTCTGTTGGAAGGTGAGTTCGGCGAAGGAGATACGCTGGAGGTGGACGTCGCCGGTGATGAGTTGCTCTTCCGGCGTGTCCCCGCTGTGCCCGAGATGCGCGAAGCCTTCCCTGAGGATGAGATCGAGGTGGTCGAAGGCGAGATCGTGGAGTAACGAGATAGTCCTCCCGCAGGGTCAGGACCTGCGGAGAGATGATGTGAACCCAAAGTCCCCGGCACCTGGCAGGTGCCGGGGACTTGTGTTGGAGAAGTCATCACCGGGCCGTCAGGTATACGACCTGCGATGTCCAGACCACAGGCTGGTCACGCAGTTGGCGTTCGAAGAGGGCCTGCGCCTGGGTGAATTCGTCATCAGAGAGGTATCGGCGCAGGTGCTGGGCATAGCTGGGGCGCTGGCGGTCGGGGCTGGCGCCGAACCAGCGCGCTAGTTGCTCGACGCCCAGGTGTTGCTGCGTTGTGACTGTCTCCACCTGGACCTGCACATCCGACAAGCCGGCTACTCTTAGGGCAGCTTTCAGATCGGCGGCGTCCCAATTTACCATCGGGTCATCGGGGTTGCTGTAGATGGCCTCTTCGGCGGCGACAAGGCGGTGGCTCAGGGCTTCGCCGAGGGAGGACAGGTCGACCAGTTGGTACAGGCGCTGGCCGTGACGCGGCACGACCTCAGCCAGGGATAGTCGCCCCCCGTCGGCCAGCAGAGAGGCGATGATCTGGACGGCGGCCACTTTGCCCGGGTGGCGGGTGAGGGCGTTTCGCCCAAGCACCACATCGAAGCGTACCTCGCCTTGCTCGTGAGCAGCGAGAATATCTGGCAAATCGCCCAGTGTGCCGCAGATAATCACCGGCCGTGAGAGCGTCTCGAGATTGCCGGACTGCCCGCGCAGGGCTTCGGCGGTGCGCTCGTCGGCGGCCAGTGCCCATACGCCTCCTACCGACGCGCGCCGAACCGCCTCCCACGTCAACAAACCGGTTCCGGCATTTAGATCCAGAACCAGGCTGTGACGCTCGATCCCAGCACCGGTCATCACCCGGTCGCGCAAGTCGGCCAGTTGCTCGCCCACGTTGCTTAGGGTGCGCTGCAGCCAGCGGTTTTGCGCCGGACGAGCGGACTCTCTTCGTTCGTGGCCCCGGTCGTCGGCAATCGCAAACGGCGAGTGATCCTCTTCCAGCATGGCTGCCAATTGCGCTTCGCGGCGCCGTGCCACGTGGTCCTTGATCTTTCCTTCATAGCCTTGAGCGCCTGGCTGGTAAAACATGCGCCCCTGGAGACTATCGGGCAGATATTGCTGCGCCACCCAGTGGTCCCGGTAGGCGTGGGGATACAAATAACCCTGCCCGTGTCCGAAATCCTCGGCGTCACGGCTGGCGTCTTTCAGATGATCCGGAACCTCTTCCTCTCGCTCGCGTTCCACCGTTGATATGGCATCAAAAAGGGCGAAAGCGCTGTTGCTTTTGGGTGCTGTGGCCAGGTAGATACATGCCTCAGCAAGATGAAAGCGCCCCTCCGGCATGCCCACGTAGTCGAAGGCCTGGGCACATGCAGTGACCACGCGCATGGCATTAGGATCAGCCATGCCCACGTCCTCGCCGGCGAAGATAAGCATGCGCCGGAAGATGAAGCGCGGATCTTCACCGGCGTAGAGCATGCGTGCCATCCAGTATAGGGCAGCGTCGGGATCGGAGCCGCGCAGACTCTTGATAAAGGCGCTGATGGTATCGAAATGGACGTCGCCATCTTTGTCATACAGCACAGCACGGCGCTGGATAGATTCCTCGGCGACGGCCAGGTCCACGCGGATGACGTCCTCCTCGTCAGGTGGCGTGGTCTCGACGGCCAACTCCAGCGCGTTGAGCACGCCACGGGCATCCCCGTTGGCTACGTTGACCAGGTGCTCAAGTGCGTCGTCGTCAATGCGGACTTTGAGTGCCCCGTAGCCGCGTTCGGCGTCGCTGAGGGCGTGATGGGCCACCAGCCGCAGGTCGTCCTCGCTCAAGTGCCGCAGTTCGAAGATACGCGAACGGCTGACCAGAGATTTGATGACCTCAAAATAGGGATTCTCGGTGGTCGCGCCAATGAGGATGATGGTGCCGTTCTCCACGTGCGGCAGCAGCGCGTCCTGTTGGGCTTTGTTGAAGCGATGCACCTCGTCCACAAACAGAATGGTACGTTGCCCGTACATCCCCCGCCGCTCTTGGGCTACGGCAATCGATTCGCGGATATCCTTGACCCCAGCCAGGACGGCGTTGATAGCAATGAAGTGCGCCTGGGTGGTGTTGGCAATGATGCGCGCCAGCGTCGTCTTTCCGGTGCCCGGCGGGCCATAAAAGATGAGCGAAGACAGTTGATCGGCCTGGATGGCCCGTCGCAATAGCCGGCCCGGCCCCACGATGTGTTCCTGGCCGACGAACTCATCGAGTGTGCGCGGTCGCATGCGGGCAGCCAAAGGGGCTTCGCTGGCAATTCGCTCCTCACGGGCGTGATCAAACAGGTCCATCGCTGCCTCTAGTTATCATTCTGCACTCACCGGGCGCTAAACGCTGTGCGGGCATTATGTACCCAACTGCCATACTATTGTACCACAACCCAGCGTACAAGCATCATGCCATCAGGTTCGTCGTTGACACAATGACCGGGATGGAGTAAAATCAACTGTCCGCACTGGAAGGGTGAAACGAAAGCCCTGCACAGAGGCAGCCCCATGTTCCCATCAACCGAAGACTTGCAGCGCGAATACCTGAACTGGAATGACATAGACGCGCTCGTTGACCATTTGTTGCCTCAATTCCGGGGCGAGTATGACGGGCTGCTCATGATTACGCGCGGTGGGCTGATTCCGGGCGGCTACCTGGTCGAGGCCATGGGTATCGAGCACGTGTTGACAGCCTCGGTTCACTTTGCGCCAGCGAGTGAGAGGAGGTTGGCATGGCCCACACTCGTCCAGTTTCCCAATGACGCCGCGCTGGTGGGCCGACGCATACTCATTGTCGACAGCGTTTGGGCCAATGGGCGCACCATCATGTTCGTCACGGGCCGCG
>Ga0209536_100014981_pt1 | contig 11080 bp, 11 predicted proteins | sample DeeMarSeWOR28_12_FD_187461 | JGI IMG/M metagenome (GOLD analysis project Ga0209536, IMG submission 187461) | Marine sediment microbial communities from White Oak River estuary, North Carolina - WOR-2-8_12 (SPAdes) (version 2) | ecosystem: Environmental > Aquatic > Marine > Intertidal zone >... | reverse complement strand
AAAATTCAAAAAGTATTTATACCATTTGTGTAATCTACCAATAAGAAGCTTTAATTAAAGCTAGGAGAGAATGGGAATATGAAGGCAAATAGAAAATTTATAGAAGAAGAGAGAGCAGTTTCGGCAGTTATCGGTGTTATTCTTATGGTGGCCATAACTGTTGCTATTGCTGCAACGGTTTACGTTTATGTTAGTGGGATGATAGGTACAAGTCCTGAATCGGCACCATCTTTACAATTCGTTAAGGACGCTTCCCAAATGACATTAACTGTTGCACAGGCAGATACTTCAAATATATTGTGGGCTGATTTTGAAGTAGTTAATGCTACTGGTACTTATGCAGTGACGGTTTTTGGTATTACAGCTACTTCAGTAACTGCAGGTGATACACTTTCATTTACTGATCCGGACACCTATAAAATCAGATATACGCCAACTAATACTCTTATGGGCGAATGGACTTTTGCTTAAATAAAAAAAATTTATATCTAATCCTTTAAAGGATATGGGGAGTTTTATATCCCTACCTTTTTTTATTTTTAAAAAATTTTTGCATATGAATTAATCTTTTTTTTAATAAATAAAATCATAATTTTAATATTATTAACCTTGATACCCTTAAACTATGGTTGAGACGATAGTATTACTTGATATCTTGCGTTTATTTATAGGAGTAATTATTTTAACATATGCATCTTATACAGATATTAAAACAAGAAGAGCATCAAATTGTTTATGGCTTATTATGGGCTCAATTGGAGGAATTTTACTAGTTCTTCAATATTTTACTATTGGTTATGAAGATAAAATATTTTACCTAATATTTATCCCTATTATGATAGGTCTTGTTTATGTTTTATTTCAATTGAGACTTATCTTTGGAGGTGCTGATGCAAAGGCCTTAATGGCACTTGCAATTTTATTACCATTACAACCCTTAATTAATTCATTCCCAATATGGGGTGAATCTTTTATGCCTGCCTCTTGGACAATATTTTCTAACTCAATTATCTTGTTTCTTTTTATTCCTTTGAGTTTAATAGTTTTTAATTTAGTGAAAAGAGATATTAGGTTTCCATACATATTTTTAGGATATAAAATGGATGTTAATAAGGCAAGAGAAAAATTTATTTGGCCACTAGAAAAAATTGTTGATGGTAAAAGAAAATTTTCTTATATGCCAAAAAATTTTGATGTTAAAGATGAATTAGATGAATTTATTAAAAATGGATTTAGAGAAATTTGGGTAACACCAAAAGTTCCATTTATGATACCACTTCTTGCTGGTTTCGTCTGTACTTTCCTTCTTGGAGATATTTTATATTATCTTTTGGGTTTCTTAATATAAATAATTAATTTTTTCAAGTAAAAAAGAAATACTAGTTTTTGTTTTACCATCGTTTGAACCATGACTAAACAAGACTATTATGAAATTCTTGGAATCGATAGAAATTCTAGTAAATCAGATATAAAAAAAGCATATAGAAAACTTGCATTGAAATATCATCCTGATAAGAATCCAGATAAAGTTGCAGAGGAAAAATTCAAAGAAATATCTGAAGCATATGCTGTTTTATATGATGATGAAAAAAGGAGATTGTATGATCAGTATGGTCATTCAGGTATAGATCAGAGATTTAGTTCTGAAGATATTTTTAGAGGTGCTGATTTCAGTGATATATTTAGGGGTATGGGTTTTGATTTTAGTTTTGGTTTTGATGATATATTCGAGCGCTTTTTTGGCCATAGAACCGATTTTGAAAGTAGACAGTCGTATATGAGTAGGGGTGCAGATCTTAGATACGATATTGAAATCAATCTTGAAGATGCTTATAAGGGAATTGAGACAACAATTAAGGTTCCTAGAAGTGAAAAATGTGATGTTTGTAATGGTAGTGGTGCTAAACCTGGAACTAGCCCTAAGAAATGTCCGCAGTGTAATGGTAATGGCCAGATGAGGTTGTCAAGAAAAACTGCTTTTGGTATGTTTACTCAGATTACAACATGTAATAAATGTCGTGGTCAAGGTACTGTTATTGAACAACGTTGTCGTGAATGTAATGGTAAGGGAGTAATCCAACAAACAAGGGATATCGAACTTAAGATTCCAAGAGGAATTGATGATGGTTCCCAATTAAGACTTGCTGGTGAAGGCGAGGTAGGTAGCAGAGGAAGTGGTGATTTATATATTGTTGTTCATGTAAAAAAACATTCTAGATTTAATAGGAGAGGACAAGATCTTCATATAATTAAAAATGTCACTTTTCCACAGGCAGCAATTGGTTCAAAAGTTCAGATTGATACTTTAAATGGTGGTTCTGAAACTTTAAAGATATCTGAAGGTACGCAAAATGGTGATATTTTTAAAATCCGGGGTAAAGGAATGCCTGGCTTGCATGGACGAGGGCAAGGCGACTTGTATGTTGAAATCAATGTTAAAACACCAAAAAATATATCACGAAGAGCAAGGAAACTTTTAGAAGAATTAGACGATGAGATTAAGTCTTAATAAAAAGTATTAAATAATAGTTGTGATACAAAATAATATAGAAATTACAGAAGGGTAAAAAATGGACGAATTTGATGAAGATAAAAATAGAAGAAGACGGCGAAAAAATCCATTTGATATGTTTGGTTTTGATGACGATTTTATTAGAGATATATTTAATGATGAAAGAATAATGGATGATATTCGTAGGATGACCGAAGAAATGATGAAGATGTTTACTAATGCTCGCCCAGGAAAATCTGTTGTTCATGGTTATAAAATAAATATTGGACCAGATGGCAAACCAAGAATAGAAGATTTTGGAAACAAACCAATAAAATCTCCTGAGGGTGAGCCTTTAATATCTGAAGAAAGGGAACCTTTAACTGATATAATTGAAGGCGATACTGATGTTTCAGTAACCGTTGAGATTCCAGGAGTTGAAAAAGAAGATATTGACTTAAATGTAAAAAATGACATTCTTGAAATCAGGGTTGATACTCCTGAAAGAAAATATCACAAAAGTCTTGATTTACCCTGTGATGTTATACCAAATACAACAAAAGCAACATATAAAAACGGTATTTTGGACGTTGTAATAAAACGTAAAGAAAAGAAAAAACCTGGTAATGGTTACAGAGTAAATATTGAATAATCTCAATAATTATTTTTTATTTATTTACTTTATTTTCTTTTATAATCGATATTTTTCCATTATGTGATTTTAACAAGATATTCTTATATAGTATTACTAAGAAAATATAACATGATGAAGGGTATGAATACTATGTCAACTAGTAACAAAAATAATTCTGATATTCCAAATTCTGTATTATTTAGACATGTTATGAACACTCTTTATAATATAATAAAAAACAAAACTTCTGAAAATTATTCAATTATGGTTATTGGTAATATCATTAAAACAATTGAAAATAAATTTGAATTTCTTAAATATGTTAATGTAATTTGTGCAGGACAATTAGAAAATGATGATGGAATAATTGATTTTGTTGGAAGTATTGATAATATTGATACTTCTGAAATAAGTAAGGCTATAGAATCAATTATTAGAATAACACGCTCAAGTATGAAAGATCAAGAAGCCGGAAAATATTTTATTAACGAATTAAAGAAAAATATTGAAAATCAATATATGTTGGAATTAAAAAAGTATGATGTAGATCTAGATAAAATTCAGAATGATCAATTACATGATGATATAGAAGATAAAACAAATCATTCACCGCCTAAATATTACTATAAAATAAAACCAAGGGATGATAAAATTAGAAGTTTTGCTAGTTTGCTTAATTTTGCTTGGGATAAGGTTGCATTCTGGGAATACAAAGAAAATGTTTGTATTATATATGACAAAAAGGGTAATATTTTAGATAAATTACCACTAGATAAAATTGTTAAGGATTATATAATTGAAATGACCGGTTTTAATAAATTGCCTTTAAATTCAAGTAACATTGTTGAACTAAATGAGAAAGAATATGAATTTATTAATCTGCTATATTCAAATGATCTAGATGCTGAAGAGGCAATGAAAGTTTTAGAATTAGATATGGAAGAATTGAGTGATATTATTAGGAAATTATTGGTTAATGAAATTTTAAAATACATATCATATGACAAATTAATGCAAAGTGAGAGTGGTATTAGAAAACTAATTGAGAAGAGATAATAAAGATAATTTTTTTACAAAATTGTTTACTTGTAACTTTATTTGTGATATATAATATAGAATTTTAATATTTTTTTATAAAATTTATTAAAAAAGTTTATATAAATTTTATCATATTACATTCTTATGTTACGGGGAGGTAAAAATATGAGAAAAAAAATTATTAATATCTTATTATGTGTCTTGTTGATAATATCTTTTACTTTCATATTACCAGGACCAACATTTTTAGGAAAAACAAATAATGAGATATGCAACTGTGGAAGACAAATTGAATGTTCAGCTTTGATTGCTGATAACACACGAGTAATTGAAATCAATAATACAGAAGATATGGTCTGGCAATATAATATTGGCAGTGCTGACGTAGAAAAATTATACAACGGTAATGTCCTACTTGCGCAAACCTTTATTGTAACTGAAGTCAATATCTTAGGTGGCCTTGTTTGGCAGTACTCATCTGGACTTGCAGGTGTTTCAGATGTTGAGAGACTAAATAATGGAAATACTCTTATTACAGATATGTTTAATAATTATGTAATTGAGGTGAATATCTCTGGAGGGATAGTTTGGCAATATTCAGCGGGTTTATCTTTTCCTCTTGATGCAGAAAGACTATCCAATGGAAATACTCTAATTGTTAATAATCTTGTTAATACTGTTTTAGAAGTTACTAGTAATGGAACAGTTGTATGGCAATATGCAACTGGACTATGGTCACCATCTGATGCTGAGAGACTTTCAAATGGAAATACCTTGATTACAGATTATTTGAACAGTCGAGTAATTGAAGTTAATAGTTCTGGAAGTATTGTTTGGCAAAAAACAGGACTTCTCGGACCAAAAGATGCTGAGAGACTTTCAAATGGTAATACATTAATTGTTGAATATGATAATAATCGTATAATTGAGGTGAACAGTACTGGTGATATAGTATGGAGCTACTCAACTGCGTTAAACCTTCCAAATGACATAGAATTGGTTCCAAATCAACCTCCAACTACTCCTATCATTGCAGGTCCTAATAAAGGGCTCATTAATATACCCTATACATTTATTTTCCAAGCAACAGATCCTGGAGGACACACTTTATATATATTTGTTGACTGGGGAGATGGTTCCAATAGCGGTTGGCTAGGACCTTATTTACCAAGTTTATTACCACCTCTTGTTCATACATGGACTACTCAAGGAACTTATACTGTAAAAGCAAGGGTAAAAGATGTTTGTGGAGAACTGAGCGGTTGGGGAAGTTTATCTGTTACAATGCCACGTAATAAAGCAATAAATACTCCAATATTCCAATTCCTTGATAACTATCCAAACCTTTTTCCATTTTTAAGGTTATTCTTAGCAAAATATGGACAATATTAGTCCATACCTTTTTTCTTTATCATATTTTATTTCAATTCATGTATAGGATGAAAATATTACAGCTATCAAAAATATTGATGTAATAAATGTTATAAAAATCTTAAAATTTGTTATTTAAATAATCTATAAAAGAAATAATAACTTTTTTAGCAATATTATTGTTATCTGCTTATATTGAGTAAGATGAAACATGACCTATACTCCTTACGAATGGCAAAATCGTTTATTAACAAGATTTAAAGGTAAAGGTGTTGTCAAGGCTTTTCCAGGTACAGGTAAAACCTATGCAGCAATTCTATTAATAAAAAAGAATAGATACAAAAATACCATTGTTGCTGTTCCAACACGAAAATTAAAGTTTCAATGGGCAGAAGAATTAAAAAAATATAATGTAATCAATACTATTGTTGAGACCTTTCACATTCTTTCTAAGGAAAGATCATTTGGTTTAAAATGTGATTTTTTAATTGTTGATGAGTGTCATAGAAGTGTTAGCCCTATATTTCGTAGATTGTATCAAAATATATCTTATAATAATATTTTAGGTTTATCTGCTACACCTAATAATGAAAGTTTGGATTTTTGCGGAGATGTTATTATTGAGGTTTCGATGGAAGAGGCACAAATCAGTGATTTCAAGGTTTATTTTCATGCTATTGATTTATCATTAGTTGAAAAAACAAAATATGATGAATATACTCTTTCTATCGGTAGATATCTTGGTAAATTAAAAAGACTTAGTAATGAAAAGAAAGCAAAAACCAGAAAGATGCTTGATTCATTGATTTTTAAAAGAAGAAGCCTTGTTTATTTAGCTGACTCAAGAGTACCAAAGGCAGTTGAACTTTTAGAAAAAAATAAAGATAGACCAACCTTGGTGATATGTAAGCGAATTGAACAAGCAAATAAAATTGCCAAACGCTCAGGATATCCTGTTTATCATAGTGAACATCCTGATGAAAAGGCTCTATTTAATTTTCAGAATGACAAGATACCTGCATTACTCTCTGTTGGAATGTTAGCTGAAGGGTATGATAAAAGAAATATTGGATGTCTGATTATTGTATCAACTGCGATTACTGAAGCATATCATATTCAAAGTATAGGTCGTGCTGTAAGACTTCCGGATAATGCAGATATACATATTCTTCTTGCAAGAAAAACAACTGATGAGAAATTATTACAATTTAGATATATGTACAACCATGAGATTATTGGAAATTTTTCACGTAATGCGTTAAAACCAAGTAATCCATGGATTGAACAGTATTATATCTCTGATGAGTTTTTTCTTGATTCAGAAGGTAGAATATTTCAAAAAATTTCTGGTGAGAAAAAATACTTTAAATTTAATCCAATAATATCTTCATTAGAAAAACTATTCAACTATCGAAGTTGCAGATTTCGAATAACTAGAGATAATCTAGTTCTTGCAAAAATAGGGGGAAGAATTATTTCTCTTGGATTATTGCAGGAACCTTTAGAAAAAATAAAACCATATGAAAAAATAAATGTCTAATTCTATTCTTAAACTCAATTATTTAAAAAAGGACTTGATTTTATAAATAAAAATACCTGCAAAACCTCCTTCATAAACAGAATGAAGTAAACTAAAAAGAGTTCTAATGCTTATTCTTGGATAAAAACATACATAGTTAGACTCCCAATCAGTTGCAAATTTTTTTTTGTAAAAAAATTCAGATTTAAAAGGATAAATTAGTTCAAGTAAAGGATGAAAAATAATCATAATTTTAATATAATTTTGATTATGCTCATTATTATATGATTTTAAAAAGGACAGTGGGGACAATCCAATATAAATCTTTTCAATTCCCTCTTGTTCTAATTTCTTAATACATTCATAATACAAGAAATCTATTGTGCCCCTTGGTGAATTGTTGCCATGACGTGTTAAATCAAGATAATATGAGTTAATTCTATAAATTGGATAGATGTTTATAAAACCAACTACTTTTCTCTTTTGTTTGCAGATAAAATATCTTATGTTTTTATAATCATTAAAATTTACATGACCAAATGCAAAGTCCAGTTCAGGATTTTTTTTTCTTATACGCCATTCATTTGATATTTCATTTATTTCGTCTTCCAATTTTAAATTTCTTTTTTTAGAGCATTTGTATTCTTCAACAATCATTTTATTTCTTCTTGCATAATTTACCGAACTTCTAATACTCCAACCTTTTTTTCCAGATATGTTAAACTTTTTTGGATTTATTACTGCTTCTTTTCCAAAAAAATAAGTTTTAAATCCCTTTTTTTTAAGAATATTTGCAACTTCTTCTGAACATAAAAAAAAACCAAGATGTTTTTTATTTTTTGAAAATGTTTTTAATAAATCATCAACTGCTTCTTTAATTGATTCTTTAGGAACAACAGGATTACCTAATATTATTACAGAATTAAAAAATTCCTTATATGCAAAATATCCATTCCATTTTTTACTACGAAAAACTGATAATTTTTTAGATAAAGTTAGATAAGATAATGATGAATTGCCATATTTTTTTAGATCTGATATACAATTGTTATATTGTTTATTTCTCAATATCAACCCTTCTTTATTGCAGATATCATAAAATATCTTGATATTTGTTTTAAAGCAATAACTGGTGCAATAATTGAAACACTCATGGAGAAATCAAGATAATTTTTTTTGGAATTAATCTTACCTACTGAAAGAATCATTTTTATTAAATAGGAAAAAAAGAAAGGAATACCTATCAAAATACCGCGTATTTGGCTTTTAGTTACATTTTTTGAAATATCTTTTATAATAATATCTTCAAATCCTTTATCGATGAGATTTTTTTTAAAAAAATCAAGATGCGGTAAATCAAGTTTTTCATATCCTCGGCCATACAAATATGTTTCATATAACTTTTTTATCAAATTATTAATTTCCTTTTTAATCCTGAACCCATCTAATATAATAATCTTACCGTTTGGTTTTAAAATCCTTTTCATTTCTTTTAGAAATTTTTCAATGTCATCTGCATATGCTGCTGACTCTATTGCAAATATTCCATCAAATATATTATCTTTAAAATTTGTCTTCAAGAAATCCATTTCTTTAATTTGGACATTTGATAGTTTATTTTTTTTAATAAATTTTTTACCTAGTTCAACTTGAGATGGAGTATTTGTAATACATAAAAACTTTGTTTTTGGATATTTTTTTGCTAAATGTATGGAAGTTCCCCCAACACCACAACCTGCATCAAGAATTTTTAATTGACTATTTTTTTTTAATTTAAAAAGTCTTCCAACATAATCATTCATATTTAGAACAGCTTCTATGAAAGTCTTAGCCCTTTTATCATATAATCCATGATGAACTCCATAGGTTTCTTCGGAATGCCACCATATTCTAAAAGCATTCCAACGCAAGTTATAATATTTCGCAACATTACCTAAATTTTTATTTTCATTCATTTTTCATCAATTCCTAAATATTTTCCATTTGATTTTTTAAAGATCCATCCCATAATATATTTCTTGATAACTGTTCCATTTCCTCTGGATTTAGTTTATGTATTTTTATTGGTGGAAACTCTTTCTCAGGTATTTTTGTAGCCCACGCAACAAATCTTCTTACAACCCACCAAGTATACGTAATATTTTCATCTAAAGGATTTTTTATGGTTGTAATATTCTTCCATTGATATAGTCCATTTGCAATACATATGTCTTGTTCATCTTTTCTTTCCTCAATCACTCCATCCCACCATACCATAAATTCTGGATGAAGAGTACATAATAAGATCCGACCTTTGTTTTCATTTGGGTAAACCTCTGTTACAATACAAGGTCTATTAGCAATATCTGATAAAATTAACTTATTTGTTTTCTTCCACTTACTAGCTAAATAATAAGTAAACATTGCAGCATCAAAAATTCTGATTTTTTCTTTTTTCACATAACTCATTGCCTTAAAAAAACCTTTAAAAAAACCTTTAAAACCTCCTTCATATCTCCATGCATGGATACGAGTTTTTTCATTTTCATGTAGTTCTTTTTCAGGATATTTTGCACAAATTTTTATTTCTCTGTCAGGTTTTTCCGGAACTAAAAGAGCTTGTCCCCCCCACCATCTAATAGTTAGATTATCATCAGGAAAATCAGAAAAAATTGGATTATTTTTATTTATCTTTATATCAATTGGAATTCCACCTGTATGAAAATTTCTTCCATCTTCTGTTTCAGTTGGTTTAAAGGAAAAGACATAAGCCATTGTACCAATTCTTTCTGGATGTGTTTTTTGAAATGGATAATATATTGGTAATGCAAGATATTTATAGTATGAATAGGTACTTGTGATATCAATTGAACTTTTATTGTATAACCTTTCAACAAATGTTGTTGGCTTTCTGCTTTTACCAGTGCTTAGTGGGGTTATTAGAGCTGCTCCTCCACAGAAACCTACAATGCCTCCACCATCCTTAACAAATCTTTGAATTTTTTTCTTCCAATTTCTAACCTTAAAAGAAAAGTTGAAACCTTTTGTAATAGAATGTCCATCACCTACTCCACCACCAGGAATTATTAATACATCATAATTTGAAACGCTAAGTTTATCATTTAATATATCCTGATCCGAAATTGTCTCTAAAATGAATTTATATTTTATACCATTTGAATTCCATTCATAATTATTTAAAATTACCTTGAAAAAAATTTTAGCACATGTTTTCCAAAAAAGTGGTTCATCACCAAGCATGGCAATTTTTTTAATAATTGTTTTATTCTTTTCAAGATTGGATAAATCCATTTTCCTCCCGATTTTATTATTTCATTTTGGTATTTTAAATTTTCTCTATATCGATATTTTAACATCTGTTAATATCTTAAGATAAAATTAATTGATTTATAATAACCATTTAACAATTAAATATGGGCTTAGCCGGATTTGAACCGGCGACCTCCGCCGTGTGAAGGCTATTTGACCCATTAATTTGGCTTAGATAATTACGAAGATTATTGTCCAAAAAAGTACTAATTCTTATCTTATGATGGTGTGCTATATTAAGCATTTCTTTATCAATCGTTATAGTTGTTCTAATTTTGGTCATATAGCTAAAAAGTATATACTTTTCCCATAAATGTTTTCTCGTAGTTGGGGTAGTTGGGGTAATTTTCAACCTTTAATATTTCTTTAATTATCTAAAAAAGTTAAATCTTACCTCACTACCCTCACTATTTATAGAGAATCTTACCGTTAAACACGCTCTCGCATTGGTTCAGCTATACGAATACTAAGTCTCCAACCTCTTAATCCCCTTACCAATTCTTCCATCTTATATAGATTTATATACTTCCTGTCAGATGTTTTAATTGTAATCTGGGGAGGAAAAAATGATGAATAAGAAAATCCTGATAGCAGGTCTTCTCGTATCTGTTATGCTACTGCTTCCTATTAATTCTGCATACAGCAATATTGATAAATCTGTGAAGAAAAATGAGGTTAATCTAGTCTATAATCCTATGTTGGATGATACTTGGGTAAA
>Ga0209536_100014980_pt1 | contig 11081 bp, 11 predicted proteins | sample DeeMarSeWOR28_12_FD_187461 | JGI IMG/M metagenome (GOLD analysis project Ga0209536, IMG submission 187461) | Marine sediment microbial communities from White Oak River estuary, North Carolina - WOR-2-8_12 (SPAdes) (version 2) | ecosystem: Environmental > Aquatic > Marine > Intertidal zone >... | reverse complement strand
CGCCGCACCGACCACCGCCAGGGAGACGAGCACCGAGAGCAGCGCGGGCATCGCACGCACGCGGGGACCGACGTTCGGAACGCCGATTTCCGCCTGCGCCCACTGCATGGTCCACTGCTCGATCGGCTCCCCCATCGCGTCTGCAAAGGCCTGCTCCAACGGCGCGTCCGACGCCCAGAACCGCGCGAAGCGATCCCTGCCGTAGTGGGCGAGCATGTCGGCGAGATATGTCGGGCCCGAGGGACCGAGCGGATCGCGCGGATCGAAGTACGGGGCGCCCATTGCCACGCCGGGGACGTCGAACTCGGTGAAGCGCACGGGACGTCGATCGTCTCCCGGTCGGCTCCACAGGATCTCTCGGCAGCGATCGGCGTTGCCCGCGGCGCACTCGACGTAGCCGAAGTGCAGCCACTCCGGCATGGAGCCGTATTCCCACCGGCTGGCGAAGATCCGACTTGACCGTGCAGCGGGCTGATACGCCGACTGCGCCAGCCAGGCACGGACCCCGGCACCGGGATTCCCGAAGGCGGCGTACAGCCTGCATGCCCCCAGGCCATCGGCGCGGATCCGCCCCAGCAGATCCCCACGGAGCCTGCCGATTTCGGCGATCGACCGTGCATCGCGAACGCCTACTGCGATGCGAGAGACGCACGTGTGCCCGTCGGTGGCCTCCGGAAGCACTTGGCTCACGCGGGTCCAGGGCCGTCCGGAGTTGAACCCCTGCCACACGTAGGCCGTGTCGACTTCGACGACCACGACACCGCGGACGCGCGGCGCGCCGTCGATCTCCCGTGCCCAGAGGGGCGTCACGATACCGCGCAGTGCCCGGCCGACCTTCTCCGGAAGCGTCGCGGGGATGACAAACGCGAGCGAATCCGTGGAAGCCGCGTCCCGCGACCTCAATGCGTTCAGGACCGAGTCACGCAGCGTGAGCATGCCGAGCCGTTCGGTGGCCGCGAACAGCTGCCGGGCCGCTCGGACGTCGGTACGCGGCGCCGGCCGGACTCCTCTCTGCTCGGGCTCCTGCGGCGGAAGCAGGCCCGCGGCCAGCAGCGCGCACGCCAGCGGCGTGTAGACGGCGGCGCGCCTCAGTCCCGGCGCCATCGGGAGCTCCTCGTGGCCGCGACAGCGAACGCCGCGGCCCACAGGAATGCGATCCAACCGGAAATCCGCGTCAGCATCATGGACTTCGGCCGGGCTGCCAGAATCTGCCGGTGCCACTCCGCGAGCAGCGTTTCCGGCGTAACCCCGGCCACGGCTGCGAGGCGCGCCAGGAACTCGGGCTCGTCACTCGCGAGCAGCCGAGCGTAGGAACCGTCCCCCCCCAGCGTGAAGGCGGTGCGCATCAGCGTCGCGCGCGCCAGGGGAGAGAGTGGTTGCTCAGTCAGATAGAACCGCCGCATCACGTCCACGCATGCGCTGTCGACGCGCGCCTCCACGCACTGGGCGGTGCCGGCAGCCGAGCGGAGGCTCGTAATCACTTCCCGTTCGCGGCCCACGATGCGGCGGCGTTCTTCCGGTGTATAGCGGAGCGCGGTCGTGGCTGCGTCACTGCTTACGGCCAGCGCACTGTCACACTCGGCGAGGTCTCCATCGTAGCAGGCACGCACGACGCGCCACGGCTTCGTGGCAAGCTCCTCATACACGGCTTCGTCCTGCAGCCTGGGCTCCGCAAGGAACATCACTCGCACGGCATCGCGGAACCACGGGTCCCCATGGAACCGGCGGGCCTCCGTGTCACGCACCGTGCCGAGCACCACACCCACCGCAAACTCCAGATCGGCGCGAGGACCGGTTGCCTGTCCCCCGGTCCACTCCGGAATGCGAAAGCCGCCTGGCCCGCCGAGCGTGATGACGTGTCGCTGCAGTGCCGTGGTATCGGCGCCGAACGCCGCAGCCAGACTGTCCCACGCGGTTCGCCCCACCGTTTCGACGAGGGCTCGCCGCTGCGGTGGGAAGAGGAGCGTGAGCCGTCCGACGGTCAGCGTGTCCAGGCGGCCCCGTTCGGCACCGCGTACCGTCGACGACTCCGTACGGGCCAGGGTCTGTGCCCGCTCCGCGAGACGCTCCACGAGTTCCCGGTACTCCGCCGTGTCCTGCGCCCGCGCCGGAGCGACAACGATCGGCGCACACAGCAGCGCGAGCACGATCGCACCGGCGAGCCTCCTGTGCACGTGCGCGCTACACATCGATCAGCATCCAGCGCCCGCCGAAGATCTCGAACGGACCGGGCAGCGTCACCAGCCGATCGAAGATGGGAGCCACCAGCCTCGTTTCCGAGCCGGACAGCAGAATCAGCACCTGCAGCACCATCAGCCCGGCCACGACGCCGATCACGTACCCGGCGGTTCGCGTTGTTCCGGAGGAGACGGCGAAGAAGATGCTGTACGCGAGGAGCACGGCGAGCCCGAACCGCAGCGCGAGCGCGTGGGGGTACGCGTGCAGGCCGGGCGGTATGGTGGCCATCCTGCCTGCGAGCATCGCTCCGGCCCAGAGCAGGAGCACCGGCACCAGGAGCAACGCCAGCCCGGCGCCGTAGCGCAGCAGGACGTAGTGCCACCGCGGCAGCGGCAGCGTCAGCGCGTAGACGTGCCTGCCGCGGTGGTCGTTCGTCCACGCCATGGTCCCCCCGAGGAGGCCGATGGCAAGCGCCAGCGCCGGATACGCACGGCTCCAGTACTCGAGCGCGGGCAGGAGTGCCCGGGCATCGATCCACGTGGGATCGGACGTGCCGGCACCCTGTACCGTGAGGATCGGGAGCACGAACGAAGCGAGCGCCGCCGCGACGATCCCGAGCCCGGACCACTTCCACTGCGTGTAGAGTATCTGTCGGAACATCGCCCCCCCTACGCGCCCGGTGCCCGAAACGTGCGCAGCAGCTCCACGAACCCTTCCTCCAGATCGAGGTCGACCACTTCCCGCAGCCGCGCCCCGACGCCCTCGAAGTACTGCTTCATCGGATCCTGCCACCCGCGGACCACCCACACTTCACCGCCGCTCAGGCCGTCGCCCGTCTCGCGCGCGAGCAGCACGAACGGCGTGTCGCTCACCAGCGAGGGAGCTTCCGTGACCCGCAGGCGCTTGATCCCGTTCTTGAAGGTCTGCATCGGCATCTCCGCCACGAGCCGGCCGTAGTCCATGACGCCCACCCAGTCGCAGATCCGCTCCAGCTCGTGCACGAGGTGGCTCGAGATGAAGACCGTGGCGTCCCGCTGGGACACGTAGTCCAGCAGCGCGCTCAGCACTTCGCGCCGCACCACCGGATCGAGGCCGTCCGTCGGCTCGTCCAGCACCAGCAGATCGGGGCTCTGCGCGAGCGCGAGCAGCATCATCAGCTTTCCCGTCTCCCCCTTCGAGAGCCGGCTCAACCGCTGCGTCTGATCGAGGCCGAAGCGGCGTGCCAACTCCTCGGCGCGCCGCCCGTCCCACGTCGCGTAGAACGCGGCGTGGTACCGCATCGCCTCGCCGATCGTGAACGTCGTGTACAGGTGGGGGCGCTCCGGTACGTATCCGGTTCGGGCCAGCACGCGCGGCGCGTCGCCGGGGATGGGACGGCCGAGCACCATGCAGGAGCCGCCCGTGTGACGGAGCAGGCCGAGCATGAGGCGAATGGTCGTCGTCTTGCCCGAGCCGTTCGGCCCCAGGAAGCCGTAGATCGAACCGGTGGGTACGCTGAGCGAGAGCTCGCGGATCTCGAACGTCTTGCCCATGCGGCGATGGAGGTTCTTCGTTTCGATCGCGTTGCTCATCACGCCTCCGCTCCGGACTCGGCCTTGAGCGCTGCGAGCAGGTCTCGCGCATGGAGCCCGCGCCGGCCCGCTTCGGCGAGCATCTCGCGCACGAGACTCCGCGCCTGGTCGCCGCGCTCCTCGTCCCGCCGGGCTGTCCCGATGTCCCTGATATACGTGCCCGAGCCCTGCCGCAACTCCACGAATCCCTCGGCCTCCAGTGCCCGGTAAGCCTGGACGACGGTCGCCGGGTTCACCCGGAGCTGTCCGGCGAGCCGCCGCACCGAGGGCAGGGGATCCCCGGCACGCAGCTCCCCGGACGCCACCGCGACCCGGATCCGGTCGGCGATCTGGTCGTAGAGCGGGGTCGGACTCCTGGGATCGATCAGGTCGAACATCGGTCCGCCGATACTGTATTGGTCTACCGATACAGTAGCATGATATTCGACTGACGTCAACAGCGTTGCAACACCCACCGAGTCAACGACTTACGATATATATCCCACATACTCAGCCGTTGTACGGGACCCCGCCCCGGGATCGATACAACTCCAGCGCGCCCCTGGCCTCCTCGCGCAGCACCCCCCGCAGCACACGCACACCGCGTCGCTCGAGATATCGATACGACTCGTCGAAGACCGGACCCTCGTCGAAACCGAAAGCCACCGCGTCCTCCCGCATCGCCCCCGCGACGATGCGCCGGACCCCGCTCCAGAGCGCCGCACCGAGGCACATCGCGCAGGGGTCGCACGAGGTGACCAGGTCGTGGCGAGGCATCGACTCCCCCCCGAGCGTGTACGAGCCGACGGTGCGCTCGGCCACCATCAGCGCCACGACCTCGGCGTGGAGGACCGAGTTGCCGAGTCCCACCACCAGGTTCACCCCGACCGAGACCAACCGCCCGCTCTCCGACTCGAACACCGCCGCCCCGAACGGCCCTCCGGTGGTCCGCAGCACGTTCTCGCGCGAGAGGTCGATCGCCAGGCGCATTCGTTCCTCGTCGCTGCCGTACACACGGGTGCGATCGGCGAATGCGCCGAGCCAGGCAGGGAACGCGATCGTGAGCGGGCGCATCAGCGCGCGCCCATCGCTTTCGACCGTCCCGGCGTCTCCCACGCCTCCAACTCCCAGGTCCTCACTGCGGCAGGTACTTCTTCGGGAACTTCGCCACGATGGTGTACTGCGGATCGACGACGTTGGCGATCGACGACTCCGCCAGCTGGCCCAGCAGCATGTACGCGTCCCAGCGGTCGAACCCCCAGTCGCTCTCGAGCCACTCGATCAGCTCGACGTGTGCGATCCGGAACGCGTCCATCAGGGGTCGTGCACTGCCCGCCACCATGATGTAGTGCTCGTCCTCGAGGCGGGGCCAGTCGATCGTCTTCCCCTTCACGACGTCGATCTCCAGCACGACGTCCATCGACGTCTCGAGGCCGGCACCCGAGATCTCGCCGTTCCCCTGCCGTGCGTGCCCGTCGCCGAAGTAGAAGTACGCTCCGTCGTGGTAGATGGGCAGGTAGACCGTCGTGCCCTCGCGCAGTTCGCGCGCGTCCATGTTGCCGCCGAAATCGCCGGGCCAGAGGCCGGAGAACGCCTCCTCGCCTGCGGGCGCCACCGCGAGCCGGCCCAGCATCGGCTGCAGATCGATCTCGATCTCCGGCATGCGGCTCCCCTGCAGTTCCGTGGTCCCGACCATGCGATCGCGATCCAGGCGCCACAGGTAGCGGCGCTCGGGGATCGGCGGATTGAGCACGCGGTTGCCGGACTCGTTGGAGAGGCTGCCGAAGCCGGTGTACAGCCTGGTGGCGGCGTAGTCGTAATTCGGGCGCACGCGGCGGATCGTCACCTTCAGCATGTCCTCGGTGGTCGCGCCCTCGACGTAGATCGGCCCAACTTCGCCGGGGAAGGCACCGCCTTCGGGGGTGTAGTATCCCCCGGAGTTGGTGCGCGACACGAGCACGGTACCGGGGGCAATCCGCAGCACCGGTTCCCGCACCGCGAAGGTGCGGTACCCCACGGTCGGCTCGAAGCGGACGGTGTCCTGGGCCTGCAACCTGGCAGTGCCCGGAACGAGGAGGAAGGGGACAAGACACGACACAGTGCACAGGCGCATCGGAGACTCCGCGGGTCGCAGGTGTATCCGAATCTGCGCCCGGCATCTCGCACGGGCAATCGGGAGGGGTATAGTAGTGGAGGGGGAACGGGGCACGGGAACGAGGGAACCAGGCAGCGCGGCAAGGACAGGCCCGTCCGCGCGCCGCGGCACCGGCCATGCAGACTCGGGAATCGAGCGACACCCATGTGCGGACGTTTCTCGCAAGCCCAGATCGCCGAGCTCGATCGCGAGATCGCGCGCCTGCTCGAGGGTCCGCCGATCGAGCCCCGATACAACGTCGCGCCGACGCAGAACGCGGCCGTGGTGCGGGAGCGGCCCGATGGCGACCGCGTCGTGCAGCTGCTCCGCTGGGGGCTGATACCGCGGTGGGCCACGGACTCGGCGATCGGCAACCGCATGATCAACGCCCGCGCGGAGACCGCGCCGGAGAAGCCGGCATTCAAGACCCCGTTCCAGCGGCACCGATGCCTCGTGCCGGCCGACGGGTTCTACGAATGGCAGAAGACGGGCGGGGCCAAGCAGCCGTTCTTCATCCGGCGCGAGGACCAGCGCCCCCTGTGGCTGGCCGGACTCTGGGACCGCTGGGAAGGCGGCCCCGAGGGCGCCATCGACTCATTCACGATCCTGACCACGGAGCCGAACGAGATCGTGGCGCCGATCCACAACCGCATGCCGGTAATCCTCCGTCCCGAGGACCTCGACGCCTGGCTCGATCCGGCGAACCGCGACGTCGGCAGCCTGCGCGCGCTCCTGGGGCCGTTCCCGGCTGGAGAGATGACGGCATACCCGGTGAGTCGTTACGTTAACAGCCCGCGAAACGAAGGCCCTGAATGCGTGAGTCCGGTGGAGCTGTAGAAATCTCGGTCCCTGACGTGATGGCCCTGATCGAGGGTTTTGACCCTTCCGCCGACGGACGGGCACTGGCGAGCGTGGAGCAGACGCTGGAGCTGCTCCAGTCCCTCACCGCGCCCTTCCACCGCACCAGCTACGCTCCCGGACACATCACGGCCAGCGCCGTCGTGCTCGCGCCGGACCTCCAGCACGTGCTCCTCGTCTACCATGCGCGCCTCCGCCGCTGGCTCCAGCCCGGAGGCCACGTGGAGCCGCAGGATACGACTGTGCAGGACACCGCGCGGCGCGAAGTGCTGGAGGAGACCGGGCTCGCGCTCGATGCGAGCGCCGTGCCGACGCTCGTGGCGGTCGACGTGCACGAGATTCCGGAAACCCCAGCCGAGCCCTTCCACCTGCACCACGACCTGATGTTCCATTTCACCGCGGGAGATCGTGGCACACTGTCGCCGGACCACCGTGCGATCTGGTGCCGGATCGCCGATCTGCCGCGCTTTCGTGTCGACGGTCCTCTGCTGCGCGGCGTGGCAAGGGCCCTCCGCATCGCCCCACCTTTGCTGGATTGACGAGGAGTGCACGATGCTCATCACCACGACCCCGACCGTGCAGGGTGCCGAGATCGACAACTACTTCGGAATCGTGACGGGGGAGGCGATCCTCGGCGCCAACATCTTCAAGGACTTCTTCGCGGGTATTCGGGACATCGTCGGCGGGCGGTCGGCGGCGTATGAGGAGGAACTGCGCCGGGCGCGCGACACCGCGATCGACGAGATGGCCATGGAGGCGGAGGCGCTCGGTGCCAACGCGGTCGTCGGCGTGGATCTCGACTACGAGACGATCCAGATTGCCCGCGGCGGCACGATGCTGATGGTGAGCGCGTCGGGGACGGCGGTGAAGCTGCGTTGGTAGGATGGTAGGACGGTACGTGGGTACCGGGTTAGCTCACCTGTCTTGCCGAACAACCGCTGGACAACATCGTACCGTCCTACCGCCGTCCCGCCGTCCCGCCGTCCCGCCCGTCAAAATGCGAATCCGCTCCCGAAGCTGAACGCCCAGCGCTGGTCGCCCCAGCCTTCCCCGAACCGGTAGCCAAGGTCGAAGCGGCCGATGTTGCTCCCGCTGGACCGCGTCGAGCCAAGCCGGAGTCCGAACCCGACATCTCCGCCCAACCGTTTCGGCTGATCGGCGTACCAGGCGCCCCCGTAGTCCACGAACGCGGCGAAACCGACGCCGAGGATCCCGAACAGATCGTTGATCAGGAACGCCCGCTGCTCGAGCGCAAGCCAGAGCGACCGGTCGCCGGTGAAGGCGTGCGGGCCGAACGACCGGGGGCCGAGCCCGTGGCCGAAATCGTACTCGAACCCTGGAGGCGCGCCCTTCCGCCACGCCATCTGCGCGTGCATCACGGTCGAGTTCTTGGGTATCACCTGCGAGGCGGCGGTCAGACGCACCGCCACCTGCCCGGAGTCGAGCCCGCCGGCGTTGAACAGCCCGTTTGCCGCGCCGGCGAGGTGCACGAAGTTCTTCCCGAACGCAAAGCCGGTTTGCATGGTCACGCCCGGCCCGAGCCCGGTGCTTTCGTATCCCAGTCCCGACGGAGCCAGCCAGCCCTCCACCGCGATTCGCGTGCTGAGGTCGATGTCCTCGTCCCGTCCGAACGTGGAGTAGTACCGCACCACCCGGTAGTGCGGCTTCAACAGCTCCGCGAACACGCCGAAGGCCGCGCTCACGGTGTCGGGCACCGGGGCCGGATCCAGGTCGTAGAGCAGGAACTCCTCGCGCTTGACCTGGGCGGCGACCCCGATGCGGAGAAATCCGCCGGACCCGGCCACGGGCGCGAGGCTCAGGTGCCCGCCCTGCTGGAACAGGCGCCGGCGGTACGTCTGCAGGGAATCCCCGTCGCGGAACTGGAGGATACGCTGCTGTCCCGCCCGGCCGAGGAGCTGGAAGGCGTGCCGATCGGAGAGGGACCGGAACGGCTGCCCGACGGTCCACGCGCCGAAGCTCCCGTCGCTCAGATTGTCCCAAAACCCACCCACCTCAAACCGGCTCCCGCGAATGCGCTGCATCCCACCGTTGAGCTGTAACGCGGTGCGGTCCGGCTCGTCGCGGTACACGATGCCGGCGGTGGCGCCCGTTCCGAGGAAGTTCGTTTCCCGTCCTCCGAGCGCCCAGGAAAATTCGCCGGCGGTAAACCTCGCATTGAGGATCAGCTGCGTGCTCCAGCCATCCCACGTCTCGACGATCACGTCGACGGTGTTGCTGTCCTTGGCGACCGTTGTGACCGTCACGTCCCGGAACAGGCCGCGAGCGCGCAGGTTGCGCATCGTCTCGGCGACCTTGGCGGAGTCGTACGGTTGGCCTTCCTCGAACAGCAGCTCGTGCCGGACGACGGACGGCCGGGTGGTGAATCGAATGGCGTTGGCGAAGCGAAACAGGAAGTTCGACCGGGCCTCCGTCGAATCGAACACGTTGTGCGTGCGGATGACGATCCGCTCGACGAGGGGTCGCTCAGGACGGGGAGCGTCCTGGGCCATCCCCCGTGCCAGCGGTGTCAGGCTCAACGCGAGTGCGAGCGCACCGATCCGTCGCATGCCACCTCGACGTTCCCGTCAACACAAGTCCGCCACCGAGTCGAGGACACGGTCCGGACGGATGCCGCTGGACGCGAGCGCGTCCTCGCGGTACTTCCCCGTGCGCACCAACCACCCCTGCAGGCCCGCCCGCTGGGCACCCTGGACATCCGCCCAGAGGTCGTCGCCGACCATCGCGACGGGCAGCGAGGCGCGCCTTCCCTCGGTCGATCCGTCCGGCGATCCGAGCAGGGACGTCACCGCGGCGCTGAAGAACTCCGGGTTGGGCTTGCCGCACACGGTCGCCTGCACCCCCGTCGCGTACTCGAGCGCGGCGGCGTAGGCACCGGCATCGATTTCGAGGCCGGTGGGCCCCAGCCAATACCGCCCCAGTTGCGGCACGACGAGGTGCGCACCGTCCATAACATAGCGGAATGCCTCGTTCAACAGGGGGTGCGACCAGGCGTCACCCAAGTCCCCGATCAGCACCGCGTCGGGGCGGGCGGAGGGTCGGGAAACGCCATGCGCGGCCGCACCGCCGATTCCTCCGACCAGCTCGAATCCCTCGAGATCCTCGATCGCGTCGGGCGGCACGAACGACGCGACGCGACCGATGCCGCGTCGCCGCATCCAGTCGGCGGCAGCGCACACGGCCGTGAGCACGTCGTCGACGCTGACCACCACTCCGTGCGCAGCGAGGCGGTCCACCACGCTGCGGCGGGACCGGCGGGTGACGTTGGTCAGAATCCGAAACGGGAATCCCCGGTCCCGGAGCCGCGCGACGACGGCTCCGGCACCGGGGATGGCGCCTCGTTCCGACAGCAGCGTCCCGTCGACGTCCAGCAGGACGCCGGCGAGACCGTCGATCAGTACCGGCCCAGGTACCGTCCGACCTCCCACTGGGAGACCTGCATGGTGTATTCCCTCCACTCGGCACGCTTCGCTTCGAGGAACATCTGATAGATATGCTCGCCCAGCGCCTCGCGCACCATGCCGTCCTTCTCCAGGTAGTCGAGCGCCTCGTGCAGATCGCGCGGCAGCTCGTCGATGCGGTACCGCCGGCGCTCGCGCTGGCTCATGGTGAAGATGTTCTTGTTGACCGGCTCCGGCGGCGTGAGCTTGCCCTCCACGCCGTCGAGCCCCGCCGCCAGCTGCACCGTGAGGCTGAGATACGGATTGGCGGAGGGGTCGGGCATGCGGAGCTCGCAGCGCGTACCCTGTCCGCGGCGTTCCGGGACCCGGATGAGCGGCGACCGGTTCCGGGCGCTCCACGCGACGTTGACCGGCGCCTCGTATCCCGGCACCAGGCGTTTGTAGCTGTTCACCAGTGGGTTCGTGATCGCGCAGAAGCCGCGAGCGTGCCGGAGCAGACCTGCAATGTACGACAGGGCGATGTCCGACAGTTCCCACGTGGCCTTCGGATCGTGGAAGACGTTCTTCCCGTTCTTGAAGAGCGACTGGTGCGTGTGCATCCCGGATCCGTTCTGGCCGAAGATCGGCTTCGGCATGAACGTCGCGATGAACCCGTTGCGGTAGGCGATGTTACGGACGATGAACTTGAACGTCGCGAGGCTGTCCGCCGTCGTGAGGGCGTCGGCGTACTTGAAGTCCACTTCGTGCTGGCCCTCGGCGACCTCGTGGTGCCCGGCCTCTACCTCGAAGCCCAGGTCGACGAGGTCGTGGATGATGAGGCGGCGGATCGGCTCCGCCTTGTCCACCGGTGCGAGATCGAAGTAGCCGCCGGCGTCGTGCGTCAGAGTGGTGGGATCACCGTTCTCGTCGAGGTGGAAGATGAAGAACTCCGCCTCGACGCCC
>Ga0209536_100014979_pt1 | contig 11082 bp, 12 predicted proteins | sample DeeMarSeWOR28_12_FD_187461 | JGI IMG/M metagenome (GOLD analysis project Ga0209536, IMG submission 187461) | Marine sediment microbial communities from White Oak River estuary, North Carolina - WOR-2-8_12 (SPAdes) (version 2) | ecosystem: Environmental > Aquatic > Marine > Intertidal zone >... | reverse complement strand
GCCGGTTGTGTGCAGCCAATCACACGGGAGGTCTGTCATGGATGCCTCAATAGCTGATAGAATAGCCATATACCGTAATCTCATCACCCTACGTGACGGTACCCGGGTGATACTTCGGGCTCTGACTGCCGACGACAGCGACCGGTTGCAGGCCATGTTCGCTGCGGTTAGCGACGACGACGCAGGAGAAATGCGCGATAACGTCAAAGACCCCGCCGCCATTCAGAAGTGGGTGGATGAGTTGGATTATAACCAGGTGATTCCCCTGGTGGCTGTGGTCAACGACGAAATCGTGGGCGACGCAACCTTGCATTTGGGCCGGGGACCATATCGCCACAGAGCCGAAGTTCGGATCTTCTTGTCGAAACCCTATCGTCAACGTGGCCTCGGCACGGCTATGCTCAAGGCGTTGCTCGACATCGCCAAGAGGCTGGAGCTGCATCTTCTCAGTGTTGAGATAATCGCCAACAGAATTTCCATCATTCGCGCCTTCCGGGGGCTCGGCTTCCAGTTATACGCCACTTTGCCCGACTATTTTATGATGCCCGACGGCGAGACCCTCGACGTGGCCATTATGATGCTGCCCCTGGTGAGAACCGAGACCGAGTTCTAGGCCCTGCAATGTGGCTCAGACTCAAGCCCAACGGCTGGCCGCGGAGTCCGGAATCAGCAGAGCTGACAAGGTACTGAGACCTGTCAGCTCTGTTCTATTCCGCCCTGCCAAGGAAGTCACATTGCGAAGACTCTGAACAAAGCAATCGACCCACAGATTGGGCTTCAAAGGAGGTTGTCGTATGCAGAAAGTCGCTGTTGTTGGGAGCGGGACGATGGGAGGCGGGATTGCCTACGTCACCGCGTTGGCCGGTTTCCCCACCGGCCTGTACGACGTGCTCCCCGAACAACTGAGCCGTGCCAAGACATATCATCAGCAACTGTTGAGCAAAGGCATAGACAAAGGCCGCCTGTCTCAAGCCGAGGCTGACGCAGCCGCCGCGCGCCTCGCTTATACCGACGACCTGGTCGAAGCACTGACGAGCGCCGATATTATCATCGAGGCCGCACCGGAGGATATGGAACTGAAGAAAAAGCTGTTCGGTCAGTTCGAAGCACACGTGAGCGATGAGGTGATCTTGGGCAGCAACACCAGCTCACTGCCTATCACGGAAATCGCCACGGCGGTGCAGAAGAGGGACCGGGTGATCGGTATCCACTTCTTCAACCCGGCGCCGGTGATGCAGCTCATCGAAATCATCCAGGCTGTAGAGACCAGCCAGGCCACCGTAGAGGCGGTGGTCGAGTTCGCGCGACAGGTAGGCAAAGAGCCGGTGGTGGTGAAGGACTTCCCCGGTTTCGTCACCACGCGGGTGGGGTTGATGCTCATCTCTGAGGCCATCTTCGCTCTGCAGGAGGGAGTCGCGGATCGGGACGCATTGGATAAGGCCATGAAGCTAGGCTACAACCTGCCCATGGGCCCGCTGGCACTGGCTGACCTGATCGGCCTGGACGTGGCACTGCACATCCTCGACGCGCTGCACGCCAATTACGGCGACCCCCGCTACCGGGCGCCTATCCTGCTGCGCAAAATGGTACAGGCCGGTCACCTGGGGCGTAAGACGGGGAAAGGGTTCTATGACTACTGAGTGGGTATCCAAGGTCGGATAGCACGTGCCAGCTGGAGGATGTCCTTGATGTGGACATCGGCTCCATCGCGTGCCGGGTCCTGCGGAGATGAGCCGTGGCCGACGAGCACGGTGCGCATGCCCATGGCTTTGGCCGGGGCCAGGTTGTCAGGGGAGTCGTCAACCAAGATGCACTCGTTGGCGCGGGCGCCCAGGATCTCTAGACTACGGTGATACGCGCTCACGTGAGGTTTGCTGTTGAAGGCGAAGTCACGTACGTCAATGATCTGCTCGAAATGGTGGTGCACACCCAAGGCGTCGAGCACCCGCTCGGCGTGCGCTCGGTCAGCGTTGGTGAAGACTGCCTTGCGCAAGGGGATGCTGGCCAGCATAGCCTCCAGGTCAGGGTTAGGCTGGATGTAACCCTCCAGTGGTAGGTCGTGGACAAAGGCCAGGTAGTCCTCGGGATCGATCCTCTGATGCAGGATGAGGCCTCGCATGGTGGTCCCATACTTTTGATAATATCGAAGCTTTAGGTCTTCTGCCTCATCGGGCGGGATGCCGACACGCTCGACGATGTAGCGGACCATGCGTCGCCCGACAGCGGTCATCAGGCCCGAGTCAGGCGGGTAGAGAGTGTTGTCCAGGTCGCACAAGAGGAAGCGAAAACGCGGGCTGCCCGTCGTCATGAGGTGAACTCGACCAGAATGTCGCGCAGCAGAGTGGTCGCAATGTTTCCGCCCGAGAGGACGCAAACGACAGTTTTCCCCTCCACATCCAGAGTCCCATCCAGCAGCGGTGCAATGGCAATCGCCCCTGAAGGCTCGACCACTAGTTGTTCTCGATCCAGCAGGACGAACACAGCCTGGCGTAAGGCTGCTTCGCTGGCCAGCAATACCTGATCAATCAGCGTGCGTGCCAGGTAGAAGGGTGTGGCACCAAAGCCACCAGCCAGTCCATCGGCGATGGTCGGCTGGTGGTCGTAGGGGTCATAGGGCATGCCATCGCGCAGGCTGAGCAATGCGGCCGGACTGGCCTCCGGCTGCAGCCCAATCACGCGGCAGCCGGGATACATCGTCTTGGCAGCGGTAGCCACACCAGCGATGAGACCGCCCCCGCCGATGGGCACCAGAATTAGATCGGTCTCCGGCAGCTCGCTCATAATCTCCAGACCCGTAGTCCCCTGCCCGGCAATGACATCCACATCGTCGTAGGCCTGGACATAGGTGGCCCCCGTCTCACGGGCAAAAGACTCGGCCGCCTGGTGAGCCGCCGCATAGGTATCCCCTTCCAAATGCAGGGTCACGTCGAAGTGGCGCAGCTTTTCCACCTTGGCACCGGGCGCGTTGGTCTGTACGAAAATGTCGGCCGCGACATCTCCCCAGGACTGGGCGGCGAAAGCCACGCCCAGCCCGTGGTTGCCCGCCGACCCCGTCACGATGCCGCGCGCCTTTTCCTCGGGCCGGAGCAGGCCAACTTTATTCAGTGCGCCGCGTACCTTGAAAGAACCGGTTGGCTGTCGGCATTCCAGCTTCAGCCAGACATCGGCACCGGTGTGAGCGCTCAGATAGGCGCTGCGCACCAGAGGCGTGCGCTGGATAAAAGGCGCAATGCGCCGCCCCGCTTGTAAGATAGCTTGGGTACCGAGGGTTGTGCGCGGCATAAGACCTCCGTGGCTCACTTATTCTTCGATCACGGACCGGATCTTGGTGACGATCATATCCACGGCCACCAGATTGTGGCCTCCTTCTGGCACGATCACATCGGCGTAGCGTTTGCTCGGCTCCACAAATTCGAGATGCATGGGCCGTACCGTGTGCATGTACTGGGCAACCACCGATTCACGCGTTCGGCCTCGTTCCGCGATGTCTCGCTCCAGGCGACGAATGAAACGAATGTCGGGATCCGTGTCAACAAATACCTTGATGTCGAACAATTCTCGCAAACTGGGATCGGCCAGGATCAAGATACCTTCGACAACGATAACTTTGCATGGCTGAACTCTACGCCATTCCGCCTTCCTGGTATGCGTAACAAAATCATAGATGGGGATATCTGTAGGCTCACCCGCCAATAGCTGCTTCAAGTGCTGAATCAGAAGTGAAGTCTCAAGCGCATCTGGGTGGTCGTAGTTGATATTAGCGCGCTCCTCGCTGGGCAAGTGACTGCGGTCTCTGTAATATGAGTCGTGCTGAATGAGCAACACATTGTCAGGATCAATACCCTTCAGCATCTCTCTGACGATCGTGGTTTTACCTGATCCGGTTCCCCCTGCGACACCTACAATAATCGGACGCTTCGAGTCACCTGATTTCGTCGTCGTTCGCGCTTTTTCGGTCATCTTCCCCTGCCCCTCATTGCTGATCTTCGTCTCAGACAGGCAAATGTTGTGGGCATTGCCGACGTTGAATCAGCTGTTTCGGCCGTTGTGGCTACGGTCGTTCGTCCAATATCACCGGGATGATCTGTTCCTGACCATCTCGGATGATAGTAACTTCCACTGTGTCGCCAACCCTGGTTCTGGTTTCAAGATACACCGTTAGCCCTTCGAAGTCATTGACCGGCTCTCCGTTGATGGCGATGATGATGTCGCCGTCCAGGGGGACCTGGAAGCGTTCAATTTGCACCAGCCGTCGGCCACCACGTATGCCAGCTCTCTCTGCTGAAGCGCCTCTGACTGCATCAAGCACCAGCAATCCTGCATCGACAGGGACCTTCATTTCAGCTTCGCGGAATACCTTCGCCAGTGCTGGTGTCAGAGGCAACATCTGCGCGCCCAACCAGGGGTGTGGATAGTAGCCGCGTGAGATCAACTCAGGCACCACGCGCCGCACGGTATTGGCCGATACTGCGAAGCCGACCCCAGCCGAGGCACGACTGGGACTGATGATCTGCGAGTTAACGCCGATGACGTGCCCTTTCAGGTCGAGCAACGGGCCACCTGAGTTGCCAGGATTGATCGCCGCGTCGGTCTGAATCGCCTCACCGATAAAACGATTATCCTCGGGGCTTTGAATGACCCGGCCCAAAGCGCTGATGACGCCGATGGTCAACGTCTGTTCCAGACCGAACGGGTTACCGATAGCCAACACAAATTGTCCCACCCGCAACTCGTCCGAATCACCCAGTACGACTGGTTCGGGCAAGTCCTCCTGAGCATCAACAATGTTGATGACTGCCAGGTCATTGGCTGGATCCGCGCCCACTGCCCTAGCTTCGTACACCTGGCCGTCGGCCAACGTGACCAGAAGTTCCTCGGCGTCTTCAATCACGTGGTAGTTGGTGACGATGTGACCCTCTTCGTCAATCAAGAACCCAGAACCACCCCCTTCTTGGGGGACTGGCCGCATGAACATGTCATAGGCGTAGCCCCGGTTGGTGACATTGACCACCGCCGGGCCGACGCTTTCGTAGACGGCAATCACCTGAGCTTCCAGAAGATTGAGCGCCTCGGCCTCGGCGGACATAGGCGGCACCGGGGGTGGGGCTATCGTCGCCGTGGGAGGCACCCCAGTCGGTGTAGCTGTCCCTCCAATAGCAAAATCGATGGGTATGGCTGTGGGGCTGATTAAATTACATCCAAGTCCTGCAAGAAGCAGGGCGACAAGGGCTATCACTCTAGTCACATATTTCTTAGGTTTCTCGCTCATCTGCGCTAGCTCTCCGGACAATCGGCTGTTGCATCACCAGCCCCAAAAAGCAAAGACTGTCCTGACACAAAGCGGCACTTAGTATAACACAATCGGGCATAACAAAAAACCCCGCCCTCACTCAGGCGTGGGTTGGCCATCAAGCGACTTGCAGCAGTCCTATTGATCCCCAGCGCCATCACTTCGGCGCTCAATCAGCAACCGCATTTTCGATAATCGCAAACTGTTGTCCGTCACAATCAATCTCGGCCTGTACCCCGTAGGGTAAGACAAACATTGGATCAGTGTGTCCAAAATCCATACGCGTAATGATCGGCAAGTCCACAAGCCCTTCTTCTTCAGCTACAACCTGACGGAGGGCCTGGTCGTATTCCTCAAACTGCTCAACAGGAATCTCACCCCCCGGTCGGGCAAATAGGATGCCTGAGAGCTTGCTCAGGACGCCTATCGCTGCGTAGCATCGCAAACCATGCAGCACGGCATTCGGCGGCGGTGCTTCCTCACTCGTTTCCAGGAATAGGATGGCATTCTGCCACGCATCGAGTTCGGGCCAGTACTCAGTTCCTCGTAGCCAATCCAGAACTTCAAAACAGCCGCCCATCAAGTGCCCGCGTTGAACCCCCTTGCCCTGAATGAACTTCCACCCTGCCGAAGGGTTGAGCTTGCGCTTACGTGATTGGTTTTCAGGGTTTGCCCAGTCAAGCATTTCGACCGTCCAGCCATCCGTGTTGGGCGCAATATTCCCAATGGGCGCTGCGGAAAATAGCGTCTTGCGCACCGAGTCAACCATATAGGGGAACATTCCGCCATTCTCAGCGAAACCGGCCATAATGGCTGGACCGTAGAACGAAATCAATCCGGATTTGAAGCACACCATATGAGTGATAGTCGTATCAGAGTAACCCATTAAGATCTTGGGGTTGGATCGTATGATATCCAGGTCCAAATGGGGCAAGAGTCGAATTGAGTCATCGCCACCGATGGTGGATACGATGGCCTTGATGGATGGTTCAGCGAACGCAACCATCAGGTCATCGGCCCGCGCCTGTGGATTATTCTTAAGCCAGTCGGCATCGCTCAATGCGTGAGGCGTTTCGACAACTATCAGGCCAAATTGATCCTGCAACTGCTGCTTACCTGCCTGGTAGCGATGAGGATAAGTACCTGGACCTCCCCAAGATAGGGAGACTGTCGCTACCTTGTCACCTGGTTGCAGCTTTTGAGGTTTAATCATTGGAACTCTCAGAAAAAACCCCCGCCACATTGGGGCGAGGATCTGTTCGCACATCTTACGCCTGCCAAAGGGGGTGTAGCGGGCAGGATGTACATTCATGTGTGCCCAAGCGTCCAACTGTATCGGTTATTCCGGGTTACCGAGACAGGTTGGCAAGTGACAGGAGCCGTGGACCACCTGCGCAGGCGGGATTTTTACATAAGTAGTCCCTTTTCCTGCAGTAGAGGCCGCGGGTCGACCAAGTTTTTGTGCAAAGCCGAGTCCTTGCTCCCCATTCCAAAGGCCAACGTCATCATTTGGGTGGCATACAGGGTGGGCATCTGGAAATCGATAGCTATCTGAGCCTGGCGGGCATCAAGATTCATATGACACAGCGGACAAACAGTGACGACCGCATCAGCACCACAGTCGTGAGCGTCCTGCAAAATCTTGCCCGTCATCTCCAGGGCCAGGGGCGTCTGGGTGAGGGTCAGGGCGCCGCCACAGCAATCGGTCTTGTACGACCATTCAACCGTCTCAGCACCCAGGGCGCGCATCAGGTAGTCCATCTTCATCGGGTATTCAGCATGCTCGGCCTGGGTGATTTTGGGCGGCCGGGTGACCAGGCAGCCATAGTAGCAGGCGATTTTTAATCCCTTCAGCGGCTTTTTCACGCTGGCCTCAATCCTCTCCAGGCCAGCTCGCTCTACCAGCGTATCAAGCAGATGCTGTACAGCCACTGTCCCGCGGTAGGCATAGCCGATTTGCCCCTCGACCACTTCAGCCATATCCTCATCCTCAGCCACGGTGTGAGCGGCCGTTTTCATACGGGCGAAGCACGCGCTACACGGCGCAGTCACCGTATCCAGCCCCATTTGCTCAACGGTAGCCAGAGTGCGCATGGGCAGCACAGTGGCCAGGGTGTGATCGGTCGAGTGAGCCGGGGTAGAACCACAGCAAACCCAGCCGGGCGGCTCGACCAAATCTAGGCCAAGCACTTGCGCAGTGGCGCGGACGGTATGGTCGTACTCGGCGGCGGTGGAGTGGAGTGAGCAGCCAGGATAATAGGCTATCATTCCCTCAGTCGGTTCAACCGGCTTCACCCTCTTTGGCGGTCGGGTGCGGCCTGGGATGAGCTTGAGCTTGCGTCGTTTCATCATCTCCAAGCCCATGTCCATATCTTTCCGCAGTTGCCCTGTATCTTTCAGCAATTTCCGCGCCGTTGCCAGGTACATGCCACCCATCAAACCTACTTCGTACAGCCGACCTAGCAGATCGATGTCACGTAGGAAGATGCTGCTGAATTTGTCCACTTCGGGGAGGGCGGGAGGCAGCCCGCGTCTCTTGGCCTCGATACGCAGCGCGTCCATAACGCCTGCAATGTCCAGTCCCTGGGGGCAGCGGGTCGTACAGGTCTGGCAGGAGGCACATAGCCAGATAGTCCTCGACTCCAAGACGCTGTCATCGCCCAACTGGAGGGCCCGCATCACTTGGTTGGGCGTCAGGTCAAAGTGATCGGATAGAGGGCAACCGCTGGTGCACCTGGCGCACTGATAACAAAGAAAGATATTCTCATCAATATCACGCTGGATGGTAAGAGCCAAGGGCTCCCCCGTGTCCTGCCGAACGGTTGCGGCTGTTTTCGTCCTTGCCATACTCTCACCTCTCCCATATCACCTGCTACTGACTCTTGACGCTTCGGCTACGCCTGTCCCGAGCTACGCCGAGGGGCCCAGCACGGGTCTGGGCAGCAAACCCGCCCCTTCCACGATAGACCGGGTGGCCTCCTCCCACTCGATGGCCATGACATGCACGCCGGCCACACCCTCGACTTCCATCAACTGCTGAATCTGCTCGACGCAGATCCTGATGCCCTCAGCCCTCCAGGCGTCTCGTCGGGCGACCTTTTCCTCTTTGTCGATTCCCTTCACAGCAGCCGCCATGCGGTCAACATATTCGTCAGCGACGATCATGCCGGGTACCTTGTCGCGCATATATCTGGCCATACCACTGCTTTTGAGCGGCCCCACCCCGGCCAAGATAGCCACCTTCTCGTGCAACCCCATGTCCACTACCTTTTTCATAAATTCCTTGAAGCGTGGGATGTCGTAAATTAGCTGGGTCTGGATGAAATCGGCACCGGCGGCTACTTTCTTGGCTAACCGATATGGACGCCATTCGAAGGGATCACCGAAGGGATTGGCGGCAGCCCCAATGAAGAAGCACGGCCCGCCCCCTTTGATCTCTTCGCCGCATTGGAATTTGCTCTCGTCACGCAGGTCCTTGACCATATTAACCAACTGCAAGGAGTCGATGTCGTGTACGTTTTTGGCGGTGGGGTGATTGCCAAAGGATTGATGATCACCCGACAGACAGAGCACATTCTTGATGCCCAAGGCAGCCGCGCCCAGCAAGTCACTCTGTATAGCTAACCGGTTGCGATCCCGGCAGGTCATTTGAATGATCGGCTCCAATCCTTCTTGTACCAGGATGACCCCGGCCGCGATGCTGCTCATGCGCACAATTGCGGTCTGGTTGTCCGTGATGTTAGCAGCATCCACACATTCCTTAAGCAGCCCAACCTTGTCACGAATAACCTCGGCTTCATGGCTCTTAGGCGGCCCCAATTCACCCGTGACAACAAACTGACCGGCTGCCAGTACACGCTCCAGGTTGCTACCAGATTTGAAGCCGTTGGTCGAAACGTCCGTCATACCCCTACCCTCCTGCGCAGACTTGGTGCGTAGCCAAAAGGTCTCGTTTGGTGAAAGGCGATGCGTAACACGCAATCACGCCCTATGGTCGATAATCACACATTCCTTAATCGCGATAGTCTTCCGGCAGACGCAGATCATCGCGAATGATGCGACGCGGCCCCCCGTCGCGGCTTGTAGACCAATCCTTGGGCGGCTGCAACTCCATCAACTGGTCCAGCAATCCCAAGGCACTCATCCGCTCCCAGATGAGCTGCCAGGCACAAGGCACCTCTGGATTGATCTCGCACTCTCCATTTTGCGAGCCGCCGCAGGGCCCATTAAGCAATTGCTTGGAACAGCGGGCGATGGGACATATGCCCCCGGTCTGATCCAGGATGCAATTGCCGCACGCCTGGCAGCGTTCTTCCCAGATACCTTGCTCAGTAGGCAAGCCCAAGAACGTGGTATTTAGCCCCGGCAGTACCCGTTTGTCTGGGAATCTCTCCGCCAGCGTCTGCACGCCGATGCCACATCCCAGAGAGAGGATGGCGTCATAGTTCTCTAGCCTGTCTGTCAGTGGTTCTATGTACTCCCACTCGCACTGCCGTTGGACGGTGACCTCGTCGAAATCTTTACCATTGCCGTCCAGCTTGGTAGTCATGCGCAGCGCCGAGGCCAGAATGCCCACCTCCTTTTCGCCGCCAGCCAGGCAAACAGTAACACACGTACCGCAGCCCACCACCAACACATCTTGATAGCCATCCAGCATAGCCTTGATGTCCACCAGCGGCTTCTGTTCGGCAATTATCATACCCCACCTCCATGTCTAGTAGACGGAAAACGGAAACTGTAGGCTGGGAAGAGCACACGTCACCCAGGAACCGACCTTGCCAGGCGCGGGCTGTCTACGGTTTACCGTTTTTTCCCAGCGGATTTGGTCCAAGTTCCTTGATTTTCTCAACAAACTCTGTAGCTACCTCGGCAAAGCGAGCACCCATGGCTGCCGACAGGTTGACCATCCTGACACGCTCACCGTTAAGTCCAATCTGGTCCAGCAAGCTGCCCAGATACTTCACTCGCTGCTCTGCACGTAGATTACCTTCCAGGTAATGACAGTCCCCTGGCAGTCAGCCAGAGACCATGGCGCCGTCCGCACCATCTTCAAAGGCGCGCAGGGCATACAGCACGTCGAACTTGCCTGTGCAGGGCAGCTCGATCACCTTAATCGATGCCGGGTACCTGAGGCGCAGCCCGCCGGCTAGGTCAGCCGCGGCGTAAGCGCAGTGCCGGCAGCAGAAGGCAACAATGTTAGGTTCCCAGCCTGCCCCTTCCGAAAAGAGGCCCGTCCCTTCCGAGAAGGAGCCACTATCAATCACAGACATGTTATCCTCCGGATTGTCAACCCGACTCCTGGAACACACGCTCCGGTGCGAACAAGGCATCCACCTTGGGCAGTATTTGAGTGTCTGTGTAGTGCATTAAGTCAATAGCTTTGGCGGGGCACACAGCCGCGCACGAGCCACAGCCGTGGCACATGGCGGCCTCGATCTGTGCAGCGCCCAGGATATTCCCCACCCCCGTCAGGTTGGCAACAATATGGGGCGCACCATACGGGCAGGTCCGCACACATGTCAGGCAACCCACACAGCGATGCTCATCAACAATTGCTACACGCCCACCGGTCTCCATTGTGTCCTGCGACAGCAAGACGGCCGCCCGCGCTGCCGCTGCCTGGGCCTGGATAATCGACTCATCTAGAAGCTTGGGATAGTGAGCCAACCCGGCCATAAAGATGCCGTCCGAGGAGAAGTCCACCGGCCGCAGCTTGACATGGGCCTCCAAGAAGAAGCCATCCATATCTTGTGATACTTTAAGCTTGGTGCTCAACTCGCGCGCCCCCTCCG
>Ga0209536_100014978_pt1 | contig 11082 bp, 10 predicted proteins | sample DeeMarSeWOR28_12_FD_187461 | JGI IMG/M metagenome (GOLD analysis project Ga0209536, IMG submission 187461) | Marine sediment microbial communities from White Oak River estuary, North Carolina - WOR-2-8_12 (SPAdes) (version 2) | ecosystem: Environmental > Aquatic > Marine > Intertidal zone >... | reverse complement strand
GGATGTCCGACCCGATGAACTGCCCGAACTCCTTCGGGCTGATCTCTCCGAGTCCCTTGAAGCGGGTGACCTCGGCCGCCTTCAGCTCCGACTGGGCCCGCTCCGCTTCGGCGTCGCTGTAGCAGTAGCGGGTCTCCTGCTTGTTGCGGACGCGGAAGAGCGGCGTCTCCAGGATGTAGAGATGGCTCTTCAGCACCAGCTCCTCGAAGTAGCGCAGGAAGTAGGTGAGCAGCAGATTTCGGATGTGCATGCCGTCGACGTCTGCGTCGGTCGCGATCACCACCCGGTTGTAGCGCAGGCCCTCGATGCCCTCTTCGATGCCCAGCGCGCGCATCAGGTTGTAGAGCTCCTCGTTGCGGTAGATCGCGTCCCGCTTCATGCCGTGGCAGTTCAGCGGCTTGCCCTTCAACGCGAAGATCGCCTGGGTGAAGACGTCGCGGCACTGCACCATCACGCCGCCGGCCGAGTCCCCCTCGGTGATGAAGAGCGTCGTCTCCTCGCGGCGCTTGCCGCGCGGCATGTCGAAGTGGAGCTTGCAGTCCGTGAGCTTCGGGATCCGGATCGCGACCTTGCGCGCGCGCTCCTTCGCCTCCTTCTTGATCGCGGAGAGCTCCTTGCGCACCCGCTCGTTGCTCTTCACCTTCTCCACCAGCAGGCGCCCCTGGTCCGGGTGCTGGTGCAGCCAGAGCGCTACCTGCTCGCGCACGGCGGGCACCAGCCAGGAGCGCACGTCCGTCGAGCCCAGCTTGCTCTTGGTCTGGCTGTCGAAGACCGGGTCCTGGAGCTTGACCGCGACCGCACCGATGATGCCGTCGCGCACGTCCTCGCCCGCGAAGCTCTCCTTGGCGAAGTCGTTCACGCCCTTCAGGATCCCCTCGCGGAAGGCGCTCTGGTGGGTGCCCCCATCGTTGGTGTACTGGCCGTTCACGAAGCTGAAGTAGCTCTCGCCGTAGTTGGGCGTGTGGCTGAAGGCGAACTCGAAACGCTCCTGGCGGCAGTGCACGATCGGATAGAGCGGCGCCTCGTCGCCCATCTCGTGCGCGAGCAGGTCGGCGAGCCCGCCGCGGCTCTGGAAGCGCTTGCCCTGGTAGACCAGGCTGAGCCCGGCGTTCAGGAACGCGTAGTAGCGCAGGCGCTCCTCGATGAACTCCTCGTGCCAGGCGTAGTCGGGGAAGATCTCCCGGTCGGGCGTGAAGCGCACGAGGGTGCCCGACGCTGCCGACGCATCTCGGCCCTTCTGCTCGCCCTCGAGCACGCCGCGCCGGAAGCGGGCGCTGCGAAAGCGGCCGTCGCGCCAGCTCGTGACCTCGAAGTCCGCCGACAGGGCGTTCACCGCCTTCGTGCCGACGCCGTTCAGGCCGACCGAGAACTGGAAGACGGCGTCGTTGTACTTGCCGCCGGTGTTGATCTGGCTGACGCACTCGACCAGCTTCCCCAGCGGGATGCCCCGACCGTAGTCGCGCACGGACACGCTCTCGCCTTCGCGCGCGATCTCGATGCGGCGGCCCTCGCCCATGATGAACTCGTCGATCCCGTTGTCGACGACCTCCTTCAGCATCACGTAGATGCCGTCCAGGGGATGGCTTCCGTCGCCGAGGCGGCCGATGTACATGCCGCTGCGCAGCCGGATGTGTTCGAGCGCGTCGAGCGTCTGGATCGCGCGCTCGTCGTAGACGGCCTTGCCGCGGGCCATGGTCCTCGGAGCGATGCCGGTGGGGGAGGAGGTGGGCGGGAGGTCGCCGGGAGCTTCGGAGATCGGCCCGGGCCGCGCAAGCCGCCCCCGGGCGGGATTCGGGCTCGCCGTCGCCGGCGGCCTGTTAGCATGCGGCCATGCAGACGAAGGCCCGCATCCTGCTGGACGGTCTCGCGTTCCCGGAAGGGCCGCGCTGGCGCGACGATCGGCTGTGGTTCTCCGACATGCACGATCTGCGCGTGAAGACCGTGGACCTGGCCGGCCGGGTCGAGGACGTGCTCACGGTCCCGGGCTCGCCCTCGGGCCTCGGCTGGCTGCCCGACGGACGCCTGCTGGTGGTGTCGATGCACGACCGGCGCCTGCTGCGCCAGGACCCCCACGGACTCGTGAGCCACGCCGATCTCTCCGGGCTCGCCAGCTTCGACTGCAACGACATGGTGACCGACGCGCTCGGTCGCTCCTACGTCGGAAACTTCGGCTTCGACATCCACGTGCCCGAGCCGAAGCTCGCGCCGGCGGAGCTGGTGCTGGTGTCCGCCGCGGGCGACGCGCGCATCGTCGCGCGCGACCTGCTCTTCCCCAACGGGACGGTGATCAGCCCGGACGGACGCACGCTGATCGTCGGGGAGTCGTACGGCGCCCGCCTCACCGCGTTCGACATCGAGCAGGACGGGAGCCTGTCGAACCGCCGGGTCTGGGCGCAGCTCGAGGGCGCGGTGCCCGACGGCATCTGCCTCGACGCGGAGGGGGCGATCTGGGTGGCCTCGCCGCTCGGCAACGAGGTGCTGCGGGTCGAGGCGGGCGGCCGGGTGACCCACCGCGTCGCGGTCTCCAACCTCGCGATCGCCTGCATGCTCGGCGGTCCCGAGCGCCGGCAGCTGCTGGTCTGCACGGCGCCGACGGTGAATCCCGAACAGTGCCGGGCCCAGCGCGCCGGACGCATCGAGCTGGCCGAGGTCGACGTCCCGGGGGCCGGCCTGCCCTGACCCTCTTGCGCGCTCAGCCGCGGCGCGCGGCCTGCGCGGCGACCAGCCAGCGCAGCGCGTCGCCCTCGGACAGCGCCGGGCGCCGGCGCGCGTCGCTGGCGCGCTTGACGCGCTGGCGCAGTCCGCCTCCCAGCAGGCCGTGCCGGGCCAGACGCTCCAGGAAGGCGTCGTCGCCGTAGCCGCGCACGAACGCCGCGCCCAGCGCAGCGCGGTCGTCCGGCGCCTCGCGCAGCACCGAGCGCAGGCAGCCGGCCAGCTCGAGGGCCAGCGCGTCGAGCATCGGGTAGCCGGGCGCGTAGCTGGTCTCGAGATCGAAGCTGACCTGCCGGTCGCCGTGGATCAGCACGTGCTTCGCGCTGGCGTGACTCATCACCAGCCGTCGCTCGCCGAGCTCGAGCGCGCGCTGCTGCCGCCGCGCCAGCTCGCGGGCGAAGCGCTCGACGCACCCGGTCCGCTCGGCCAGCGCCCGCTCGCGGTCGGCCAGCACCGCGCTGAGCAGCGGGCCGGGACAGTACTCCAGCCAGAGTGCGACCTCGCCGGCGAGATCGGGCGGCAGCGGATGGGCGAGCAGCGCGGGCACGTCGAAGCCCTGGTCCCGCCACAGCGCGAGGTTCGAGCGCTCGAGGTCCCGGCGCTGTCGGGCCGTGACGCCGCGGCGGGCCTCGATGAAACGGTACGAGAAACGCTTGACCGGCTCGCGCCAGGCCGCCCGACGCCGGCGGTAGAGCTTCAGCAGCGCAGGCCTCCCCCCGATGCGGTAGAGGAGCAGCCGGTTGCCGGTTCCGGGATCGCGCCCGCCGCTCTGGAGGACACGCGGCTCGCCGAAGCGCGCGTCCGCTGCGTCGCCGCTCACGCGCCGAGCTGCGACCGCAGCGCCCGGGCGATCGCGTACTTCGACGTGGGCTTGTGCGAGCGCGCGCGGAAGCGCCGATCGAGAGCCCGGGCCGTCCGCTGCAGCAGGCGGGGATGTGCCAGGAACAGGCGCCAGGCGTCGTGCAGCCGCTCGCGCGCGGGATAGGCCTCCACGGTCTCGGCCAGCAGGCGGGGGCGCAGCTCGGCCGGAAGCGACTTCGAGATCTGCCAGAGGAACTGGATGATCTCGTGCGAGACGTGCTCCGCGACGTGGGCGCGGCTCAGCCAGACCATCTCGAAGTCGAACCAGTGGAAGCCGTCCTCGAACACCATCACGTGCTTGCCATCGCCGTTCTCGTGTACGAGCCGCGGGTCGCGCTCGTCGATCGCCAGCTGGTGGCGGCGCCCCCACTCGGGCAGGAAGCGGCGCCAGGTCCCGAAGCGCTCCTCCAGGTCGATGTCCGGGTCGCGCAGGTACTCGTGCAGCTTCGGTCCGACGCGATACTCGAAGACCGTGTAGCCACCCGGCGGACACTGCGGCGCCTCGATCACCACGTCCTCGAAGGTGTCGTAGACCCGGAAGCCGTGCTTGCGCCACACCGAAAGGCACTCGCGCTCGACCCGCAGCCGGGTCAGCGGCATGTAGGAGCTCTGGCGCGCGAGCACGACGTTCTCGAAGCTCTTGAGCAGCGTCTCGAGGCGGCCGCGGCTGCCGTAGTAGACCTTGACCACCGCGAAGCCGCCCCGAAACGGCACCTTGTACAGGTAGTTCCCGTTCTTGAGCAGCAGGTACGGACGCAGGTCGTCGAAGCGGAGCGTCTCGCTGGACATCGCGGCCGGAGCGTATCGCGGCCGCCAACCCGGCGCTCAGCGGCGATCTCCGCGCAGCGCGTCAGCCCAGCTCGTCGAGCAGCTCCGGCAGCTCGGCCAGATCGGCGATCGCGTGATCCGGTCTCGCGCCCTCGTGCTCGGCCAGCGCCGCCTGCGGGTCGCGCACGCGGCGCGTCACCCAGGCGGTGCGGATGCCGAGCGCGGCCGCCCCACCTACGTCGGCGCGCAGGCTGTCGCCGACGTGCAGGACCTCCTCGGGACCGACGTCGAGCCGGGCCATCACCGCCTCGAAGATGCGCGGATGAGGCTTGCGCAGCCCCAGCGCGTCCGAGACGACCACGGCATCGAGCCGTTCGGCCAGCTGCGAGGCCTCGAGGATCTCCTGCGCCGTCGGCGAGTGGCTGAAGTTCGAGCACAGGCCGGTGCGCACCCGCTCGCGCAGGACATCGAGCAGGGGCGCGTGGTGGGAGGGAACGCGCACCACCGACCGCAACGCGGCCATGTGGATCCGAGTCAGGCGCTCCGCCAGCTCGGGATCCTCGAGCCCCACCCGCGCGAGCAGGTCCGTGAAGCGCTCGAAGGTGGGAACCTCGCGGTGCTGCGAGTAGTGGCTCTCGCCGAACGCGCGCACGCCGGCCAGCATCGCCTGGTTGAAGGCGTCGAAACCGATCTCGACGCGCTCGGCGACGGCGGCGTGCACCCGGCGGGCGGAGGCCGGCAGGCGCTGCCCGGCGTGCTCCACGCTCGGCAGGTCCTCGAAGCGCAGGTCGACCAGCGTATCGAAGAGGTCGAAGACGACGGCGCGGATCGGCACGCTCAGCGGCCGCACGCCAGGCTCGCTTGGCCGCGCTTCACGGGCGCGAGGATCCGGTCCGCTCGAGGCAGAGCAGACCGATGCGAGCGCCGGTCGGTCGACGGGTCATGGCCATGGATGCTCCCGTGGTCGGCGCAGTGTACGCCGCTGCTCCCGATCCCGCCGTCGCGAGCGCCGACGACCGGCGATACCGTATCGCCGCGGTGGTGAAGACAGTGAGCAGCGAGCCCGGCGTGGGCGTGTGAGCCGTGCGCATCCCCCCCACGCTCGACCCGGACGAGATGCGCCGCTTCCTCGCGACGTTCCTCTACCGCGAGCAAGCCTTCCTGGTCGACGAGATCCGGAGCATCGACCCGGAGGACCGGCGCATCGAGGCGCTGATGGACGCGGACAGGCCACTGCCGATCGCCCCGCACCAGCGCGTCGGCCCGGGACATCCCGCCCACGTGTCGGCTGCGGAGCTGCTGATGATCACCGGGAACCTGGGCTGTCTGCACGCGTGGATCTATCACGGCTGTCGCTGGGACGAGGGCTGGTCCGGCTTCGGCAACCGCATCCATCGCGCCGATTTCAAGCGGATCGCACGCGTCGACGCGCCGCTCGAGCTCGAGTCGCGCGAGAGCCGTTCGCGGATCGGCGAGCGCCGCATCGTGCTCCGCTACGACTTCCACTTCCGGCAGGACGGCGAGCTCGTCTACGTCGGCGATCAGACGGCGATGTTCGTCAAGGACGCGGCGCTGTGAGTCGACCCCTGGCGGCTTTTCGGCATCGCGGCGTCGTGGAGGGATTCTACGGCCCGCCCTGGGCCCACCGGGATCGGCTGTGGTGGATCGAGCGCCTGGGCGCGTGGGGCATGAACCGCTACGTGATCGCGCCGAAGGACGACCCGCTGCAGCGCGAGCGCTGGCGCGAGCCCTACCCGTCCGAGGCGCTGCGCGAATTCGAACAGCTGGTCGAGGCCGGGTCGCGCCACGGAGTGGAGGTCGGCTTCGCGATCTCGCCGGGCCTGTCGATCCGCTACTCGTCGGCGCAGGATCGGGGCGCACTGGTGGACAAGCTCGCGGCGTTTCGCGAGCTCGGCTCGCGCTTCCTGTGTCTGGCCCTCGACGACGTGCCCTTCGATCTCGCCCACGAGCCGGACCGCCGCGCGTTCGATTCCCTGGCCGCGGCCCACTGCGCGCTCGCCCACGAGGTGCGCGACGCGATCGGCGAGGAGTGTGCGCTCTGGCTCGTGCCGACCGACTACCTGGGCTGCGCGGGCTCCGACTACCTGGACGAGCTCGGCAGCTCGCTCGCGAGCGGAATCGAGGTGGCCTGGACCGGGCGGACGGTGCTGAGCCCGACCATCCAGGCGGAAGAGATCCGCGCACGCGCGGCCACCCTGCGCCGCCCGCTACTGCTCTGGGACAACACGCCCGCCGCCGACGGACCCATGCGACGCATGCTGCACCTGAACCCCTACGTCGGCCGCGACCCGGAGATCGCGGCGTCCGCCACGGGCGTGCTGCTGAACCCGATGCAGCACGCGCGCGCATCGGGCGTGACGGTCTTCACCGCGGCGCGCTTCCTCGCCGACCCCACGGGCTACGACCCGGAGTCCGCCTGGCAGGAGGCGGTCCTCGAGCTGGGTGCGGGGGCGAGCGAGGCCTTCTCGCTGTTCGCACGTGCCCATCGCTTCTCGCCGCTGTGCCCGGAGGACCGGGATCTCGAGCTCGAGCAGGCTCTGGTCGACGCGCGCACCCGCTGTGAGAGCGACGAGGATCCCCGACCGGCGCTGGCCCGCCTGCGCGCGCGGGTCGCAGAGCGCGAGGGCGTCGGCGAACGCCTGCGCAGCGACCTCCGCGACCGGCGTCTGGCCGCCGAGCTCGCACCCTGGCTCGATGCCCACGCGCGCGAGACCCGCTGCATGGCGACGGCGCTCGACTGCGCGGACGCGCTGCTCGGGGGACGGACCGCGAAGGAGCGGGTCTTCGCGTTCTTCGCACTGGAGTCGAAGCTCTCGCGCGAGCCGCTGCCGCCCGAGACGAGCTTCGGCCCGCGTCGGGTGCTCTACCCGCAGCTCTCGCAGCTGCGCGACGACGCGATGGCACTGGCGGACTCGGATCCGTGCCTCGTACGCGACCGCTGCCTCGCGGACGAGGTCGTCGCGCTCGCCGAACGCCTCGCGCTGGCGCGTCTCCGAGCTGCTTGAGGAACGCTCCGGCCGGTGGCCGGAGCGCTGGCTTCAACGGCGCGGGCCTCCGCGATAGCCGCCGCCACCACCGCCGCCACCGCGCTGCCGCTCCTGGGCCTCGTTGACCCGCAGCGGTCGCCCGCCCATGTCCTTTCCGTCGAGTGCGTTGCGCGCCGCCTCGGCACTCTCCTCGGTCTCGAATTCGACGAATCCGAAACCGCGCGAGCGACCCGTCTCCCGGTCCATGATCACCGCGACCGAAGCCGTGGGCCCGTGCTCCTCGAAGAGGCCGCGCAGATCCTCTTCCGTTGCCGTGTAGGGGAGATTTCCGACGTAGAGCTTCTTTCCCAAACCGATCCGTCCTCGATGTCGCCCGCTCCGAGAGTGGGCGACGGCTTGTGCAAGGCCCGTCAGGGCGGCATACCTTATCATGCGTGTTTCCCGCTGCGGTGCGGGAATCGAGTGCGCTGATTGCGCCCCAGGGATCCCACCCGGAACGTGAAGGCATCCTGCCCCCGTCGGGCCGACAGCCGATTCGCCGGCTCACCGCTCCTCCGGGGCCGGAAGCCACTGCCGTCGACGGAACCGGATACACGGTCGCGGCCCGCCTCCGCGCTGCGCTTGCCCCCCACTTCCCCGCAGGAAGGCCCATTCCGAGGCACTGGCGAGGCGCCAGACGCCAGAAGAACGGGCACGCCGTTGAGCCCGGCGCGCCTCGCCGCCCTGCTGCTCGCCCTCGGCGCTCCGGCCGCGGCAGAGCCCTTCGACGTGCAGTCGCTCGCGACCGCGCTGCGAGTGGTGCAGGCGGACCTGGTCGACCTGGATGGAGACGGCGTCGGTGACCTGCTGTGGACCGGCGTGCGCGGGCTGCCTCCGGAGGAGGAGCGCACCCTGCACGTCCACTATCGAGAGGCCCCGGCCGCTCACCTCTCGCAGACTCCACACCTGGCGCGGGCGCTTCCGCCGGGCGTCGCGGCCTACGACCTCGCGGAGCTCGACGGGCGCCCCGGCCTCGAGCTGCTGCTGCTGCGCCGGCACGCGATCGAGCTGCTCTCGCTGCACGGACGCGAGGTCCGGAGCGAGACCATCCCGGTACCCGGCGATCCCACGATCGCCGTCGTGCGCGACGAGCGCGGCGTCGATCGGCTCCATCTCGCACGCAGCGGCCTCGGACGCGCGCGCTTCCTGGTCCCCGGGATCGGCCGTAGCGTGCTGCTCGCGAGAGACGGCGGACTGGTCGCCGAGCTGGAGGTCGGCGCGCGGGCGAACTTCTTCGCCCCACCGCGCCCCGGACCGATCGTCACCGAGAGCGAGGTCGAGTTCTACTTCGACCACCCGCGGCTCACGGGAGGCGACGTCGACGGCGACGGCCGCACGGACCTGATCGCGAGCAGTCGCCACGCACTGCGGATCTTCCTCCAGGACGAGTCGGGCGGCTTCACGTCCGAGCCGCAGCGGATCCTGCCGCTGCACCGTCTCTCCGAACAGGACCACATCCGCAACGTCGGAGCGGTGCGGGTCGACCCCTTCGACTTCGATCGCGACGGTCGCGTCGACCTGTTGATCTCGTCGACCCGGGGGAGCCTGTTCGGCGGCACCACCGAGATCACGATCCACCGCAACCGCGACGGCGACTGGAATCTCGATGCGCCGGATCAGCGCTTCCAGATCGAGGGCGGGCTGGCGATCCACGAGCTGCTGGACCTCGACGGGGACGGCCGGGCCGAGCTCGTCTCGGTGCGCATCCCGACCGGTGTGCTCGAGCTGGTGGAGGTCCTGCTGACGCGCGCGATCGACGCAGAGATCTCGATCCGGCGTACCGGCGGCGAGCAGCCGTTCGAGGACGAGCCGTGGCTGCGCTGGAAGCTGGGCGTGCCGATCAGCTTCGAGACCTTCCGCGCGCGCGGCTTCGTCCCGACCCTGGGCGCGGACGTGGACGGCGACGGCCGACGCGACCTGCTCGGCTCCGGCGACGGGGAGCAGCTCGAGGTCCGACTCGGCGATCCCGAGCGGGGCTACCGCACCCGCAATGCGACCCAGCCGCTCGACACCGGTGGCCGCATCCGTTTCGGCGACGCCGACGGCGACGCACTGCCCGACTTCGTCATCTACGACTCGCGCCGCCCCGGAACGCCGATCCGCATCGCCCGCAACCGCGGCGTGCTCGGCGATCCGGCCCTGACGGACGGGGGCGGAGACCCGGCGCGGATTCGATAGCCTGACGCGTATGGCGCTGCCGCCCCTTCCGCCGCAGGATCCCGCGATCGCCTGGCCGACCGGGAGCTGGCCCGAGCGCGAGCCCGGACCGGACGTCGACACGCAGCGCCTGGCGGCCGTGCTCGAGCGCAGCTTCGCACGGCCCGAGCCCCCGGAGGTGGGAGTGACCCACGCGCTGCTGGTGATCCACCGCGGCGCACTGGTCGCGGAGCGCTACGACGCCGAGAACGGACCCGAGACCACGCTCCCCTCGTGGTCGATGGCGAAGTCGGTGCTGTTCGCGCTGGTGGGCGTCCTCGTGCGCGACGGGTGTCTCCGCGTCGACGCGACCGCCGGGGTGCCGGCCTGGCAGCGGCCGGGCGATCCGCGCGCGGCCATCACCGTCGACCAGCTGCTGCGCATGAGCAGCGGACTCCAGTTCGACGAGGAGTACACCGACCCGGAGACCTCCTCGACCATCCAGATGCTGTTCGGAGCGGGGAAGGCGGACGTCGCTGCGTTCGCGGCGAGCTTCCCGCTGCTGCACGAGCCGGATACGGTGTGGTCGTACTCGAGTGGCACGAGCAACCTGCTGTCGGAGCTCGTCGGCCGCACGGTCGGCGGCGGCGAGGCGGGCATGCATGCGTTCATGCGCCGCGAGCTGCTCGATCGGATCGGCATGCGCAGTGCCAGGCCACTGTTCGATGCGGCCGGCACCTGGATCGGCTCCTCGTTCCTGTTCGCCACCGCCCGCGACTTCGCGCGCTTCGGCCTGCTCTGCCTGCGCGACGGCTGCTGGCAGGGAGAGCGCCTGCTGCCGCCGGGCTGGATCGACTACGGCCGCACGCCGACGCCCGGCTCCCAGGGCGAGTACGGCGCGCACTTCTGGCTCGCGACCGACGGCACGGACACGTTCTCCGCCAACGGCTACCGGGGCCAGTACACCGTGATCGTTCCCGAGCGCGATCTGGTGATCGTTCGGCTGGGGACGTCGATGCCGGAGCAGAAGCGGGGGACGTTGCTGATGCTGTCGGAGCTGGTGCGCTGCTTCCCGACGCTCGGGCCCGGCTCGGCCGCCAACGCCTGAGCGCGGCGGCGTACGAGCGGGCTCCCCGAGTCGCCGCCCTGGCGCCGGATCGGAGAGCCGACCGGGGGGTGGGCCAAGGGGGGGCGGGCGACGACTCGCCCTCAGCGTCACACCGCGGTGTGACGGATGCGGTCACACCGGCGGTCGCAGCTCCACCGTGCTCAGCTTCCCCGCTCGTGCACGAGGATGCTCTGCTTGTCGTCGAACAGGACCCGGATCTTTCCGGGGCCGGCGATGCCCTGCACGACACCGAGCCCGAGCTTCGTGTGGTCGATCCGGTCGCCCGCCGAGAAGCTGTCCTGGAGCCGGTAGGCGCGCACCGGCCGCGAGAGGTCGGCCTGCACGACCTCGTCCACCGCCGCGGCGGGCCTGGGGCGCGGGCGCGGCTTCGGCTTCACCCGACCCGCGCCGGGCTCCCAGGCGAGCGTCAGCTTCGGCGCATCGGAGAGG
>Ga0209536_100014977_pt1 | contig 11082 bp, 1 predicted proteins | sample DeeMarSeWOR28_12_FD_187461 | JGI IMG/M metagenome (GOLD analysis project Ga0209536, IMG submission 187461) | Marine sediment microbial communities from White Oak River estuary, North Carolina - WOR-2-8_12 (SPAdes) (version 2) | ecosystem: Environmental > Aquatic > Marine > Intertidal zone >... | reverse complement strand
GTCTTGAAAATAAGTGAGAGAAGCTCAGGTTTGGGCCAGGGGTAAAATCCGTTCAAGGAATTCAGGCGTCAGCCTTTTATGTTGCCCCTGAATATTGAACAATTACTTTTTTTGTTGCCATAGCCTATAAATCAATGTAGATAATAATAAAATTATTATATCATAAAAAACTTCTCCGTTTTTTTTAAGGAGAAAATAGATTTGAGATTGTTAACAATAGGTTGCGGACACATTGGTTCAGTTATGGCTAGGTACCTGTCTGAAAGCCTGCCTTCAACTGAAATTGTGGTCTCTGACAGTCTCCTAGATAGAGCAGAACAAGTGGTCGCATCCATAGGTAGCAGTAACTTAAGAGCAGTCCAACTTGAAGCCTCAGATTATGATAGCCTCATTGATTTATTAAATGGAGTCGACTTGGCAATAGGACTTGCTCCTGGCAGGCTAGGGTTCCTTTCTATGAAAGCGTGCATTGATGCTGGAGTGGACATGGTTGATCTTTCATACATGTCTGAGGACCCTCTAATGCTACATAATGAAGCTTTGAAAAAGGGTGTAACTGTAATCCCTGATTGTGGTTTTGCTCCAGGTCTTACAGATACAGCTCAATACGTAACTATCGCATCTACAGGTAACGCAACAGACTACGGCGATCTTACGGTTGCTCGACAAAATCTTACAGGAACAGGTAACTCAGTAAAAGGAATTTTTTCAGGAGGTGAGAGCCCAAGTTTAGATGGAACGATAGATCAATTAATTATTGCCAATGGTGGAACATATACTGGTGGAACCGAAAGGTTTACAATAGATACTAATGGCAAGGTTGGTATAGGAACAACCTCACCAAATTCGTTATTGCATATTTCTACTGCCAACTGGGGTTCTCCACATTTTGAGATTTGGTGTACAGATGGTGGAGCCAGATTATTTGCTGAAGCATATGCTGGAACAAGTGTTAAATTCGGTACATCAACCAATGTTCCTTTAATATTCTACACAAATAATCAAGAACGTGGAAGGTTTGATACAGGCGGAAGTTTCTTTGTAGAAAACTATATTAGTGTCGAAGGTAACACTGGCGCTAATGTAGCAACAATAACTGGTACAGCTAACTATGGAGCATTTAAATCTGAAGGCTCACGATATGTTTCATTACAGCCGGGTGGCAATGATTATTTCCGATTTGATTCTGATGCACACTTTACTATACAGCATCCAAGTGGTGGAACAAGTAGAGAACGAATAGGTATTGGAACACACAGTCCAGGTGAAGAATTTGATATAGTTAAGTCCGGAGCGGACACTCCAGTTACTGCACGTATATGGAACTGGGCATCAAGCGGAGATTTAAATAAATCAGAAGTTGTTATTAAAACACATCCTTCTGGAGGAGATCCGTCTTTAATATTTGATCTTAGCACGGATGGCAGTTTTGGAACCAGTGGCCAAACGTGGTCTATGGGTATAGATAATAGTGATGGCGATAAACTTAAAATATCTACAGGGTCTAGTCTTGGGACGAACGATCGTATAATATTCCATACCGATGGGGATATAGGAATAGGCGTAGATGGTGGATCGTATTTTATACAGGCTGGCAAAAATCAGGCTAATAGTACGAGAATACATATTAGTAATACACAAGTAGATGATGCAGCAAGTGCAGGATTCCAAGCACATGCAGATACGTGTCATTTATATGGATTGGCTGCAAGTTCTGCAGCAACTGGTACAACAACCGATGGACACCCGTATGCAAATGGCGTTTTATTCTTAGCACAAAATGCCGATCGTATGCATTTAAGAACCTTTGGCAGTACTGCACCTGTTCAAATATTTACAAACAATTTGCATGCAATGACGGTGTGTGGAACAACACAAAATGTTGGTATTGGAACCACTCTTCCACACGAAAAACTTACAATAAATGGTCGCGTGGCATTACAATCTGGTTCTGCTCCAGGCGCAGCACATGATGTTGATGGATACGGCACTGTTTATGTAGATTCTTCTGATAATAAATTATACTATCAGTATTACAATAGTTCTCCAGTCGATCTAACAGCTGGTGGAGGAAGCGGAGATGTTACAAAGGTCGGAACACCAGTAGACAATCAAATAGCTGTGTGGACTGGCGATGGAACAATAGAGGGAGATTCTAATTTAATTTGGAGTGGATCCACTCTTTCTTCAGACACTGGTTGGCTTGCGTTAAATAATGGTAGAGCGTATATAACTCGTACCGATGGAACGCCAATCTATGGCGAGTACAGAACTTCTGGAGAAACTACTGGAACAAAAACTACTGTTACGCTACGAGCAAGAGAAATAACCACAAATTCTGTTTCTGATGGTTTTGGGCCACAAGCGCTATTTGCAATTCAAGACCCAGACAATGGTGTTAGGACACTTGGTAGTATTAGTGTAGTTAGAGATGGCGCTTATAATAGTGGCATGATGCAATTTAATACTATAAATGCAGGCTCTGGTAGTGTTAAAATGGTTATTAAGCCAAACGGAAAGATTGGCATCGGAACAGATAGCCCCGCAAGATCGTTACATGTTAATTCAGGAACAGCAGATTCATACATACATTTCACAAGTGACTTTACAGGAACAACCTCTTTAGACGGTTTTAGTGTTGGAATTTATGAATCTGGAGCCATAATATGGCAAAGAGAAGATGCGCCAATTAGGTTCGGCACCAATGGCATCGAGCGTATGAAATTGAATGAAATTGGTAACCTTGGAATAAATACTCCTCTACCACATGAGCGATTAACAGTGAATGGTCGCGTTGCTTTACAGGCCGGTGCATCACCAGAATCAACGCATGAGGCAGATGGTTATGGTACAGTTTATGTAAACTCTTCTGACAATAAACTTTACTACAAATATTATGGTCAGTCGGCTGTTGATTTAACATCTGGTGGCGGAGCTGGAGGGTATTCAAGCGATGGATTCACAAGTCAGACATCAGTTAATGTAACGCATAACTTTGGAGTTTATCCAATAGTACAAGTAATAGATGATACTGGAACAGTATTTGTACCAGAATCAATAGTTCATAATTCGGTAAATGATTTTACCGTAACATTTGTAAGTTCGACCACTGGAACAATAATTTCCAAGGCATAAAAAGAAAAGAGGTAATATGAGGTAATTAGAATGCGAATAGACAATCCGACCGTACTTGGAGATATTATTATCTCTGGAGGCATCATAAACAAAGACCTAACCGAAACACTCCAGGTTATTCGTCAAGCTCTTGATGGATACGGTGGTGGGGGTATTTCCGCAGCACAGGGTGCGGATGGATATCTAGCATTCTTTACTGGCCCAGATGCAATCGCTGGCGACAACGATTTATTCTGGGATAGAGAAAATAATAGATTAAACTTAAGAAACTCGTTATATATGAACTCTGACGGAGAGTCTTCTAACGCCCAGCTATATGTAAGAAATAAGGCAGCTTCTACTGGCGCAACTACATATATGGCTCAGTTTGGTGGCGGTGATAGTGCAACGGCATGGCACCACTTTAAGGCAGCGGGCGTCGGCGGCTATACAGCAAGTTATACGATAGATGATACTGGATTATTTATAGGACATAATTCTAGCAGTCGCAATATTACGATGGGAACCAATTCCAGTACTGATTTTGAAATACAAACCTCTGGAGATGTTAGGGTCCATAATCATATGTATATAGATGATGATCTTATGGTTGGAAGTATAAACTCTGCGGGTTCTACGCTTAGTGTTCAGGGAAATGCTTCCATTGGATCATCATCTTTTGCAACAAGTGCTGGCCCGGCTAATGGTCTGTTGGTTGAAAGCAAATTGCACATTGGGGCAACAGATCTTACGGAACTTATACACACAGAAACCAGTTCTGGATATGCACAAATATATCACCAGCACACAGGATCGGGCCCTACAGACTTTGTTGGTGCAACATATCGAATGGATTACCAATGCAGCGTTGGTATCGCTGCATATAGTGCAAACAGTGAGTGGTCTGGCTGCGGATTTTCTTACGCGGGAGCCATTCTTCTTACAACCCCATATGGAACTTATACGCCAGAGCGATTCCTTTTCGGAACAAGAGGCCAAACGCCATTGCACATTTTATCTGGTGGCGCACACACTATGACGGCGCACATCAACCAGCATGTTGGAATCGGAACAACACTTCCGCATGAGCTGCTGACATTAAATGGTCGCATGTCTATGAAGGGAACGACAGAGCCTATAGAGGTCGGTGACACATCAGATGGTTACGGAGCGATATATGTTAGTTCAGCAGATAATAAGCTTTATTATAAATATTATAATGACGACGCAATTGATTTAACATCTGGCGGTGGAGGCGGGGTTACATCGGCCCAAGGTGCCGATGGATATATAGCATTCTTTACTGGCTCAGATGCCATAGCTGGTGATAATAATTTATTCTTTGATAGAGAATTGAATCAATTACAACTTACTGGTCCTGGTGGAATTAATTCTATCAGCCCTATAGTTACAATAGGTGATGGTGATACTCGCCTCGGTGGTTATGCACAATATAGATATCAAGAAACAAGTTCTGGTGCAGGTATAGCTTTATATCATGCCAGAGGAACATATGATTCTCCGGCCCAAGTAACAAGCAGTGATGAGTTAGCAAAACTTCAAGGAGTTGGGTATACTAGTACTGGTGCATGGAACACTGCCGTACAGCTCGATCTTGCATGTTATGATTATTCTTCTGGTGCCAATATTCCTGGTCAAATTAGATTCAGATTAAGGGACAGTTCTGGTGGCTTTAATTACCATTTTCGTTTTAATTCCGACAGCCAAATGCACTTTAGAGAAACTGTTACATCACCAACACCTTCTTCAGGCTACGGTGCCCTTTATGTGCAAACCGATGGTAAGATTTATTTTAAGAACGATGGTGGAACAGAATATGATCTAACTGCCACAGGAATATCTGGAAGTGGATCTAGTGGCACTGTTGCATTTTGGAACGGGTCTAGCTCATTAACATATGATGGGGGATTTACTTGGGATGCTTCTGGAAATAGACTTGGTATAGGTACTGGTGTTTCGGCTGCAGAAAATATTCACATTTATGCTACTCAGCCAACAATTCAATTGGAAGATAAAGATACAGGCGATGTATTTAGACTTCAAAATGATTCTGGTGTATTTTCAGTTTATAACAAAACTGATGCAAGGGCAGATTTTAATATTGATGGCAATGGAAATATTGGCATTGGAACCGATAATCCAGATTCTCTATTGCACTTATATTATAATGGAACAAACAGTCAAGTAAGGTTGAAATTAATACATGACAACGCTGATACAACCAAATACTGTACACTTCAATTAGGCACTGTAGATGGAAAGAGCACTCTTCTTTATAAACTTGGTGCTACATTTGCTGGAAGCTATGAGGGGATTGCTAGAGAGGGTTCAACAGAATTATGGGCGACTGGATCGAAGCTTGGACTATTAACAACTGGTGGCCCAATTCATATTATGCCGGGACAGAAAAATATTGTAACTATTACACAAGAACGAAATGTTGGTATAGGAACCCAATTTCCATTTCACGAACTAACTGTAAACGGTGTAATCGCGTTACAAGATCACGGGACACCTTCTCTTGAAGTTGATGGCTATGGATTATTATATGCTAAGTCAGACGATAAACTTTACTTTAAACCATATGGACAAAGTGAAATTGATCTAACATCAGGCGGAGGCGGCGGAGGAGTTACCGCAGCCCAAGGGGCTGATGGCTATTTGGCATTCTTCACAGGTGATGATGCAATCGCTGGCGATAATGATTTATATTGGGATAGGGAAAATAATTATCTTGGTATAGGGACGTCTTCTCCAGTTACTCCATTGCATGTACAAAGAGATTTTGCTGGAGGAACATTTTTTAAAGTACAAAATGCTAGTACAGCAGATGGTGCAGGAACCAGAATATTTACTCAGTCAGACGGCAATCAGCTGTATATGTGTTCGTTTGGCACGAATAGAACTGGCAGTGTCGGAGGAATAACCACCCAAAACCAAGCTTCTCTATTTTCCAATGGCGCAGACAATCTTGTAATTGGAACCTACACAACTGCACCATTTTATTTGATAACAGATAATGTTCCAGTGATGTATATGGACACCAATCAGAATGTTGGTATCGGAACTACATCTCCATCTGGAAAACTTGAAATTAAAGACAATGGATCCAACAAGAGTTATATGGTATACATTCGTCAAGACGATCATAATGTTTATGGACTTGGGATTGTAAATACTTCAGCACCCGCTGGAGGATTCCAAGCTTATCAGAACAATAATGGCAACATCTACTTAATGCAAAATAATACTTCTTATGCTATTGCATTAGGAAGAAATACTGGTGGAGGATCAACATCAGATTTATTTATTGAAGGAAGTACTGGTGATGTTGGTATAGGAACTGATAGTCCAAGCTATCCTCTGGATGTGAACGGAAACATGCGCGTTCAGGGCACCATTACTGGGAATGCAGGTGGAAACGCTCTTAGAGTTCAAACTTCTAATGGCTATATAGATTTGGGACCACAAAATGGAAGTTTCTGTCACTTTAGCACGGATATAGGAAAATATTATTTTGATGACACAGTATATTTTGGATCGAATAAGATTGGCAGTTATAGTACTACTTTTACTTTAGAAGCAGGTGAGGGAAATGAGGTTTTATATTTGTTGTCGACCGGAAGACTTGGCATCGGAACTTCGTCTCCACAAAACACTTTAGATGTTGAGGGTGGAGTTGCAATAGGTGCGGGATTTTCAGGAACAAGCACTGCATCTGCCAATGGACTCATTGTAGAGGGAAATGTTGGTATTGGAATAGCTAGTCCGGCATACAAGCTTTATGTTAAGACATCTGAAGATACAGCGAGTTACGGAGTAATATACAACGATAGCACTGGAACATCTGCATCAGCAACACTGGCTGCGTGGGGTTCAGAGGGCTGTATGTATATGATAGGAAAAAGCTCGGCTTCAGCAGGAAGTTATGCCGGAAAGCCTATAGCTGGTGCAGGTATATTAATGTCTAATTATTCAAATAAGATGATAATTGGATCGTTTAATTCAACTCCAGTTTATTTTATGTCTGGAAACACTCTCGCAGCAACAATAAGCACAGATCAAAATTTTGGAATAGGAACAGATTATCCGCATGAAAAACTCACTGTAAATGGACGCATTGCTCTTCAGGCTGGTGCGACATTAGGAGCAGAACACGATGTTGATGGTTACGGAACCGTTTATGTGGATTCTTCTGATAACAAGCTTTATTATCAATACTATAATACTTCTCCTGTTGATTTGACAGCGGGCGGAGGAAGTGGAGTTTCTGCAACACAAGGTGCCGATGGTTATGTTGCATTTTTCACAGGCAGTGATGCAATTGCTGGAGACAATGATTTATATTGGGACAGAGAATTAAATCGTCTTAAAATTCACAAAACATATTTTCGTCCAACTGGAAATGTTGGTTTAAATAGTGGAAACCCAACATACGGATTGGTTGTTCAAAACTACTCAACAGAAAACGACGGTATGGTGTGGGTAGCAGCTAATTTGAATAATAGCGGAAAAGGACTTGTAATCTATTGTAACACTCGCCAAAGTGGCGAAGATGCAGTGGCGGCGTTTGAAGTTATAGATAGGAATAACAATAGCAATGTAATTACCATGGGTGGCAACATGGGTCTTGGCGTTGCCGATCCAGATGAAAAGCTTGAAGTAAATGGCGCAATACATATTGGCAACACATCCAATTCTAATAACGGAACGCTTAGATATACTGGCTCCGTATTAGAGGGCCGACAGGGTGGAGCATGGGGCAAGATAGTTACGCCAAGTTCAGGTGTATCTGGTGCAGTGCAGTTTGCTGACGGATCGTCATATTTCAGTTCGGATGATTCTAATTTTCATTGGGATAATAGTAATGACAGGCTTGGAATAGGGACAAATAGTCCATCTTATGACATTCATACATACTCTACATCAAGCGGCCTAACAAATGTTGCAGTACAAAATACTAATGGAACCAATACTGGAACTGGAGCGTTGTTTAATGTAATTGGTGACAGTTTCTCTGGAGCTCTTAAGGCATATAATAGCGGCGAGGCATCTGTTTGGGACGGAATTACTATAAAGAAGAGCATAGGGTTATATGCATGGAATGCTGAAAGAATGCATATTTCTACTGGTGGGATACCTGCTCCTATTCATTTTGTGATCAGTCTTAAGCATGCTATGACAATTCATGGTACCAATCAAAACATTGGTATTAAAACATTTGATCCGTTTGAAGCACTTACTGTAAATGGTGCCATCGCACTTGGTGAGCTATCTGGGCTGAACGCCGACTTAGACCAAGATGGTTACGGAAGGTTGTATGTAAAGTCAGACGACAAGCTTTATTTTAAACCATATGGTCAAGATGAAATCGATCTTACATCAGGTGGTGGAGGCGGAATTACCGCAGCACAAGGTGCGGACGGCTACATCGCTTTCTTTACTGGAAGCGATGCAATAGCCGGTGACAATGATTTATTCTGGGATAGAGCAAATAATAGATTAGGAATTGGAACATCAACACCAAGTTCTAAATTAGAAATAGCCACGGATGCAACAGGAAGTGTACTTACAGATGGCCTGATTATATCATCATTAGGAGGAACACAACTTCACCTATATGACACTGATGCTGGATCAGATGGAACGTTTTACTTCCAATCAGCCAGTGGAAAGCTGTATATCGGAAGCTGTGACTCACCTGGAACTGGCGGCGTATCTGATAAATTAATTCTTGACGGTGGCGGAAACTTCGGTGTAGGAAGAACCCCGACAACAGACGTTTTTGAGGTCCAAGGAAATATTGTAAGTTACAGTGGAAAGATATTTGGTCTTGGTACATTTGGCGGAGGAATGAAAGATATAGCCAACAATAAGATGTTGGTGTATCAAGATTGGGATGCGAATAATGGAGACTTCTTACGATTAGGCCACGGTGGAACATCAGCCGACACAGAAAGGCTTTGGATTACACAGTCACAGGGTGCTTATTTTGAAGGATGTAATGTTGGTATTAATGTAACAGATCCATCAAAGTCACTTGAAATCGACGGACACATTCTTTTAAGTGGTGGGTCCGATAGATATATATGGTGGGATTTCGGTGGCGGCATTAAAGATAATAGTTTCAATACATACATTTTGCGTCAAGCATGGGATGCCACAAACGGAAACTGGCTGCACCTTGCAGCTGGTGGTAGTACTACAACTCAATATATTAAGATTACAACTAGTAAGGGCATTCAAATGATGGGTGCCAATGTTGGCATCGGGGTTGCTGGAGCTGTTAATAAGTTGGATGTAGAGGGCGGCGCTGTAATTGGCGCAACCTATTCTGGAACCAATACAGCGCCATCGAACGGATTATTAGTACAAGGAAATGTTGGTATAGGAACAACTAGTGTTTCAAATGCTCTGGATGTTTCTGGTACGGCAACTGCTACAAAGCTTGGAGTTGGAACAACAACCATTCCTCATGGAAGTATGGGATACGCTAAAGTTGCAATTGATGGCACAAATGCAAGTCCCACAGCTGGGCCGCACATTCAGGTAACAACTAGTACTGACAATTACCCATTGCTTCAATATCTTGGATGGTCACACGACAATATGGCTTTAAGCTTCGATTGTTTTTATGGTGGTTCAGGATGGGAAAGTTCTGATGCAGGATCTAATTTCCAAATTTATAAGATTGGGGATAAACTTATATTTAAGGCAAATGCTGGAACGTCTGCTGGTTCTGTGATATCATCTTGGAGCGAACCAAGTGCAATAACAATATTAAGCGACGGAAAGGTTGGAATTAAAGAAAGCGACCCAGTCTACTCGTTGGATGTTGCTGGTGGAGGATTCAAATTAAGTCAAGATGCAGACCACGAATGGGCACCAATAATTAAGATTAGCAAAGATCGTGGCGGAGCTACATTACAAGATAGAGATTATACATCGCAATATACAGCAAGACCATGGGATGGCGATTCAGAGGTAAATTCATTTCAATTGGTTACCCAGATATACGGAACACCTTCTGATGGTGTTATGCCAACTAAAGTATGGTTCCAAAATATGGACGAATCTGGAAGCTTAAATACTAATTTAACAATAATGCCATCTGGAAATATTGGACTAGGCTCAACATCTCCTCATGAAAGATTAACAATAAATGGAGCAATTAGCTTACAAGAACAAGACAACTATGATAGAACGCACGATGGATACGGTTCATTGTATGCTAAGTCAGATGGAACATTACATTATGCCAATGACGCAGGATTTGATCAGCCAGTAATAACCGCAGCTCAAGGAGCTGATGGTTATCTAGCATTCTTCACTGATGCTGGAGCAATAGCTGGTGATAATGATCTTTACTGGGATAGAGAAAATAATTATTTAGGCATCGGAACTACTAGTCCAGCAAGCATTTTTGAAATATCTGGATATCAAAGATATCCAACGCTTACTATAAGTGGACATGATAATAGCGGTGGAGCGATAGATTTTCTTGCACAAAATGGGCCAAAAGGGTCTCCATCCGCAACAACAGATAGTGCTACATTAGGATATATGAGATTCCGAGGCTATGATGGAAGTGAACGTAAAACTGGAGCGTATGTAGAAGCTAGAGCAGCCGAAAATTGGGATGGTAGTTCAAACGGAACTAATATGACCATTTATCTAGCAGAAGCTGGTACATCTTCTACTGTATCAAGAGTTAAGTTTAATCACGATGGCGATATTCAGATGAGAGAGATGGCGTCTGGGCCAGGCTATATTACTAGTGCTTTTGGTGCTATTTATCCAAAGACAGACGGAAAATTATATTATCAAGCACACGATGGCTCAGAAACTGATTTAACAGCTGGTGCATCCGATGAAAGACTAAAGTATGATGTTATGACAATAGAAAATGCTTTAGAAAAAGTTACTGCTATGCGTGGAGTTACATTC
>Ga0209536_100014976_pt1 | contig 11082 bp, 16 predicted proteins | sample DeeMarSeWOR28_12_FD_187461 | JGI IMG/M metagenome (GOLD analysis project Ga0209536, IMG submission 187461) | Marine sediment microbial communities from White Oak River estuary, North Carolina - WOR-2-8_12 (SPAdes) (version 2) | ecosystem: Environmental > Aquatic > Marine > Intertidal zone >... | reverse complement strand
CTATGCTAACTGGATCAGCCATTCTTTAGCCTCGCATACAACACCGAATCGTTACCATTTGGACTAAACCTGCGCATATAGCCTTCGCGCTCAAATCCTAGCATCTCAATCCAACGGTGACCTTCGTCAAAATTAGCATCAACAAATGCCTCAACTCGGTCAAACTCCGTTAAATCTAAGAATCTGGCAACAGCTCGATGAACCCTTATAAACTCGTTTCCAATATCGCCTGATAACAACGCCCACGCGATAGCTCTATTTTCCCATTGTTTTACCAATCCAGCACAACCTAGCACTCTATTTTCGTGTATTGCAGTAAAACATGGTCCAACTTGTTTCAATGACAGCGCATAGGTCGGATCAAAGTAATTGAAGAAATGCTGCTGTGACGGCTGCAGTATGATCGTATCCAAATGCTCCGGTTCAAACGGTACAACATCCATCTACCTATCCTGAGTATGCAACTGCGGCATAATCGCAATCACTGTCATTGGTAACGGCTGATTCTGCTTAATCACAATGTATCCATCAAAATCGTATCCAGCTGCCCATTCCATTAGCTTGTCGCCACTGAATAACGGAACAGCTTGATCCATTGGGTCAGAACCGCTGCGAAACTGTATTCTATCTAGCGTATTATCGTCTGGACCAGCCACCGCGCCAACTGTTGCCAAGAAACGCAGCACCATTTTATTGATGCGCTTGGTCTTACCCTGCGCCGTTCCGTCCGCAGCACCAGCCTCGATGCGCATTGTCTGCAATGTGGATTCATACCCCAGCCCGACAGCTGCTGTAGTAGCCGCCACCTGTAGACTAATCGCCCCGCTGGTCACAACCCTGTCAGGATGCGCTGCGCCGTTGACCAGGACTTGCACTGTCTGACCCTCAAGATGCGCCAAACCAGATAACGTCGTGGTCGCAGCACCGCTGTAAGACAGCCCGCTGTCAACGAAAAACGCATCAGTCAGTACGCTATCCTCAGTGAAATCCACTTCCATGTATTCAATGTACCGCTTGGTTTGACCGTTGATTGTCCTGCGCACGATCATCCAGAGATCATCTTGCGTGCCAGCTGGATTTGGAATGCACTCAATGCTTTCCACAATTCCATTCCCGCCAATGGGATGCTTATGCCAGCCAAGAACGTCTTGTTCGCGGTTGTAAGTAAATCCGAGTAATACGCCGTCAGTTCGTACTGACCATAGAATCGAATGGGGTTCTTGTTGGTAAGCAATGTCAACGATGCCTCCGTTACTGATATGGTCAGCAAGAACGGTCAGGTCGGTTGACTTGTACCCATTGCTAGAAAACTCGTACTGTAGTTCGCGCAGCTTCTTACCGGATCGCTGCACAAACAGAATGGCATCGCCCACCTGCGTAGGAATAACCGACTTACTGCCAAACAGTGACTGCTGGGTTATCTTGACGTTGCCTGGTCCTAGCGGTTCATCCGTAGTCACTTCGCCAGCAACAAACTCGCCGCCAGCCGTGCCGATCAACAACCCATCACTCGGTGCTAACCATTCAATCGTGTTGACCGTATCAGACGAAACCTCGATGGCAATAGCCATGTCTGATGTCACTTCGCCAGATGTGTTGCGGTCAGAGAAATTCTCGAAATCCGCAGCCACCGACATATCAATGACCTGACCAGTAGAAAACACCAACCGCTCACGGAAGAATGTAACCTGGCTTGGATAGCCCCTGACCGATGACCAGCGATTAAATGCCCACCGTGGCGTGACATTCGACGCATCGCCAGCTGCTAGTTTCTGCACCGTGCCAGCTGTAAACGCATCGTATGTGCCTGTAGCCGTGTCGTTAACTGTCTCGCAGCCAGAGCCTAAATCGTCCTGGTATGTGTACGCAACAGACTTGTTGGTAGGAAATGCCAGCCCAACAATGTCAAACGTGCTTGCATCAATAACGTACACGCTGTAAGTGCCAGCCGTATTCAGGTTTGTTGACCCATTTAGCGTGCCACCAGTGCCGCCGCAAGTTACTGAATCGTCGTTGTATGTGTAATCGTAATCAGCATTGATCGATACGTTAACTGTATCGCCATTGGAATAGCCGTGACCAGCCAGGGTAACGCGCACTTCGCCAGATACATTAGCCGCAATGGATGTGATGTTTTGCGACGATCCAGCTGGTGTGTACACAACATTAAACGGTAACGTCAGCTCGACAACCGCAGTAACCTCAGTCGCGCTGGTGAACCCAGTGACGCGGACAATGCCATAATCTAGCGATTCGTATGTCCAATCAACACCAATATTGCCGTCCAGTGATGTGCCTGTAATCGTGCCAGAACCATCTCTAAACGTGCCTTCTGTGTGTGTCGGTCGTGTTGATCCAGTGTAGACAGCTTGACCTGATGCTGGCGTGGCATTGGTCGCGCAGACATATATCTTGCCGTCCGACCTGCGACGCTCACCAAACGGATTGACGTTAACGCCAAAATCCTTCTGGCTTTCCCAAGGAATGATCCCACCGCCGTCTTTTGCTTCGATCAGCAATCGCGTGCCAACGTCTGTAGCCGCAAAGATATTTGCCGATGCCTTGATCGTGACCGTGCCAGTAGCAGCTGATGCGTACACTGTTGTGGTTTCATCCGGATCAATGTCCAGGAATGGACCGCCAATGAAATCCACCTCAGTCAATGTCCAGCTGGTCGCACCGAACCTGGACAACTTGCGTGGCGCGTAGTTTGGATGCACGATGTAAATAACGTCGCCAGACTGCACATAGCGCAGCTTTAGCGTGCCATTCGCATTCGATAGATCAGCAGCTGTGTATGGTGTAGCAACTTCGTATGCCGAGCCGCCAGATAGCACCTGACCGTGATTCGTATAGAACCGAATGTATTGGTTTCCAAATTCCAGAATGTAGGCTTGCGTTTCGCTAAACTCAAACCTGACTAGCCATGTGCGGTTCGCGCTGGATTTTACTTCTTCGACAAATCGCGTGCCTGACCTGCGCATCGCAGGACCTTGAATCATTGGGATGAAATTCTCTAACCGCTTGCATCCAGCAGCATACTTGCCAAGATCAACGCGCCCATCGAGCCTGGGTGATAACTCACCAGAATTGAACGATGTCTGAATAGGGCTGGCTTTAGACATATTCAATCCATTGAACAAACAATTCTGCGATGCGGGTTTGCCCTGACCTGTTGGTCAGCCTAAACAAATACGATGTATCTGCTCTAAGAATAGCGTAATCACCTTCCAGTGATGCTCCTGCCGCATTGCCGCCAGAGCCGCCTACGATGATTTCCTCGTACAACACGCCATTTGTTGTAAGGCTTGTTGGCTGAATAATTATGCCTGTTTGAGCTGTTCTGCTTGATGCACGGTTGCGGTTCTTTGGCACATATATCGTGCCGCCGACCACGTTTGATACATTTTCGTACACCTTAAACTCAGCGTCACCACCAATGCGGGTTATAAACCCAATGCCAATATCACTATCTACTGGTGGAGTCACGACAATATCTATATTCTCATCATCAGGCAACTGATTGCCATCGCCTCGGCTGGAATACGCATAGAACACGATTCCTTCAATGATGTGCTGCACCGCTTCGTCTCTATTGACGACGTAGCGCATTGCAGTGTGATCGGACTCCGGTATCCTCATAGCCTGCTCAACAACCATTCGTTATCAGGCATTGCCTGTGGCGGTTGTTCAACAGCACTCGCACGAATAGCAGCCCGCAGCGCAGCCATATACTCAGCCTGGGCAAGCTCTCGTTTGGTATTGGATTGTGTTAAATCCTCTGCCATTTCCATTGCTAACCGACACGCAAACGCCTCAACAAACATCGAATCCCACTGGGTTGTGTCTGTCACGCGCTTGATGTATTGAATCTTCAATGGCGCGGCAAAGTTTGCCAGTATCTTGTTGCCTTCGATAGAGTATTCAGCAACAGCAGTGTTGCGGTAATCCTCTAATGACGGTCCAGGATAGATGTCGTTTACCATCAGCACGCGCAGACAATCCGACGGCAGCTGGTATTCGTATTGGAATCCCCAGTCTGGTGTCGTTAGCAGTGCTGGCAGTGATACACGGGTTTTGGTGAATGACCAAATATGCGAACGCAGTTCTGCGTCGCGCACAATGTCAAACATGGATGAAATGGCACGCGACTGTTTATTGTCGTCGCCAAATGAAATGATGCGAGATGCGCCTAGCTTTGTAAGCGCACGATTCGCAATATCAACCTGTGATGTCATGGCTCACCTCAAGCGGGTGGCCATACGTCGCGCAGGATGTAGTTCTTAATATTTTCGAGACAGACTAACACTTGGTCGCGTGTTGCGCTGTCAGCCAAATCGACAGCAACCTCAACCGTCTTTGACTGCGTGCTATTGCCTTCAGCGACTTCGTATTCGTTCCCGCCAATATCAAGAGCATAGTAACGTGATGCCATTTTATTCCCCTGAAATGGGGCAGGGTTTTATCCCCGCCCCAGGTACATCAGTCAACAACGTAGAGCAAAGCACCAACCAGGTCATCGCCAGAAACGATAGCCGTGTCAGCAGACGTTGCGCGGATCACCACACCATCGCGGCTGTTAAAGACTTTCGTGCCGCCAGTAGCGACCAAAGCCGAGCCAAAGGTTTGATAACCAGCTGCATCAACGTCGATACCATCATCGATGCCGTTCGGATCAGCAATAACTGCTGTGCCGTCTTGCTCAACGTAGGCATCCCAGCCCATGTCAAGCGTAGCCGATCCAGTCGTCCAGTTAACGTATGCCTTGGACATAGCAGCCAATAGGCGAACCTTGCCAGGTGGCAACTTAACCAAAGCAAACGACGAACCTGCGTCACCAGCACCATCTTGCGCAGCGGTAAAGTATGCAACACGCACACGACCACGCATTTCGTTGGTTTCCAGATTGCCGCTTGCAGCGACGTATGCCTGGTTGTACTCAGTTGAGTATTGGGTAGTTACAGCCATGATTTACTCTCCTTATGCTTCGCTGCAAAGAATTTCAACCACTTTGCCCTCTTCAGTGCGGGTAGCACCGAAAGTACCCTTAACGTAGACTTGGGTTGCGTAACCCTTGTCAGCACGCTCAGAGATCATGGTAGAAATATCGTTAAACATACCCATGTGCATCCCGCTCTTGGCGAATGCTGGCACACGACGGTAGTCTGAGCCATCAACACCCAAACGCTCGGTATGGATGAAGTTGAAACCCATGAATGCCGTGATGCGACCATCAACCAAAACCGGACGGGTATTGTAGTCCAGCGAGATAGCCTGGGCTTCGTTGAGCAGGTCATCGTGCTGCTGCGCCGTCAGGATAACGAACAAGGGATCGTTGTCGATGTCCACTTCGTTAGCCATCAGGATGCGCTTGGCTTCACGCAACTTGCTGATGTTCAAACCAGTCGCACCAGTCGAGCCAGCCGAAACTGACACTTGCTGGTTAGACGTGTCAAACACGGTATTGGTCGAACCATTCTCGCCAGTCTTGGACGTGCCAAAGAATGCAGCGATGATTTCGTCATCCATTGCGCGACCCAGTGCGTAAGCACCGTTTTGTGCGTAAGACGACGTAGGATCGATCAACATACGCAGTTTGTCCTGGTCGTCGATCAAATCAGCCCACTCGTAATCCACTGGGAAAACCCAGCGGGCATTTGCAGGTGTTGAGATAAGGGGCGTGTCACCGTGGCGAACCGTGCGCTTCTGAGCCGAAACCGGACCAACTTGCTCGATAGCCTTAGCAGCTTTACCCGTGTAAGAACCGACCGTCACTGCGTCACGCAGCTTCGATCCCTTTTGTTGCAGTAACAACTGTACGTTAGTTGTGTACTGCTGCACAAAGTGCGTAGTCACTTGGAAACTCATTTTGAGTCCCTCCACAAAAAGTTAAACAAACTACAACGATTTGTCGAAAGACTTGTCCGATGAGTCGGGGTCATTTCTAGCCATTAGAGTAGGCTTGTTACTTGGCGGTCTTCCCCGCCGTGCCACTGGGCTTGTTTCCAAGTTATCCAGAAGGTACTCTTCATACACTTTCGCACGACTTATAACCTCATTTGGTTGCAAATCGCTTCGATGTGCTAATTGTAAGCATTCTAGCTTAATTTGTGCAATATTCATTAGCCTGGATACCCTGCACGCATCAAACGCTCAAGCTCTGACTTGGCATCCGCATTGCCGCCCAGGTACTTAGCCGTCCAATCCGGATCAGATTTCAGCTGGTTAATGCGAACACGCGCAGCTTCTGGTGACAAACCAAACTTGCCAGAGCTTTGACCGTCAACGAACGCATCCTCGCCCATGCCCTTGCCGACATTTGCAAAGAATTTCAGCATATCCTTCGTGCCAAGTGCGTTTTCCATCTTGGTCAGCATCTCTTCGCCTACGCCAAACTGACGTGCAGCTCTGCGACCAGCTTCGATATTGGTATCAAACTCTTTGCCCCATTCCTGCTGCAGCTCCTGCATTTGCTGTTCAGCCGATTGTGCGACCTCGTTCTGCATACCGCTCATTGCTTCAGCTGATTTACCGTTAAACCATTCGGTCAACTGTTGCGCTTGCTTGGCAGTTAGCCCTAATTCGTGGAATGTCTTTGCAGCATCTTGCGCGAACGCAGGATCAGAACCATCAGGGATAGGCAACTTGTACTCTGACGGGTCTTTCGGTCTGCCCAGTCGGTCATACACTTGACCCCATTCATCAGGCGATGCGTCATCCTTTGGCAACACCAGCCCGCGACCAGCCTTGTCTGCGCCTAGAAATTTCTCAAGATTCGTGTAAGACTGAATAGCATCGACTGGCGATTGCCAGCCTTTCGTCTGCACCAGCCCCCGTACATCCTCTGGAAATGCGTCAAACCATTGTCCCGATTGTTGACCATTAGCTGCCTGACCAACTTCGCCAGGGTTGCCAGCTTCTACTGACCCTTGCTCACTCATTGTTTTCTTCCTCGTTTAGATTGAAAATAACCCGATCATCTATGTGTAGATGCGCGGCAATCCGCAGCCAAACTTCCCTACGCCCTTCAGCCATAGCCATAGCAATAGGATCGACTGACCGCGAAACTGGTGACACAATCGCCGTGCTGCTGTTTGCGCGACAGAACTTAGCGAGATCAGCCAGAACAACCTGACCGTCTGCACTAAGCCCATCTTCGCCCAAAAACAACCTGCGATATGCGTATTTCCTGCGACGTAACTTCGCCAGCAAATCTTTCATATTGGTAATGCAGCTGGTTGTTGACCTGCCAACTGAGCTGTTTCAGCCAATGTTTTGGCACTGTTGGCTGCAATAGGTGCAGCTTCCAGTAACCGTTGCGTTTCAATCTGTTGCTGCTGTTTCGCAATAATCGCCTCGACCTCTTCGTCTGACCGCAGAATCTTAGCTGGAACGCCATTGATTTCAGCCAGCTCTTTGACAATCTGGTCAGGGTTAAAGCGCAGCATGATATTGGGATCAATCTGCGCCAGCGGTACAACAGACTCAAGTGTACGCAGAATGGCAACACCTTCCTCTGCACGCTGCGAACGATTCAGCGGACTGACGTATTCAATATCAACCTCGCCCCCGCGCCTTGCCAGCACTTCAGGCATAGGTGGCAGCACGCCAGCGCGACCAAGGATGTCCAGCTCACGCTCGATCAGCGGTCCAAGCATCTCGGATTGCTGTCTGCCCATCGTCGGTGCTAACAGTGCGCCCTTTTCCTGCGCCCGCAGCATCGCCTCGGTAGCGGTCATGTTCGGGGTTTCGACAAGAATCTGGAACAAGGTAATCAGGAACGCATCGTTGATAACCCTGCGACGCTGTTCCATCATGTCCATGCCGATGTCCACACGCGCACCAGACTGTAGCGGCTGTACAACAGCACGACCTTGATCGTCCACGCCACCATAGTTCAATGCGCCAGGACGGGTATTGAATGCCTGTAATACGCCATCCTCTTGCAGCAACAGCGGGGGATCGACAATCTTATGCGCAGCACGAATGACTGTCTTGCTCATTTCGTTGAGCATCTTGATGTCTGGCAGCACTGTCATCGCTGGTGAACGACCATATATCTCTTTTGGTGCGGTCACATATCGACTGATTGCATACGGGAATGTGTTGTATCCACCTTCTGACAGCATCATCTTGCTGGTCATACAGATGTAGTACGACACGAACGGCATCCCGCGATAGTCGCGCTTGCGTGGATCACGGTCAGGATTAGGTTTGACGCAATGCAGAAACTCAAACTTGCGCTCTGGTTGTTTCTCTAACGCGCCACGAATCTTTTCTGGCAGCTTGTCCACACCCCATTTCTCTGCAGCCTGGCGTGCGGTCAGCTCAAACTTGCGATGCACCTTGTCAACAATACCGACATGGTTTTCGCTAAAGAATATCTCGGACAAGTGAATGGACTTGTAGCGCAGCCCAAACCCAACGATGTCATCAACGAACAACGCACCAGAACCGAATGCGCCCAGGCTCATGTAATTCTCATGCACCTGGCTTGCAAAGTTAGCTTTCGGTGCGTAGCGAATCTTGAACAACGTGTTAGTCACTTCGTCCAGGTACGCCTGAACCGATACATTGTCCATCAGCTCATCGTCTTGGACCGTGAGCTTGTGCCATTTCATCGTGCGCGGAGTAAGCATCGACTCCATTGCAGCCGCAAAGCGTTCTAGTGCCAGCCCAGCTGTGGCATCAAACACCTTTTCCTGGCGTTTCTCGCCTGGTGTCTTATCGCTGGCTTGAAACCAATTCTCTCGCGGCAGCACGCGCTCGGCAATCTCTCGCCAGTGTTCTTCCCAAACGCCACGGTCGCCCGCCATTTGCTCTTGTTCGCGCACTGCTTCAATGGCTCTGCTGTCCATATCACTGTCCTAATAGACGTTTTGATCCAGTCATCGGTTCGCCAGTTGTCTCGCCCGCAAGCACTTGCGCACCTCCGCGACGACGTGCCATCTCATCCTTGCGCATCCGTGTTGCATCTTCCATGCGCTCTGGTCTGCCTGGTGCTGGTGGCGGTGGCGGTGGTGGTGCGGGTCTGCTCCCGCCCCCTGTTAGTCCGGACATATCAGCCCCCTAATAAGGTTTTCGCCGCAGTCTCAGGTTGAACCTGACTGGTTGGCTGTGTTAACACGGTAGCCGCACGACCTCTGCGACGTTGCATTTCATCTCTGCGCCTTACACCTTCGCGTGCTTCGTCCACTGTAGGTGGCGGTGCTGGCGGTGGTGGTGGCGGTGGTGGTGATGGGATACTAGGTGACATAATCGACTCACTCAAAGATTGCGTATTCAGACTGTGCAACTCTTGGTCTGCTTAGTGTACGCTTGTTCGCACGACGCACGCCTTCGCAAGCATAGCGCAGCGCATCGATAACATGGTTTTGCTTATCCTCAAGCTCTGGCAACACCATTCCTGTGATTTTATCCACTTTGTAGGAATAAAGCGACAACTCGTCAATAGTATGCGTGCATCGTGGATGAACGACAATATCAAATGATTTTAGCCATTCGATGCCATCCTCGATGGATTTCGGACCTTTGACTGCAGCCATGATGCGTGGAAACCCGTGTTTCTTGACGTGCGATATGGTTTCTGGTCGCGCACTGTCAGCAACAATCGGATACCGCTCTGACTCTGGTACGGTCATAAACAGGTCAGGAATGTTGAGTATCTCGCAGTTGATACTGTAAGCCTCATAGTCGATATACAACGTGCGCCCACGGATAAAGCACCTGACCAGAACCGTAGGATCAGATGCGAATCCCCAGTCAGCACCAAAGCGCAGCACATCGTCTGGCTTTGCTTCAAACTCTTCGATGCGCCAGTTACGGAATACCCTGGATTCACTGTTGCGCTGGTACTCGCCCTGCCAGATATGCAGATACTTGTCAGGATCACGACGCTTGTCGTATTCCATTTCCTCGCGCAGCACATCGGGAAACCAAGGATTGTCTGACCAGTTGACCTTGACCACGACAGCATTGGTCGGTGGATTCTCGCCTCGCAGTAAGACATCGACTGGATCAGTGTCCAGCTGCGGATTCCAGCTGAACCATAGCTCACTGTTTGGTTTGCGGATAGTTGGACGCAGCTTGTCCAGGCTTGCCTGGCTTAGGCTCTGCGCCTCTTCTACCCATGCGCGGTCATACCCTTCCAGCGATTTAATGCTGTCCGCAGTATGGTTTTGCATGCCCTGGAAGATAATCATACCCGTGCCGCGCTTGGATTTGATCTGGCTGTCTTGCACATCAAAGTAATCGCTAACGCCCAGCTGCTCGATCTTGATCTCTAACAGTTTCTTGACCGACTGATTCAGTGATTTCTGTATCTCACGCACGCAGACTGATGACTGATTCGGATTGATAATGTGTTCTTCGATCAGCAGCTCTGCAAAGAAATGCGATTTACCCGAACCTCGCCCACCCCATGCGCCTTTGTAGCGCGATGGGTTCAGCAGCGGTAACGCCCAGCGTGGCGTGTTGATTTCAAGAATCGACAACTTTCCTCACCACCTCAGCAATTTGTAAAGGACCGCCATCCGGTCCAGTGTGAGCTGTTTCCACCTTGTCACTGTAGCCGTGCTTGGACATCAGTAACTTCGTTATCGCGGTGTTATAGTCGCCCAAAATGCCGCCATTTGCCAGCATTCTCTCTTGTTTTGCCATCAACGCTCTAACAATGTCAGAAAATTCCTGGTGTTCACGCGACCAGGCATGGATAGATTCCCTTGAACATTGCATCGAAACAGCTAATCCAGCGATGGTTGGGACGACATCGCCCTCTTTCTGAAAGCCACCATTGACGTATTCCCATGCTGGATCAACACAGTCTTGCCACTTGGACGGTCTACCTCTCATTTCAGTTTCCTTGTACCAGGATTGCTTTTAGCCGCACGACTAAGCATTTTTGTGCCAGTGTCAGCGCGGTTGTATTCTTTAGCCACTGATTGTGGTATGCCCACTTTCTTGGCAAATTCTTTGGAATGACTCGCTGCTGCCATCAGTCTGGCTTGCGCTGGTGACTTGCTCGGCATCTTTATCCTCTACATAGTAAGCATAAACAGATTGTGGACCTTTAGGCGCAGGACG
>Ga0209536_100014974_pt1 | contig 11083 bp, 4 predicted proteins | sample DeeMarSeWOR28_12_FD_187461 | JGI IMG/M metagenome (GOLD analysis project Ga0209536, IMG submission 187461) | Marine sediment microbial communities from White Oak River estuary, North Carolina - WOR-2-8_12 (SPAdes) (version 2) | ecosystem: Environmental > Aquatic > Marine > Intertidal zone >... | reverse complement strand
AGGTGAACGAGATTGTTGACGCCCACATCGCCTTCAAGGACGTCCGGGCTGAATTTCATGTTCAGTAGTGTTCCACCGGTCCGTCCGTGATCCATTTTGGCGGCAGACTTGAGCACGGCAGTCGGCCCGTGGCGATCCATGCCCTGGACAGGGGAAATCCCCTCGGATAGAGGCATACCCGCCTTTCGACCGTCGGGCATGGCCCCGATGACGGAACCGAAGTAGACGTGCACTGTGGTTGGCAACAGGTTTATGTGATATCGACCTCCCTTCGTGTTGGGTCGTCCGTCAATTGCATCAAAATAGACCTCGAAGACCGACCGCATGACGCCATCGGCGTAGTCGTCGTCGTTTCCGTACTTGGGCGTTGCGGCCTGCAACATTTGGCGGATCTTGTCGTGACCCTCAAAATCGTCTCGCAGACAGGCCAGAAGATCCTTCATCGACAGTGTGCGCTGATCGAAAACGTGATATTTGACGGCCGTAAGGGCGTCTGTAATAGATCCTAGACCCACACCCTGGATATAGTTGGTATTGTAACGGGCGCCGCCATCATGATAATCCCGGCCGTTTGCAATGCAATCGTCGATCAGGATCGATAGAAATGGTGCGGGCATCTGCGTCGCATACAGACGCTCAATGATATTGTTGCCTCGCATCTTGACATCGACCAGGAAGTCAAGCTGCCGACGAAACGCTTCGAAGAGCTGCTCGAAGCTGTCGAATTGTTCGGCCTCGCCGGTCTGAATGCCGATCTGTTTACCGGTCCGAGGATCCATGCCGTTGTTGAGCGTCAACTCCAGAACCTTGGGCAGATTGAAATACCCGGTTAGGATATAGCTTTCCTTGCCGAAGGCTCCTATCTCGACACATCCGCTGGAGCCGCCGTTTCGGGCGTCGACGACAGATTTGCCTGAACGCAACAATTCCTGCACAATCATATCGCTGTTGAACACCGACGGCTGACCGAATCCGGTGCGAATGATCCGGGCCGCCCGCTTGACAAATCGATCGGGATTCTTCTTGCTGACCTGGACCGAGGAGCTTGGCTGAACGAGTCGCATCTCTTCGATGACATCAAGAACAAGATACGTTACGTCATTGACGCCGTCGGAGCCATCGGCTTTGAGGCCTCCACTGTTAATCTGGGCAAAATCCGTATAAGTCCCACTCTCGGCAGCGGTGACGCCAACCTTGGGCGGAGCCGGTTGGTTGTTGAACTTGATCCAGAAACATTGCAGCAACTCCCGGGCTTGTTCTTCTGTCAGTGTACCCTGCTCGATTCCCTTCTTATAGAACGGATACAGATGCTGATCGAGGCGGCCCGGATTGAACGAGTCCCATGGATTCAATTCACTGGTGACGGCTAGATGGACGAACCAGTAATATTGCAGCGCTTCCCAGAAATCTCGGGGCGCATGGGCTGGGACATACGCGCAGATTTCGGCGATCTGTTTAAGCTCGGCCTTTCGCTGAGAGTTGGATTCCCTGGCGGCAAATTCACCGGCCTTTTGGGCATGACGCTCGCCGAACCGGATCAATGCATCAGCACAGATCCGCATAGCCTTGAGCTCCTCGCCCTTGGCGTAGGCCTGGGGATCGTTGTAGTAGTCCAGTGAATCGAGATTGTGCTGCACTGCCCGTATAAAATCGAGCATACCGTGGCGATAGATTTTATCGTCCAGCACGGTGTGTCCGGGCGAGCGTTGCTCCATGAATTCGGTGAAGATACCTGTCTCATAGGCGGCATGCCACTGTTCGTCCATTGCACGGAAGATCTTTTCCCGCATCGTCTTGCCCGACCAGAACGGGATGATCTTATTCCGGTATACCTGTCGAACATCCTCCGAGACAATGTAGGAGGTTTTTTCCCGATCGTTGAGAATCTGAAGATCCTCGACGCTGTGACAACATAGCTCGGGATAGGTTGGTGTTGCTTTGGGAGCAGGGCCCTTTTCCCCGACGATCAGCTCCCCATCGCTGATGTAAATAGTCTTGTGCTCCATCAGGTGCTTGAAGGCCAGTGCCCGGCAGACCGGAACCGACTCGCTCATTGGCGTCTCACCCTGATAGAACTCGGTCATCAGCTCAGCCCGTTCACTGGAGATATAGGGTTTGAGCTCAATACTCTGTTGGCGTAGTTCTGCGACTCTTTTGTTCATATGGCTAACCACCTACCCTGACTTGGAAGCCGTATCCCCGGAATACATCGGCGATTTCCTCTATTTCCTCGTTTTCGGGCGTCTCTACCCGCATGAGATCGAGTGTCGTGGCCAACCTGGTAGACTTTTCCACCCCACCGCGGTTGTACGGCAGAACGTCTACTCTCCGAACGGTTCCCAGCGAGACAGCAAATCGCGCTGTCTCAGAGATGTTGGCCATATCATCGTTAAAACCAGGAATGATCGGAACACGTATAAAGATATCCTTGCCAGCCCGAGCCAGCCTTTGGATATTGTCCATTATCAACGTATTACTCACGCCCGTGTAAGCCTCATGCTTGTCTGAGTCGGTGTGTTTGATATCGCAAAGGAATAAATCCACCGACTTGGAGACTTTCTCCATCACTGCAGGCTCGACATAGCAGGTTGTATCGACCGTAGTATGTATGTCTCTGACACGGCACTGGTTTAACAAAGCCAGCAGGAATTGTTCCTGCATCAGCGGTTCTCCGCCGGAAAATGTTGCTCCACCCCCGGATTCGTCGTAGAAGATTATATCCTTCTCAATCTCCGACATGACATAGGGGATTGTCATCGACTTGCCGATGATTTCCCTGGCACCAACCGGACATTCCGGCAGGCACTCGCCACACAAAACGCACCTTCGTGCATCCGTCAAAGATGAGCCGTCGACCAGGGAGATCGCATCATGCCCACAGGCCTGGACACAGTGCCCACAGCCCAGACATCGGCTTCGTCTGAAACTGGTCTCCGGCTGCAACTGCCAACTCTCCGGATTGTGACACCAGCGGCATTGCAACGAACAGCCCTTGAAGAATACGGTCGTGCGTATGCCCGGGCCATCGTGGATGGCGTATTTCTTGATATCAAATACATATCCGCTGATCATGCGTTTATCGCCTCAGCACAATGTCCCGCCCCCATTGCCATGCGCTATTTTTGGAATTCGTAGACGGTCTTACTTGAAAAAGGAGGATATGGCGGTCCGTCAGCGAGACTATCATACCAGAATCAAGGCTGTTTTGCTGTGATTTGAACCGCTAGCTGGGAAGAGGGCCTTGAAGGGACTTTATATTGTCGGGCTCCGATTGCCTTCGGTCCGGCACAATGCTACTATATCGCCGATCACCATGAATGCTCGGCAATAACCACAGTGTGCGAACAAGGAGAACATATTCCGATTGCTCTCTTACCGGGAGTTAAGACCAGGAACGCTCTATAGGCTTTCTCTGCCCGAAATCTCCAAGAAACCCGATGAGTGCTACCTCTTCTGCACTTGTGAAATCGGCCCGGAGCAGCAGAGCGCTCACGAGTAGAACCGAACGAAATCATAACCAGATGATACATGTAGAAGCAGCGCGGAGCATTCGTGATTCCGTTGAAGTCTGAGGTTACGAGGATTGAACTGATACCATAGAACCCGTCCTAAGGCAGGACTCAGCCACGAAGACTATGTTCTGTACTTTCCAAGAAAGGCTTTGGACATGAGACTCATTCAACAAATCGTAATAGTTACCACTCTTGCTATTTTTTCGTGCAGCATGTCAGCCTACGCCCAATCAGCGACAACCACCGACTATCCCGCGGTTACCGCACCTCCTGCCACGGTTTTCGAACTGATGCGGGAAGGCGACAGAGATGTGGCGCGACAATTCTACAAGAAGTACATCAGTGTCCGAGGCCTGCCGGTTCTTGCCTCAGGCGAAGTCGCGGACCTGGCGCTGCAACGGACGTACGAAATCGTCACTCATATGTTGGCCGGCCGACCGGACATCCTCAAGGCGATGACTGAAAGCGGCATATACCTGATCATTATCGGTAAAGATCAGGTGTACACCGACATGCCTGAATATCGCAACAATCCCAATCCTGATTACATAAATGAACGCGTCCGGGGCACGGGCGGACGACTTACCAGTTTCGGTGAAGAGAATCTCCTTAGCCTGCCCCTGGATCGTTACGACGATGAGAGTATCGGCGTGCATGAATTCTGCCATACCATAGACGGCACCCTGCATCGAATCGATCCGACGTGGAAGCAGAAACTCGACGATGCCTATAAAAACGCAGTTCAAAAGGGGCTCTATTATAATACTTATGCAGGCTCAAATGTTGCCGAATATTGGTGCGAGAATGTCCAGGCCTATTTTGACAACAATCGCGTCAACAATTACAACCACGGACCTGTCGGCCATCGCGAGCAGCTCAAGGTCTATGATCCGCAAGGCTACGAACTCGTCCGGACTACATTTAATCTCAGCCCTGAGAATGATTGGCGATACCGGTGGTTGCAGACTCTACCCAACGTCACGGCCCCGCCGGAAAAGTTCAATATCGATCCTTACTACACCAAATTCACTTGGGCCCGAGAATTCACGGTCATCGGCCGTCAGGCCAGCGACGAGGCGCTGCTGCACGCCAACGAGACAATCCGTCGTATGTTCGCCTATCGCCAGGATATTCTCAAAGCGCTTATCGCTGAGGATTTGAAGCTCGTAGTACTCGGGCCAAACGAACATATTTACGACCTGCCCGAGTACAAGAGGCTGAAGGATCCGAGATCGGTAGACGCCTTGGCAAGGTATTTGACCTACACACCCGAAATGAAGCTGCTCGTCGTCGGACAGGAAAACGTCCTGGCCGACTCTGGCGACATGTACGTCGGTGATTGCCAGGTCATTCGCGTCTTTGCCGATGCGATCTACCGGGTGACCGGAACGCGACCCTACGATCCGGATTTCGAGAATCGTCCCCGTCGTCTCTGGCAACAATATGAATTGCGCGTCCAACGCATGGACGAGCGTTTCGACACCAGGCTCACGGAAATCTATGATAAGGCGATAGCCGACGGGAAATGGCAGGGTACAGCAGCGGTGGCAGATCGCATCGCCTATTGGATAGAGGGTGTGCTGGCGTACTTCGATGCACTCGGACAGGATGACGCACCTAACGACGCGGCGTCTCAGATTAACACACGGGAGAAGCTCAAAGAATACGATCCCGAACTGTTTGCCCTTGTCAACGAGACTATGGCCTACGAAACCAAAGTCGACTGGCGTTACCAACCTTTCAAGCGATAACAAACGCGTTCGAGGCGACTCATGACTAACATCATGCGCACGATCTTAAACAACACTTTCATCGTATTGGTCATACTGGCAGCGACTATCGTTTTCGGCCCAACCAACGCCGCAGAAACAGTTGAAAGCATCCCAACCCCACCCCAAATCCGGGGCGGGCCGCCCCAGATAGAGGGCTACTATAAGGGACGAATTACGCCGCACTGGTTCGCCGATGATACGTGCTTCTGGTACCGCAACGATCTGAGCGGTGGAACGAAGGAATTCATCGTCGTCGATGCCGCAAACGGTATCCGCAAGACCGCTTTCAATCATGAGAAACTTGCCGCCGCTCTCTCGGAAGCTTCGAGTGCGGATTACGAACCGGATCAACTGCCCTTCGACACTATCACGTTCGGCTCTGATCGCGATACTATCCTTTTCGTCATCGACGAGACAACATGGTCATGTGATCTTGCGCCCTATGCATGCACGAAAACGGACATACCGCCGAAGGACATCGCTGGAAACGACAATGAGAGGCGACCACGATTCAGGGGGCCACGGGGATCGGCCCCAACCGGCAGACAGCCTGTTGATTCTCCTAACGGCCTCTGGACTGCGTTCGTTCGTAACCACAACATCTGGGTGCGAGCCCGGGACGCCGAAGACGACACGTCGGTTCCCTTGAGTACCGACGGCAACGATGGCAACGGCTACGGCGTCGTGTCCTGGTCTCCCGATTCTAAGACCGTCGTGGCTTTTCGCGTTGAGCCGGGTGATGAGAAAGAAGTCTACCGCATTGAGACCTCTCCTGAAGGCGGCGGGCGCGCCGTTCTCCATAAGCAACAATACGACCTACCCGGCGACAAGTTTCCACGATATGAATTAAACATATTCGATGTGGCAAACCGCACGCAGACGAAACCATTGGTGGATCGATTCGAGCATGGATGGGAGCGCCCTGACCTACACTGGAACCTCGACGGAAGCCGCTTTTCCTACCAACAAGTGGACCGCGGGCATCAGCGGTTCCGTGTCATCGATGTGGATCTTCACAGTGGCGAGATCCGCAATCTTATCGACGAGCGAAGTGGTACATTTATATGGACAGCCCATACGGAGAATCTGGGTCTGAATCTTGTGAACTGGCTGGAGAAAACCGATGAACTTATTTACGTCTCCGAGATGGACGGCTGGCGACACCTTTACATCGTTAATGCCGTTGATGGCAGGATGAGCCAAATCACAAAGGGGCATTGGGTTGTGCGTGGAATCGATTTCATTGACGAAGACGCGCGTCAGATCTGGTTCCACGCCGGTGGCATGAATACAGAACAGGATCCTTATTTCGTCCACTACTATCGAATCGACTTCGACGGATCGAATCTTGTGGCATTGACCGAAGGCCACGGCCATCACAGTGTTCAATACTCTCCGGATCGCAGATACGTCATCGACACGTACTCACGCGTCGATACTCCTCCTGTCCATGAACTGCGGCGGGCCTCGGACGGATCGCTCATTTACGAGCTGGAGAAAGCAGACATCAGCGCATTGATTGCCGATGGCTGGACAGCGCCGGAGGTCTTCGTGGCCAAAGGACGCGACGGCAAGACCGATATCTGGGGTATCATATGTCGGCCGAGTGATTTCGATCCGGACAGGAAATATCCTGTCATTGAGCAGATCTACGCGGGCCCTCAAAGCGCGTATGTCCCGAAAAGTTTCAGACCAACGCCGTTGTTTAAGTCACTGACGGACCTTGGCTTTATCGTCGTGCAGATAGACGGCATGGGAACCGCTTTTCGCTCGAAGGCATTTCACGACGTGTGCTGGCACAATCTCAAGGATGCTGGTCTTCCTGATCGTATCCAATGGCACAAGGAAGTCGCCGCAAAGTATTCCTACTATGACATCGGTCGAGTAGGGGTCTACGGCGTTTCCGCCGGCGGTCAAAACGCTGCTGGTGCTGTGCTGTTTTATCCGGAGTTCTACAGGGTGGCTGTCGCCGCATCCGGCTGTCACGACAACCGCATGGACAAAGCTTCCTGGAACGAACAGTGGATGGGTTATCCGGTTGGCTCGCAATACGCGGAAAATTCCAACATCGACAATGCCCATCTTCTGGATGGCAAACTGTTACTGATTGTCGGTGAGATGGATAACAACGTTCCGCCCGAATCCACGATACGGTTTGTGGATGCTCTTATCAAGGCGGAGAAAGACTTTGACTTTCTGTTGATCCCGGGCGCCGGCCACGGAATGGGTGGTAGTTATGGTGTGCGCAGAATGCAGGATTTCTTTATACGTCATCTGAATAGCATCAAGCCGTCAGACCGCGATGCGACAATTACCGATTCGACGGACAATTAACGGATCAAAGTACGTGTAGAATCACAATCGGTATTGCTGACAATCAAAGCTGCATTGGGAGGCATCACGATGATGCGTAAATTATATCTTTCAGTCTTGGTGTGCGGGCTACTTGTCGGCGTCATGCGTGCACAGGACACGAAGGTGTGGCCGTATCCGATTCCCTGCCGTATCACTGACGGGAACAATCCCGACCTGTTCATAATGACGCTTGGCGACGTCGATGCGCCCATTGCACAGGGCACCTACGATCCGGCGGCCGACAGGGTAATCCTGAAAGACGGGACGATCAAAGAGCGCTACTATCGCGATACGCTGGGCATGACCTACTATCAGCCGATCGACAAAACTCACTTCCCATTGCCGCCCTCGGGTTGGTGCACGTGGTATTACTACTACTACGATATTACGGCCGATGAGGTAAAGCGCAACGCCAAGTGGATCAGCGATAATCTCAAGGACTACGGCGCCCGGATCGTCCAGATTGACGATGGCTGGCAACGCGGTCCGGTCACCACGCGCGACTGGACCATGCTCCACAAGGGTTACTTCCCCGACGGCATGGCTGACGTCGCGGACTATATCAAGAGCCTGGGACTTGTACCCGGCATCTGGATCGCTCCCCACGGTCAGGAAAATCCCGAGGTGATTGCACAATATCCGAGCGTCTTCCTTAAAGATTCAGACGGTAAAAGTGTCTCCGAGACGTGGGAAGGCAAATGGCTCATTGATCCTACTACTGCAGAGTCCGAGGCCTATATGAAGGACCTGTTCAACACGCTGTGCAACTGGGGGTACGACTACTTTAAGATCGACGGGCAGCCTATCGTCGTGCGGGAGTATGCCGCAAAGAAGCAATACATGAAGAATCCGCAGGACGATACCAACGCATTATACCGCAGGACGCTCCGATGGATGCGGGAAGTGATGGGTCCGGATCGTTATCTGCTGGGCTGCTGGGGCATCCCGATCGAGGGAGTCGGCATCATGAACGGTTCCCGAACCGGCGGGGACATCGTGCTTGGTTGGGGCGGTTTCCAGACCGCACTGCGGGCCGTGATGCAGCACTATTATCAGCATAACATCGCATGGTACGTGGACCCGGATGTGATGGTCCTGCGCTCGCCGCTGACGGTGGAGCAGGCCCGCGTTTGGGCCACGCTGCAGGGTTTGACAGGCCAGGCGCTAATGGCCACGGATCGAATGATGGATCTTGGTGAAGAGCGTGTCGAGATGCTTCGGCGTGTCTACCCGGCCGTTGACATCCGCCCGATGGACCTGTTCCCATCGGCGCGCGATAAGCGCATCTGGGATCTGAAGATCAACCACCTGGAACGTCAATACGACGTGGTCGGCATTTTCAACTTCGATGAAACCTCCACGGAACTAACGCACGTGAAATGGGCGGACCTCGGCCTGCCGGCCGACCGGCGCCTGCATGTCTTCGATTTCTGGAACAAGGACTATCTCGGCTCGTGGGAAGCCGGGATGGTTTTCGACATGCTCCCTATGAGTTGCCGTGTCCTGACCGTGCTGCCCGAAAACGGGCGGATCCAACTGATCTCGACCAGTCGTCATATTACGCAGGGCTGGGTCGACCTGATGACATTGAACTACGACGACTCCGGTAAGATTTACACCGGCACGAGCCGGATCATACGCAACGATCCTTACGAGCTTCACTTTGTCTTTCCGCCTGAAACCAATTTCGCCGTCAAGAATGTCATAGCCCGGAGCGACCGTGAAAATCTTCCAGTCAAGGTCGCCAACCACCAGGGATGGGCCACGGTCGTGATTGAAAGTCCCCGAACGACGGAGATCGAATGGGTGGTCACCTTCGAACCGGCGGTCATTTATCATTATCGTACGCGCGAACCGGACAGGGTTCGTGCCGAGCATGTCGGCCTCGATGGCATCGATCTAGCCTGGAGCGAACAGTATTATCTGAACACAGGATATCAGGTCTATCTCAATGGCGTACTCCAGGGCTACACCCCAAAAGCCGCGTTCCCCCTGCGCCAGCTTGATCCCAAGACTGAGTATACCGCATCGATCCGATCGGTCTGGGAAGATGGTACTATCAGTGAAGACGAAGCGATGGTGAAATTTTCAATCCAATCGATGATTCCCGAACGAATGGCGCTGAACAAATTGACGTCCGTACAATCCGGCGAACGGAGCGGTGGTCCTACATTCGGCTTCGGCGACGGTCAGGCCGACTCGAATGCGATCCTCCTACGACCTGGCACAGAGATCACTTATGAGATTCATGGATTGTACGACAGGTTGACGGGACAGATTGAACTAGTCCGCGAACCTGGAGACGAAGAGGTGGTTGAGATTGTGATTTCCGGCGACGGACGCTATCTATGGCGTAGCGGTTTGCAGCAGGATGAAGAAGCCAGATCGGTTAATGTCGACATTACTGGAATTAAGACGCTTATCCTCAGTACGTCCGGAACAACCTCATGGCGCAGTCGCACCCTTGTGACGATCAGCAATGCGGTCTTGAGCCGGTAACAGGAAGTGCCGATCGGAAGCGGATTATAACTTGTTTAACTTTACAATCATTCTTTCGGACTTCATCATGGTCATGTTTATGGGGTTCGGCTACGCTTTTGGGCTCCTTTATGAGCCCAAGAGGATAAGACCAGGCAGTCTCCACATAAAATGCTCCAGGAATCACCTCATTATCCAGAAATCAATTCCATTCAAAATGCACGCAGGAATCCAATAATCAATCCACCGGAACCTTTTATTTCAGTTCTCCAAACCAGTTTGTGAGGATGATTTTTCGTTGAGTTGGCGCAAGGCTTCTGTAGCTGCCTTGCGAACTCTCTCATCCCTGTCCTCTAATGCTGCGGTGACTGGTCCCAACGCACGCTGGTCTCCCAGTCGCCCAAGTCCTCTTACTGCTAATACCCGCATACGTGCATTATCGTCACTCAAAGTCTTCAGGAGTGGTTCGAATGCCGGCAAACCGATGTCAACCAATGCGTCTAATACCTTAGCTTCCGACCAGTCTTGCGATCTGAGAAGGTATGGGGGCATAGGTGCCGAAACTACTGTACTTGTGTTTTCGTATGCTGTAGCAGTCTGCTTCAGGGCTTCCAGAAGGGGTGGAATTCCACGTGGATCACCAAGCCTGACTAATGCCAGTGAAATTTCTCGTTTGTTAGAGGAAGAACTTTCAAGCTGTGACCAAAGTGAATTGACAACCTGCCTGTCTCCGAGTCGCCCCAAAAGCCAGGCGGAAATAGCCTGTAGCTGAGGGTTCGCCGAGTTCCTTAAAAACTTCATTAGTGGTTCAGAATCATTCAAATCTTGAGAAGAAACAATCTTTGGTTCGATACGTGACTTAATTAAAGGACGTTCCGGCTTCAATAATGGACTGTTCGGATCCTCGATAAGTTCGGCAAGAGGTTTTCCCGCACGGGGATCATCGAGTAGCACCAGAGTGCTGGC
>Ga0209536_100014973_pt1 | contig 11084 bp, 10 predicted proteins | sample DeeMarSeWOR28_12_FD_187461 | JGI IMG/M metagenome (GOLD analysis project Ga0209536, IMG submission 187461) | Marine sediment microbial communities from White Oak River estuary, North Carolina - WOR-2-8_12 (SPAdes) (version 2) | ecosystem: Environmental > Aquatic > Marine > Intertidal zone >... | reverse complement strand
GGTAAGCCCTCTTTCCCTGTTCAGGCGTTTGACAAGATCATGAAAACGCTCCTGACCTTCAATATCAACCCCGGATGCCGGTTCATCCAGAAAAAGGATCCTGGGATCATTGACAATAGCCTTGGCCATCATCACTCTCTGGAGCTCCCCTCCCGACAGACTGCCGATACGCCGGTTCATCAGGTCACGGGCACCGACGACCTCGAGTAAACTGCCGATGTCCGGTTTATTTTGATGCGTTGCAGGTAAGGGGATCGTATAAAAAGGCGGGATTGTAAAACTCAGCAACTCCGAAACGGTAAGCGGGAATGTCCTGTCGAACTCGAGTTTCTGTGGAACATAGCCTACCCTGGTCTGTGAGTTATTATGTTTGAAAAGACGACCGAACAGGCTCACCGATCCTGTTTCATAGTATGTCAGGCCGAGAATGGCCTTTATCAGGGTGGTCTTGCCTGCGCCGTTTGGGCCGAGAATCGCAACAATTCTCCCCTCTTCTACTGAAAATGAGATATTTTCAAGCAGATGGCGGCCATTGACCTTGACACACAGATTCTCTACCCTGAGCGCTTCCATTATTCTTCCCGGTTTAAGGCTTTTCTGAGGATAGTGAGGTTCGTCCTCATTTTATCAATGTACCATTTTCGATCAGGGGCTCCTGTTTCCAGAGTATCCAGGCTGTAGACCTGCAACTTTAAATCATTTGCCAGCGAGTCGACTATCTTGTGGGATATCAGAGGCTCTGTAAAAATAGCCTTAATCTTTCTTGATTTAATTGTATCTATCACTTCCGCAATATGTTTTGGCGACGGTTCCATCTCAGGTTTTTCCTGGATAACGGCTGCCTGCACAAGCCCGTAATCCCTGGCCAGATATTTGAACGCAGAGTGAAATGATACAAGTTCACGCCTCGTCCACCGCTGCACTTCATCTCTCATATCCCTGTCCAGTGCTTCCAGCTCTTTCAGATACAACGCTGCATTCCGTCCATATATTTCTCTGTTGTCAGGATCAATCCCGACCAACGCATTACGAATATTTTCCACCTGGATCATGGCATTTTTTGGCGAGAGCCAAATGTGGGGATCCCCGTCAATGATGTTTATCCCCTTGCTGGTATCAACAATGATTTTGCCGGTTTCAGATGCATTGAATCCGGAAATGCCCAGCGCCTTGTCGAGCCATGTCTCCAGGTTAACGCCATTCTTTATAACAACCTGTGCCGCAGCTAATCTTTTTGCATCACCCGGACTGAGCGAATACTCATGAGGCCCGACCCCTGAAGGGAGGAGATTTTCGACATGTGCAGCATCTCCGGTTATATTTATTGTGAGACAGTAAAGAGGGGTAATGGTAGTCAGGACTTGCAAAGAACCTTCTGATCGGGATACCGGCTTTTTGCATGAATAACTGTTGAAAAGCATCAATGCCAGTATAAGAAATGTCCATCGAGCTATCGATATCACGGGGAAATTATAACATATGGTAAAATTATAGGTTATGCAATCCGTCCATCCCTTTGCTGCCCTTAAACAGAGGAACTTCAGACTGTTCTGGATCGGCCAGATAATCTCCCTGACAGGAGCCTGGATGCATCAGGCTGCGCAGGGGTGGCTGGTGTACAAACTAACCGACTCTCCTTTTTATCTCGGACTGGCAGGAACCGCCGCATCCGCGCCTATTCTCCTCTTTACGCTGGCAGGAGGGGTACTGGTCGACAGATATTCAAAGAGAAATATTATGCTTCTCGCTCATGCCGTTCTGATGCTCCTGGCATTGGCCCTTGCACTCCTGGTCCTAACAGGAACGGTCGCTGTATGGCACGTTCTGCTCATTGCATTTCTCATCGGCTCGGTGCATGCCATTGAAATTCCAACAAGACAGTCATTCCTGATTGAACTGGTCGGCAGGGAAAACCTGCTGAACGCCATTGCACTCAATTCATCCGCCTTTCATGCAGCCCGAATGGTGGGGCCGGCCATCGCGGGTTTCATCATGGGTCCGCTTGGATTATCTTCATGCTTCTTCATCAATGCATTGAGTTTTTTCTCGATCATTGTTGCGCTGCTGAAAATGCGTTTTGCCCCCGGTGAAATAAAAGCAACGCAAAAGAGCGGTGTGGTGAAAGAATTCAAAGAGGGGATTGCATATATCCTGCAGCACTCAACCATCTATATGCTTCTGATATCAGTAGGCATAATCAGTTTTTTCGGGTTCCCCTATATTTCCTTCATTCCCGTTTATGCACGGGATATTCTCCATACAGGACAGAAGGGGCTTGGTATTTTAATGGGATGTGCGGGTGCAGGGGCATTTTCAGGGGCTGTCATGCTGGCCCTCAAAGGGAATACTTCTAAAAAAGGCCTTCTCATGGCAATCGCAGGAATCACCTTTTCGGCAGCACTCCTGATTTTTTCACTGTCAACAGCTGCCTGGCTCTCATATGCGATGCTCTTTCTGGTCGGACTGGGCGCCATCAATCAGATAGCAACCGCAAACAGTATTCTGCAGCTCATGGTCCCCGATGCTTTGAGGGGCAGGGTGATGAGCGCGTTTACCACTATGTTTCTCGGCATGGCGCCTCTCGGAAACTTTTCGGTCGGCAGCCTGGCCCATTTTATCGGCACGCAAAAGGCGCTTACAATCGCTGCCGGATGCTGCCTGCTGGGGACGGTCGTCATTATGCTATGGGAAAAACGTGAAATCGTCAGATTATAGCCGCATTATTCATCGCGAATTCCATTTCAATAGTTGCAAACAGGGCAGGCGTTTTATTGACCTGTGTTGAGGGTGAACCTCCGTTTCTGGAGGTTCACCCTCTGCATAGTCTTAGAAATTATGGAACAGGTTTTCATGTCGGCTTAACTATCTTAAATCATTTTAATATCTTTAATGATTAAGAACATCTCAGATCACTGACGATACTGCTGATAGTTTCTTTCCGGGATTCAATGCTCTCGACGAGCCTGAACTGGACAAGCGCCCTGGCGAGATTCTGCTCAGGATGTTTGACCTTAAAATATACATTCCCTTCGAGATAGTCAGTAAAAAATCTGAGCCCGAGTTCAAAAGCGATCAGCCGGACCGCATCATAAAGATAGTCATAATCATGCAGAGTGAGGAACTGACGCGCCACCGTGATGTATCCCCGAAGAATCGCCTCACAGAGGTCCGGTTCAAAACGGACCATTTCCCAGTTCTCTGTTTCTTCTCCGAGGGGATTACAGCCAGAACGCAGGCAATCACCGATATCATAATGCACAAGACCGGGTTTGACGGTATCCAGGTCCACCATGCCGACGGCATGACCTGTTACATTGTCTATCATGATGTTGTTCACCTTCGGATCTCCATGAATCGGGCGAAGCAAAAGTTTGCCCTCTGATCTGGCACGCTCGAGAATATGTGATCGGGCGCTTCTGCTGTCCACAAACTGCAGGCAATAATCCACCTCCTGAGACTTCATGATACTCTTAAGCCTTAACACCTCATCGTAGTGCTGAAGGTATCGCGGAAGAATGTGAAATCCTTCAAGGGTGTCAACAAGCCTGGCAGGGGAAAGGTCGCTGATGAGGTTATGAAACATGCCTAATGCATATCCAGTTTCTTCAGCATGTCTAATGTCTTTGATCGTGTCAAAAGTGCGGGCGTTGTCAATATAGCTGATTGCACGCCAGAACGACCCGTCAGAGTCAATCCAGTGGTCTTTCCCATCCCGCGCGACTATGATACGCGGCACTTCCCAGCGCCGGCCGTCACTGATGCCCGAGTGACGCAGACGCTCGCTGATATGACCGGTAATGACCTGCATATTCTCCATAATGAGTTCCGGCTTATGAAAGACCTGTGTATTTATTCTCTGCAGGATAAAATGCCCTTCCCTTTCTGAATCAAGGGTTGCCAGGTAGGTCTTGTTAATATTACCGTTGCCAAAATCACAGACTTTGGTGATCTTGCCTGAAAATGTGAATTTCTCTGCTACGCCGAGAACGTCGTCCAAAGTTTCTCCTTTTGATAGAGTTTTATTATTATTCGTATTTGCCTGTCAAAATCAGCCCGTACAAGCAGGCCGAATACCTCAGTACAATAATATATTAATTATTTGAGGGATTTCACTTTTTCAAGCTGTCCTCTCCGGTACACTTAAGACCGATAGGCCATTCTGGCCTATAAATAGCTGGGCTATAGTGTCCTATCTCTATATTGTATCTCATAGTAACTGCCTGAATAAATTCAATATCCAACCCTGGCACAGGCATTGCATTGTCAAGAGCAATAAATAAATGTTTACTGATAATGAATTCGTTTAAAGTGGAGGTTAACGACGTGGCAAGTTTATCAAACAAGTACCTGGCAAAGGAAAAGGATGAGGATCCTAATGATTCTGGGAATACTGAAAACAGCTTAAAGGCTCTCATTTACATTGTGAGCTCAGACCTTTTACCAATGCTGATGGCAACAGAACACAGAATAGACAGGCTTCCGATAGTGTATCTTGCGGAAGCGCATGCTTAAATTAAAATTTATCAAATAAGGAGGATTCACCATGGCAAAAGCAATTGGCATAGACCTCGGGACCACAAACTCAGCGGTCGCGATAGTTCACCGGGGAGAAAAGATAGTAATACCGAACCAGGAGGGAACCAGAACAACACCCTCTGTGGTTGCATTTACAGACAAGGGTGAACGCCTTGTCGGACACGTTGCAAAACGTCAGTCGATAACGAATCCGGAAGACACCATTTTTTCAATAAAGAGATTAATGGGCCGGAAGTACACATCAAGGGAAGTCCAGGATGCAATCAAAAAATTACCGTACAAGATTGTAGAGGCGCCGAATGGCGATGCCCACGTAGAGATAAAGGGCAAGAGATATTCTCCCCCTGAGGTTTCCGCCATGATCCTGCAGAAGCTGAAACAGGCTGCCGAAGATTATCTGGGTGAGCCGGTAACAGACGCGGTGGTGACGGTTCCGGCGTATTTTGATGACAGTCAGCGGCAGGCCACCAAGGACGCCGGCAAGATCGCCGGACTGAACGTCCTCAGGATCATCAATGAACCGACCGCGGCCTCGCTCGCCTACGGGATAGAATCCAAAAAGGATGAAAAGATCGCGGTCTATGATCTCGGCGGCGGTACCTTCGACATTTCGATTCTCGAGATAGGTGAAGGAATAACTGAAGTAAAGTCAACCAACGGCGATACCTTTCTGGGTGGCGATGATTTTGATATCAAGATAATCGACTGGCTGATCGATGCATTCAATAAAGAGCAGGGTATTGACCTGAAAAATGACAAAATGGCCCTCCAGAGACTCAAGGAGTCTGCAGAGAAGGCAAAAATAGAACTCTCAACCGCGGCTGAAACGGAGATCAACCTCCCCTTTATCACTGCCGATGCCACAGGCCCAAAACATCTCGTCCTTAAATTGACGAGATCAAAATTTGAACAGCTGACCGATGACCTTGTCAAGCGTTCGCTCGATCCATGCAAACTGGCGTTAAAGGACGCTGGTCTGTCTGCAACAGATATTGATGAAGTGCTGCTCGTCGGAGGCCAGACAAGGACCCCGAAAGTAAGCGAAGGAGTAAAGGGGCTTTTTGGCAAAGAGCCGAACAAGAGCATAAATCCCGATGAGGCTGTGGCCCTGGGAGCGGCAATTCAGGCAGCTGTGTTAAAAGGTGATGTCAAAGATGTACTGCTGCTGGATGTAACTCCGCTCTCTCTCGGTATCGAGACGCTCGGCGGTGTCTTTACCAAACTGATCGACAGGAATACGACGATTCCTGCAAAAAAGAGCCAGATCTTTTCGACTGCCGCAGACAACCAGCCCGCTGTGGGCGTAAAGGTATTTCAGGGAGAAAGGGAGATGGCCTCGGACAACAAACTCCTCGGCAATTTTGAACTCCTCGGCATCCCGCCGGCTCCCAGAGGCATTCCGCAGATCGAAGTCACATTCGATATGGATGCAAACGGAATTCTCCATGTATCAGCCAGGGATGTCGGAACAGGGAAGGAGCAGTCCATCAGGATTACCGCGTCAAGCGGACTGTCTGAACAGGAGGTCGACCGGATGGTAAAGGAAGCGGAAGCTCACTCTGCCGAAGACAGCAGAAAGAAACTACTCATTGAGGCCAGAAATGAGGCAGACAGCCTTATCTATACGGTAGAAAAAACAATAACCGAGCATGGAGACAAACTTGCTGAAAGTGACCGTAGTAAGATCAACAGTGCCCTCGAACAATGTAAAACAGCAAAAGACAGTTCTGACAATCCGGATCAAATCCGTGAAGCAATCACCAGGCTCACAACAGCATCCCACAAAATGGCTGAGCACATGTATAAAATAGATGCAGCTGGCCAGAACGCATCGGCAGGAGGAAATGGCCACGGTCATACTGCTGAAACCGCTGATGATGGAGAGACTGTTGAGGCTGAATTCGAGGAAGAGCCTGCCGGCAGAAATTAATACCGAAGTCTCAAAGCGCGGAAGCAAGAAAAAAGGGGCGAATATTTATTCGCCCCTTTTTTAGCGTTCACTGCGGTTCGGTTATCTGATATAGGCCCTTCTGTTCCTCTGCCAGCATGACTCATTTTGAGAGGTACAAAGCGGCTTTTCTTCACCGAATGTCATAATCGTCATTCTTCCCGGAGAAACCCCAAGAGACTTGAGGTATTTCATCGTTGCCTTTGCCCTTTTTTCGCCGAGCGCGAGATTATATTCGCTTGTTCCCCTTTCATCAGTATGTCCTTCGATGATAATATTCTGCTCACTGTTTTCATGAAGAGAAGAAGCAGCAGTGTCCAGAATGGACCGTGCGTCCTTCCTGATGGTATATTTGTCATAGTCAAAGAGGATATCATTAAAAAGTCTATTCCCTTCGTTGTCCATGTCCGCTCCAGCGAATGACGCGTCCCCTCTTTCCCCTTGCGCTCTTTCAGATCCAAACGCTCCTTCGGTGACCCACTCCTGTTCCATGCCTCCGGAACCCTTTGCGGCTTTATCCTTATTCATCGACCCGCAAGAGGCAAACAGCAAAGTCACCGACAGCATAATGAATAAACTGACTATTTTTTTTGTCATAATCTTTCCTCCAGTCTTTCGTGTTTCTCTGTCACCACAAAAAGCGGCATTATTTTTCTTATCGGCATTCTTCATCGAAAATATTAGCCGTATCGTATAGAGGCGCCAGATAATGACGTGCCAGCTGCTCTTCATCCTTTTTCAGTGATAATTATAAAAGATAACTTTTCATGCCAGCGTGTACTGCAGACTGTAGAGGTTAATTTTTTTATTAAAGCCCTTGCCTCTATTGTCCGTTTTTTATACAATGAGAAAGACTATGTTTATAAGAAGATGCTCATGGGCGCTGTTTATCTCTCTGTTCTTTATTACCTCTCTTGCCTTCCTTCTCCACGAACCGGACGCTGCTAACAAAAAAAGAGTCCGCGCCCCCAAGAAACGAACGCAGAAACAGGCTGTACCTCCCCGGAAGCGCAAAGCGTCCAGAAACCGCGTCCGGGTGTTATCTGAAGACCCTTACAGAGGGGCGATTGTGCTGAATTCAACGTCCGGCGAAGTTCTATTTGAGGACAATGCAGATACCATGGCATACCCTGCAAGCATGGTAAAAATGATGGACCTCCTTCTCATTCTTGAAGGCATCGACGAAGGGCACCTGTCTCTTCAGGACAGAATTGTCGTTTCAGCCGAAGTTGCCAGAATAGGAGGATCGCAGGTTTATCTGAAAGAAAAGGAAGTGCAGACCGTAGAGGACCTGCTGTACGCTCTGATGATCCAGTCTGCAAATGATGCTGCCGTTGCCCTTGCACTCCATTATAAAGGCAGCAAGCAGGCATTTGTCGAACTCATGAACAGGAGGGCGGAGGAGCTTGGCATGAAGGACACGGTATTTCATTCCGTACATGGCCTTCCGCCGGGAAGAGGTCAGCTGCCGGATGTATCAACAGCACGGGACATGGCAACGCTTGGCCGGGAACTGCTGAGTCATCCTGAAGCACTAAAATATACATCGGAGAAAAAACGCCTGTTCCGCCCCGATGCCCCGGAACCGTTCATCATGAGGAACCATAATCATCTGGTTGGAAACTTCGAAGGCTGCGACGGGCTGAAGACAGGGTTCTTCTGGGCTGCCGGTTTTTCGATAACGGCAACGGCGACCCAGAACGGAGCACGGGCCCTGGTCGTCATAATCGGATCAGTCAGCAGCAGAACACGCGATGCCAGGGCCAGTGAGCTCCTGGCAAAAAACCTTGCCCTGATAGAAGCAGACCATACCATGACCGCCTCGGTTGATCAGGGAATGCTCTCCATCTTTAATGAGTAAATATTTTTCCTGAATCGTTCCATCAGTTTAATCATTCAACCTGTTTACTCCGCTCAAACGGTTTTCTTATATCGTCTGCAAATACTCGTCAACTTCAGAGCTTATTTGTCCGATCAACTCATTCAGGGCATCCACAAGGGCCTTCATGTCTTCCCAGTTTATATTAAAAATATATGTGTAGAGAAAGTAGTTTCTGAATGCCAGGTATCTTGACAGCACCTGGACAAGGTCCGGCGGGAGAATGCCGATTTCACCGGACTTCCTGAGGACCTTTTCATGCCATTCAGGAGCGTCCTGAACATCAAGCTTGTCAAAAATCAGCATCTGCTTTAATACATTTTCAACACCGCCGTAAATGTTTACAACAAGAGCAGCGATCGAGGCCTTCTCGGAAAGAGGATACTCTGCCTTTTCAGGACTGTAAACAGAATAAAGTTCCCTTCTGACCTTTTCGATATTGGCAAACTCGCCGCTGCAATACTGTTTGAGTTCATCAATTGTCATATATTACCCCCGTTAATCGTAAATCGTTATTCGTTAATCCGGGAAAAAACTGGATTCCCGCCTTCGCAGGAATGACAAATACCCCCTCATGTTTCACAATCTTCCAGATCTCAGGATTGATATAAGCAAACGCAACCCAAGCACGATGGCCACGAGAAATCCTATGGCACCGACCGTCGGCATACCGAGAATCTTGCCGCCGATATCTGACTGCATCAGCATCGAGGAACCAACAATAATTGCTGCAACAACAACACTGAACGCAAGGCGGTTGCTTGAGCGGTCTATATCCTTTATCAGTTTGTCCATCCCTATCGGGTCAATTCTGAAACTCACATCATCCCTCAGGGTCTTTCTTAACAGTCTGTTTATCTGTTTTGGCGTGTCGAGCAGCAAATCACCTATTTCGGCCAGGTTTTGTTTTGATTTATCGAACACCCTGTGAGGGCTCATCCGTTGTTTTACCAGTTCGGCTGCATAGGGTTCTGCGGCTGAAATGAGGTTAAAACCGGGATCGAGCTGTCTTCCGATATTGTCAACAATCAGTATTGTCCTGTTCATTAAAAGCAGGTCTGAAGGCACTTTCAGCCCGTGCTTGATTACCAGGTGGGTCAGGGCTTCAAGGTATTCCGGAAAATTCACTTCTGAAATTGAAAGGTCATACAGCGGCTCCATAAGATAGACGAGGTCTGCCTTGAACTCTTTTTTGAATAGTTCGAGATCCACTTCATCTGTAACAAGTCCCAGATCTATATAGAGATCGACCAGTTTGTCAAAGTTTTTATGCAGGATAGCCAGGAATGCACTGGCCATGGTTTCCATTAACTCCGGGGTCAGCCAGCCCACAATGCCGAAATCCATAATGCCTATTTTGCCGTCGGACATTACAAAGATATTGCCCGGGTGAGGGTCCGCATGGAAAAACCCGTCTTCGAAAATCATCTTGAAATAAGCATCAACCCCTTTTTGTGCAATTTCCCGTTTGTCGATCCCCATGGACTCTATGCCGGGAAGATCATCAATCCTGACTCCTTCGAGTCTTTCCATCACAATAACTTTCCCTGACAGCAGCTCGGTGTAAATTTTTGGGATGTAGACATCATCACTGCCGCTGAAGTTTCTCTGGAACCGCTGAGCATTTTTTGCTTCGGTCACAAAATCCAGCTCTTTTCTTACAGAACGGGCAAATTCATTCACGATCCCTTCGGGGTCAAATAATTTACTCTCAGGAATGTACTTCAACAACAGTCTCGCAATCGCACCCAGGATCACAATATCTGTTTCTAAAATTTCACGTATCTCCGGTCTCTGCACCTTTACAATGACCTTTTCTCCGGACTGGAGCGTTGCGTTATGGACCTGCGCAATGGAGGCAGCGGCGACAGACGAAACTTCAAACTCGGAGAACACATCTTTCACTGATACGTTGAATTCAGACTCTATGAGCTGTTTTGCCTGTTCCGACGGAAACGGCGGTACCTTGTCCTGAAGTTTTTTAAACTCATCTGCATATTCAATGGTTATAAGGTCAGGACGGGACGAAAGTATCTGAGCAAGTTTTATGAATGACGGCCCTAATTCACCGAAAGCCAGCCTTAACCTGTCGGGCAGTGTATGTTTCTCAATGCCCTCCCAGCGGCTGACGATCTTGAACCTTTTTCTCAGGGGGATAAAGCGGTGAAGGTTGAGCTGCTCGATGAACTGCCCGAAACCATGCTTCAGAAATACATTGACAATATGTCGTATGCGGGAAATGTTCTTATAGGTCTGCCAGATTCTCAGGAATCGTCTTATCGCCATTCGATTTTCCTGTTGATGCTACTCCTTTGCCGACTCTTCAAGTTTTTTGATGCGAGCTGACAGAGCGGTCACTTTTCTGTTCAGTTTTTCAAAATCATCCCGGGCGGGTATGTTCATCTTTTCGAGTCCCCTGCTGATAAGCTCCGAAACAGCCTTGTTTATATCTTCCCCTGTTTTGCCGGCCTTTTCTGTGCACTCCTTTACCAGTCGTGCACCCTGGGATTCACTTAATTCCCCCTTTTTGACCAGCTCATCAATAACCTCTCCGATCTTTTCAGGAACACCGAGCCCTGCCATCAGCGTTTTATGAATCAATTCATTTACAGTTGTCATCGTAGCCTCCGTAAAAACTGTTAATCGTTAATTGTGAATAGTTAATTTTTATGCCGATCTCTGAATCATCTGTTTGTTACACGATTAACGAATAACGATTAT
>Ga0209536_100014971_pt1 | contig 11086 bp, 8 predicted proteins | sample DeeMarSeWOR28_12_FD_187461 | JGI IMG/M metagenome (GOLD analysis project Ga0209536, IMG submission 187461) | Marine sediment microbial communities from White Oak River estuary, North Carolina - WOR-2-8_12 (SPAdes) (version 2) | ecosystem: Environmental > Aquatic > Marine > Intertidal zone >... | reverse complement strand
CTCCGTCAGCTTAACTGCCAGAGTCGATACTATTTTCTGAGTCACCTCATCTTGCAAGGCAAAAATGTCTTTTAGGTCCCGATCATACCGTTCGGCCCAAAGGTGTCCCTCAGTGGTTGCATCCACCAGCTGTGCCGTGATTCGAACCCTACCATCCGACTTTCGGACACTACCTTCCAATATATGTCTTACCCCAAGTTCTCGTCCCACGTCGGCTATTTTGATAACCTTGTCCTTATAAGTAAAGGCAGAGTGTCGGGCTATGACAAATAAGCCTGAAATCTCAGAAAGATCAGTAATAATATCTTCTGTTATTCCATCGCTAAAATATTCTTGCTCTGGATCGCCACTTAGGTTTTCGAATGGAAGTACGGCAATGGATGGCTTGTCGGGCAGGGCAAAGGCTATTTTATCTGAGGATGCCGAATCAATTTTTTCTGCGTGACGTTGGTATAGGTTCTGGCCTATGAATACACCTGCGACAACTATCAAAACAATCATTGAGAGCAGCGCCACCATCCTCCATGGTTTTCTTCTAACTTTATTATCTGCGATGGCTATTCCAGCAGTTTCAGGATTCATTAAAACGCTATATACACGAACAGGCTCTTTAATATTCTTGACTGTCTGCTCACCAATGAATTTATAACCCAAAGGTAATTTACTCTCGATATGGTCAAAGGCGGTGTTCGATACGCAGATCCCTCCAGGGTCTGCCAGTGCCTCTAATCGGGCTGCTATGTTCACACCATCACCGTAAATGCGATCCTGCTCCTCGATCACATCTCCAAGGTTGATCCCTATACGAAAGAGCATTTTACGTTCTTCAGGTAGATCCGAATTTCGCGCCTGAAGTTCTTTCTGGACCGCTACAGCGCACTGGACTGCATCTACCACACTCCCGAACTCGGCCAGCAGATTATCCCCCGTGGAGTCTACGGCCCTTCCACGATGCTGCTTGATTAGGGTAAACATCACCCCTTTATACGTTTCCAGGGTCTTGACCGTTTCTGCTTCATTCTCACCCATCAAGCGACTGTAGCCTACGACATCCGCACTGAATACAGCAGTCAGTTTACGCTTGAAATCCTTTGTGGTCATCGGATCACCTCCCCAAATACAAAAGCCTTCGAATGGGCACAGGAATGCCCCGGAGGCTTTTTTCTTTCCGCCCTCTGGTAGGTCGTATCATGGCTTTCTCCAGAAAGTTTGGATTTTGATTTTAGGTGTAGGACTCAATAAATGGCGTTCCTATAATATCGGTTTTATGACGGAATGTCTATATGTTGTATGTGTCTGATATCATTGGGAATGCTATAATTCTGCTACTATGTTGAAAAATCAAACGGTTAAAAATTTTCCTTTACCGTTTGTAATAGAAACCGGGAGCTGGTATAATCCAATTAACACCTATGGCAAGTAACTGCTCGTTTTGGTCAGCCCTGATTTTTTTCCTATTGCAAAAGGATACTGAAATATTCGGAGATTTTGGTATAATGCAAAAGCTTTTGACTGAAGCGCTCGGTGATATCACAAATTCCGGCCATGTTTGAATATTCTCAAGTATCTCAACTTGAGGCTGAACCGAGATATTGGCAAGATGAACGATCTGCAATTTTTAAAGCGGGAGATAGGCCTTCTAATGTTGTATTCTTTTTAGGATTTTTGATACAGAATCAATGACGTGATATCCCTTTTTAAAAATTGAAGCGTATTCAATTGTCAACCAAGCCACCAATTGTTCAAAAAAAACATGGCAATGGCTTCAAAAGAATTAGAAGAAAACGAAGAGAAAAAATGGAAAAAGATTAATGGGTAACTTTAAAGTGTCAAGTAAACGCGTTTTTTGAACATGTGTTACAAAATCCTAAGAGGGAACTGCCACTCAATATGATATTTTCTACAGTTATCACAACGATTCTGCGTCTCAAGCGAACCTGTCCTAAATGCGGCCGAGACCAGATTGTGCCGAAGGGCAAAAGAAGAGAGAAAGTTCCATGCAAATTTTGCGGAGCCTACATCCCTCCCCCCGGATAATTGAATAGACAGTAATTCATAAATGCCTCAAAGCCCAGAGGGGGAGGCACTCCCATCTATAGATAATCAGGTTACAGCATCATACATTTCAGTGTTTTATTCTTTTCCTGGATTCGCTTCGGGCCCAAAGGACAAAAAATGGGTATTGCGACTGACATCATCATTATCATCGTTGCCGCGTTTTCATGCGGCCTATTGGTGCAACGGTTAGGCCAGCCTTTGATCCTCGGCTATATCGCCGCAGGGATTATTTTAGGCCCTCACACAGGCGGGCTCAAGATATCAAGTATTCACGAGATCGAGTTTCTTGCCGAGATCGGGGTTGCGCTGCTCCTGTTTGCACTTGGGCTTGAATTTTCCCTGAAGGATCTCAAGCCAGTTAAAAAGATTGCTGTCTTAGGGACACCTATTCAAATTGTCCTTACTTTAGGACTCGGTATAGGTATCGGACACTTAATGGAGTGGAATTGGAAAGCGTCCCTATGGCTCGGCGCCCTTATCTCTCTTTCGAGCACCATGGTGATTCTCAAAACGCTGATGAACCAGGGCTGGCTGGGAACACTCTCAAGCAAGGTGATGATCGGGATGCTTATCGTCCAAGATTTGGCTGTGGTTCCGATGATGATAATACTTCCCCAGTTGAACAATCCTGCTGTGGGTTTGCCTGCTCTTGGGTTTGCAGCGCTTAAAGCGGGGGCATTCATTACAGGGATGATCTTGCTCGGAACCAAGCTGTTGCCTCGGTTGATGGCCCATATCGCCAAATTCGGTTCAAGAGAACTTTTTTTGCTTGCGATCACAGCCATAGGGCTCGGTGTAGGTTATTTAACATACATGGTGGGGCTTTCTTTTGCCTTTGGAGCATTTGTCGCCGGAATGGTTCTGAGTGAGTCGGACTATGGCCACCAGGCCCTAAGTGACATTATTCCACTTCGAGATCTTTTTGGATTGTTGTTCTTTACATCGGTTGGAATGCTTTTTGATCCGGCATTTCTATTGAATAATATGCGGCAAGTCATCATTCTGGTGCTTGCAGTAGGCATAGGCAAGGGACTAATTTTTGCATTCATTTCTCGGGTTTTCAAATATCGAAATGTCATACCACTGGCCGTTGGGCTGGGCCTGTTTCAAATTGGCGAATTTTCATTCGTTCTCGCAAGAGTGGGTTTATCCACAGATTCGATTGGGAGCGATCTTTACTCTTTGATATTGACCGCTGCAATTCTGACGATGGTGCTCACGCCCTTGGTTTCAGGTCAGACGGCAAGGATATACGCATTAAAGAAGCGTTGGTTCCGCCATGAGGTACTCGAATCCTCAAACATCCCTGATACTGGATTTACTGACCATATCGTTATTGCCGGTGGGGGACGTGTAGGTTCTCAGATAGCGCAGGTTTTGAAGCGACTAAACATACAATTTGTGATCATCGAGCTTGACCATCGTCGGTTTGAACAAGCCAAGGTAGCTAAAATGGCGGTCGTTTATGGCGATGCAGGTCAGGAAATTGTTCTTGAAGCAGCCGGAATAAAAGAAGCTGCTCTTCTGATTTTGACCCTTCCTGGACTTGTCGAAGCAAGATCAGTTATAGTTCATTCAAAGCGCTTAAATAACGCACTCGAAATAATAGCGAGAACATCGGGTCCGGATTCCTTCGAGTTATTAAGGGATTTAGGGGTTTCAGAAGTTGTAATTCCAGAGTTTGAGGCGGGCCTCGAAATGACACGCCAGTCTCTTCTCCATTTTCGAGTGCCACCGACTGAGGTTCACCGATACACAGATACCCTTCGACAGGAAATCTACGCACATTTGTTTGACCAGAGTGAGGATTATCGACTTCTTTCCCAACTTCGAAATGCCGAACAGCAATTTGGTTTACAATGGGTACGTTTAGATCAAGAAAGCCCGATTGCTCATAGATCGATAGGAGAGAGCGAAATACGAAAAAAAACGGGGGCATCTGTAGTTGGTGTTGTCCGGGAAAAACAATTAAGGCCGAATCCCGATGCGGATTTTGTTTTATTGCCCGATGATCTGGTTGCAATTATCGGGAGTGAGAGAAACAGGGAGGCTTTTCTTCTAATGGCATTATCTAGACCGTGAAATTATCAGCTCAAAAGTTTGAAAAATGATCGATTAATAAATAGCCTGGCCTTGCGTATAAAATGCACACCTGTGCAGAGCATGCATAAAATCTTAGAGCGCTTTTCAGTATGTGATCAATGCTATCAACCGAAAAATTGCCATTCGTTCCAAAACCTCATGTATTCTCAATGTATTTGCATTTGGATGATATTTGTTTTTATGATTGCGTATCTTAGATATGATCGACAGCCTTGTTGTTTCTGCTACTATAAATCCGGAAAAAATGAGCCTAAGGAGGGTAACACTTTCTCCCGCAAAAAGGAAGGAGGAAGTGAAATGGGAAAGAGGAAACAGTATACCCAAGAGCAGAAACTGAGCATTTTGCAAAGTGCGAAAGAAAATGGGATCAAGCAAGCGGCTGATTTAGCTGGAGTTCACTTTACAACTGTCTATGAGTGGAAAAATAAACTTGAGGCATTGGGTGAAGAAGCTTTTTTGGCCTATGAGTCACCATCGCTGGGTCGAGGGATAAAGAGAATTACGCCTAAGCAAGAGGAAGCCGTTCTTAACACATGGGGCCGTTATCCTGGATTCGGTCCGAGTCAGATTCACAATCAGTTACGTCGGCAAGGGGTGACAATATCGACCCGTACAGTTCAGCGAATCATGGTAGCCAATGGTTATGAGGTGAAGGGAAAGAAGAGAAAGGACAGTGAAGAAGGTGATCGTTTTGAAGCGAATCGTCCATTGGAGTTGGTTCAGATAGACATTTTGGAGTTTTTCATACACAAATTGAAGGTATATCTTCTGCTGGTTCTTGATGATTTTTCTCGCTTTATCCTTGGGTTTCGTCTTTTAAGTGAAACATCCATTGATGCTGTTATCGGGTTGTTGCAGGAGGTCATTGACCGTTATGGGAAGATGGAAGAGGTATTAAGCGACCGAGGTTTTGTATTTTATTCCTGGCGTGGGGCTAATCGTTTTGAGCGATATTTAGAGGTAGAAGGTATCCACAATACCCATGCCCGTGCCCATCATCCTCAGACCCTGGGTAAGATAGAAGCTGTGAACAAGCACTTACAGAAGGAATTGATCAGGCGGGAGGAATTTAAGGGTGTTTCGGAGGCGGAGGCTACTATTGAGAAATGGGTTAAGACCTATAACTATGAACGTACCCACCAGGGATTAGGGGGATTTCTGGTACCTGCGGAGCGTTTTCATGGCAGGGTAGATGAAGTGCTTAAGAGTATAAGTGAAGGTCTCGACCCGGATGATGAAACCTGCTATGTAATGGAGGGGATATCCCGTAGTGTAATCAATTTGGTGTTGGAACCTGAAGGTGGAATGGTTCTCTATGTTTTGGGTCAACCCCTTAGAGTTTTTGGAGGCAAGCCGTGAATGAAGAATGGAATCCGGAGGATATTGCGACACTGATCCGTGGGAGGAAGATTTTAAATGCCAAGGGTCTTCCTAAAGATGCTGATGTGAAGAAGATATGTGAGGAGGCAGGAATATCTCGTAAAACAGGCTACCAGTGGGCCAACAAGCTTGAGGAAAAGAAGGGATCTGAGTTGGATGATCTTCAGGAGCGATTTGATCGTCTTCAGGCGGAGCATGAAGAACTGAAGAAGCGTTATGATGATGTGCGTTTTGAGAATGAGGGTCGAAAATTGGCATGGAAGATTCATGGAATAGATGAGCTGTTGGCCAATAAAAAAAACACTACAAAGACTCGGAAAAAGAGGCAGCGATAGGGTTTCTTCGTAGGGAGGAGCGTGCCCTTCGTGAGATAGCCTGGGTGTTGGCAGTGAAGAGGAGCACGCTTTGTGAATGGAACCGGCTGTTTGATGAGAGGATGAATCCGGTGATATTACCGGATGGACGTGGGAAGGCGACGAAAGTGACGGCAGATATAGTGAGAGACGTATTAGATGCGGCGAAAGAGATCAAGGGAAAAGGCCGGCGTATTCGCATAAAATCCTTTACCAAAGAGCTGGCGGCAAAACATAAGATAGAGCTCAGTGCCAAGAAAGTGTCCGAGATTCTCATTGCCAATGGGCTTTACAAAGCTGTCAGCAGAAGGAGACGGCCGCGGTTTTACCAGAGACTGCGCCAGAGTATTCCCAATGGTCTTATAAGTGCGGATGGAAGTGAATTTACCGTGTGGATTGACGGTATCCAATACAAGTTCAACCTGGAACTGTGCGTAGATGTTGAGAGTTTTTATCACGGTGCATTCAGCGTCTCTGATAGTGAAACTACAGAAGAATTAATCAAAGTGATAGAGGCGCATAAAAAGTTGTGCGGGACTCCTCTGGGGCTGGTGTGTGACAGTGGTAGTGGGAATCTTTCTGATCAAGCTATGGATTATCTGAAAAGAAACGATATACAGATTTTGCCTGCAGGCCCTCGCAATCCCAAGGGGAACGGGACAGCCGAGAGTGCCTTTTCGGAGATGAAGAAAGTGATTGGCCTTATCAATCTTAAAACTTCATCCACGAGGGAGCTTGCCAAGACAATATTGGAAAAGATCGTTTCCATCTATATCATCATGCGTAATCGACTAGCTCGTATTGGGGATAAACGATCCCCTCAAGACACCATCAAGACACCTATCTCGGAGGAGCAGCGTCGTCATGAAAAAGCTCGACAAAAGAATCTCAAGAAAAAACAGGAGGATCCGAACGGGCAAGCCAAACTGAATAGGATTGATTGGATCATAAATTATCATGGCCTCCTGGTAGATGATGCGACTCTTCATAGGGCCAAAAAAACGATTTTAACCTATGATCTTGAAGCCATAGCAAAATCAGAGGAAGCGTTTATCACGGCCATTAGGCGCAATCAGCAACGTTGCAACCTTGCCTATTTTTTCGGAATCTTGAAGCGTATTCAGCAGGAATTTGATGATAGTAAATACGAAAAGTATTGCAGAGAACATTATAATTATCGACAGATTCTTGAAAGGGAAAATGAGAAACGAAAAGCCTCAGAGAATGTAACAACGGTTGAAAGTGCTGCAGCCATGTTAGGCAGTGTTGTGAATTGTCGATTCCGTGAAATAAAAGAAGTAGCGACGAGACGGGCAAAAGGAATGATAGAAGATCTCAAAAAGCAATACCGCTATGATGGTGTTTTGAAAGGGAAAATAACGGATGCTCTAAGAAAAATGACTGAATTAAATATCACTGAAAGGAATGAAGCTTTAGAACTTGTAAATCAATTTTTAACTTAAACAAAGAGGAAAAAGTGTTACCCGGAAACATAAAATTTTTTCGGATTTTAATTGACATATAACACTTACGATTTCGTTATCAAATCCTAAAAATTCGTCAATTATAGCCTTCCCAAATGATCCTTTTCTTCTCAACAGCTAATTCTTTTCAAGGATTCTCGCATAATACTAAAATCTCGAGATTTTTCAGTATTCTTTTGCAGTAGGAAAAAAATCAGGAGCGATCAGAACGAGCAGATACTTGCCAAAATGTATAACCGGATTATATCACCTCAGGCTTTCTATTAGAAACACAAAAGGAAAGTTTTTAACCGTTTGATTTTTCGACAATAATAGAAGCAGGAAAGGAAACCCAAAGGAAGAAATCGACCTACTATGCGACCTTCGAACCTCTGAAAAGGGTGACAAATATCTGTACAACGAACATCAAGCCTACGATGGCGGAAATTGTGCATAGTATACCGCCTGGCATTGCATAGGCAGAAACGATGCTCTTTATCTCTTCACGTCCCAATCCATCAGCAAATGCATTTCCACCAACAATTCCAGCGATAAGCATAAGCACACAAGCAGCTGCCAAGGAAACAACCCAGACCCAGAATATCCATTCAATAAGTTTCGGCCAAACAATGGATTTGCCGCTAAAAATTGGCACGAGATAGTAAATGGTTGCCATTAGTAGTAAGGACTTCCATCCCATGAGACCAACGTGAGTGTGAACAAGGCTTATTATGCGTCCTGGTCCTTCATGGATAAAGAAACGTACTGACTCTTGTGTGATAATAGCTCCTTGAATCAGAGTCAAGGCAAAGAAGATTAGCGATACCCATATAAACTTGACCAACCGGTGATTAAGTGTTTCCGTTCGCATCTTGTACCTCCTTATCGTTCTGTTTTACAGATTTAGCGGGCATAAAACCAACAATATAAACTTCAAAATATTCTTAATGGCTGGGAGTAAAGCCACGGATTCAGCTCCTAAAAGAATTTTTAAAGCTCTGTCAAGAGCAAGGCATGCACATTTTGAGGGGTGTCTCCATATGCTAACCTCCTGATAAAAGTTAACAGATTTAATGAATTTATACAATTTCAGGAGTTCGCTTTTCAGATGGAGAGCAGGGTAGGAATATTTCCGAAGGAAATTGAGGCTCCGGATTCGTAGTAGCTCTAATAGTAAGATAAGATTAGTAAAATTTAAACCATATTTGGGCTGAATGTAAATAGTTTCTGTAGAAAAAGCTAAAAAATATATTGTTATTGGTGGGTTATCTGCAGTTTGGTCTTGATTTTTTTGAGTAGTAATGATATGAAGACACAGCAAAGGGTTATTTGCATTCAGCATATCAAATAATAATACCTACAAAACGGAGACCAAAATGCGCAAACTAATTGTAGAACAACGCTCACTGTTTGATCAGGCGATCAATTTGCTCCTTTCGATTTTCAAACCTGAAAAAGAATTGAAACTGATGGACACGCTACTGAACGAAAACCCCGATATCTTGGATGCCATCCATGTGGACTTGACCCATTCGACCAACAAGTCCGGGCGTAAAGGCCTCAGTGCCGAGAGGGTCTTGCGCGCCGCCGTGTTAAAGCAATATAAAGGGTACTCCTATCGCGAATTACGCAAGCGTATCAACGACGGAGTTTCCTTACGGTGGTTTACCCGCTTCAATTCTGATCGGGTCCCACATTATACGTCTCTGCAAAAGGCGATCAAGTCGATTAGGGTCCAGACCTGGGAGCGCATCAATGATTATTTGATGCAGTTTGCCAAAGACCGCAAATTGGAAAATGGTTGTTCCATGCGGGCGGACACAACGGTGGCGGAAAGTAACATTGCCTATCCCGTCGACGCCCGGCTATTGAATGATAGCGTACGGGTTCTGACACGGCTGATGCAAAGGGCCGTTGAGTTAGTACCCGGGCTCAATTTTGCTTTTTCCAAACGAAGCAGAAGAGCCAAGAAACGCTGTTACCAAATCGTGATGGCCAAGGGTCCCAAGGCCGAGCAGGTGCGTAAAAAGCATTACAAAGATCTGATCAAAGTGGCCCACGAAGTTTTTGACATGGCCAACGTCTGCTGCAAAAAGCTCAAGGGTAGTGCGCATCTTGAAGCCCTTGCCTTACATGAGCAATTAGACCATTTCCTGACTCTAGCCGCGGTGGCGATCGAGCAAAGTGAGCGTCGCGTGCTCGAAGGGGAAAAAGTACCGGTGGACGAAAAGATTGTCTCGATCTTTGAAGAACACACCGACATCATCAAAAGAGGCAAGAGCCAGTGTCCGACAGAATTTGGACACAAGATCCTTGTAGTCTCGGGCAAGAGCGGCCTGTTTACGCAGTTTGACACCCTCAGGGGCAATCCCAGTGATGATTCCCTAGTGCCGGACATATTGACAAAACACGAACAACAATATCAGCAGGCACCTTGGTACTTCGCAGGGGATCGGCGCTTTTTTAGTACCGCCAATGAAGAGCTGGCCTACGAAGCTGGTGTCAAAAAGATCTCCATCTGCAAGCCCGGTTATCGTTCCAATGAGCGCCAGGAGCATGAAAAACAGCCCTGGTTCAAGCGGTTGCAGCGTTTTCGCTCTGGTATTGAAGGACTGATTTCTGGGCTCATGCGGGGCTATGGTCTAAAACGCTGTGTATGGAAAGGCTGGGAAGCCTTTCAGAGTTACGTCGGGTTGAGCATCGTTACTTTCAATTTGCAGAAGATAGCCCGACTTATGTAAAAAAATTAGCTCCCCGATAAAAATAAAATTAGCTTCAAAACCAGGGGAGAGATACGTTCGAAATCGGTCCGATTCTCGCCTTGAATTCATTAATGCCACAACGTGGCACAAGGGAGACAAGAAAGGCGGCTGACAGTCTATCTCGTTTTTCGCCTCGTCGCGCTAAATCGGACATTTTTCTACAGAAACTAATTAACACCTTAAACCACCAGTTTTACTGGTGTGTCCAAGCTATGCTAAGCAGGTAGCTTAGTGGTTACAAAAAATGAATACCCCCTTATTATCTGGGTAGGTGACCCAAAAGATAGAAGGAGGTATTCAATGAGTGATTTTAAGAGATTAGCACACGCAATATGGCAATGCAAATACCATATCGTTTGGTGTCCTAAATATCGATTCAGGATTTTAAAAGGTGCAGTACAAAATTCAGTCAATGAAATCATAAGCCAGTTATGTGAATGGAAGAAACTTGAGATTTTGGAGATGAATGTTATGGAGGACCATGTACATTTGATCATATCAATCCCTCCAAAATTTGCAGTGTCTGATATCATCGGATTTTTGAAAGGGAAATGTGCAATCAAGATTTTCGATAAGCACCTGGAACTCAAGAAAAGGTATTGGGGCAGACACTTTTGGGCCAAAGGATATTGTGTGAGTACCGTAGGACTCGATGAAGAAAAGATCCGAAAATATGTGAAATGGCAATTGGCTAAAGATAAACGCATGGAACAACTCAAAATGTGGAAATAAATATTACCCTTTTAGGGTCACCTTTTATTCCACCCCTTTTAGGGGTGGTTGTTAAATAAATAACATGACGCGGGGAGCTCGGGTAAAGAAGCAGGGAGCAAGAGCAGATTAATCGACTAATGACCATTGACTATTGACAATTGACCAGCGGGCCGTAGGATGGGTAGAGCGTTTAAGGAAGATGGGTTTCGCTTTGTCCATTACTTTTTCATGTCTCCCAGGCTATTCAAAGCTC
>Ga0209536_100014970_pt1 | contig 11086 bp, 12 predicted proteins | sample DeeMarSeWOR28_12_FD_187461 | JGI IMG/M metagenome (GOLD analysis project Ga0209536, IMG submission 187461) | Marine sediment microbial communities from White Oak River estuary, North Carolina - WOR-2-8_12 (SPAdes) (version 2) | ecosystem: Environmental > Aquatic > Marine > Intertidal zone >... | reverse complement strand
ATTACTTTACGTCGCAGAAATAATGTTGGCCGCGGTGTTTTTGATCCATTTCATTTACGCCATTTATGTTACCATCGGTAACTGGCAGGCCCGTCCTCAAGGATATGCAGTGGTGAAAAATGCCGGACACACCAGTAAAAAGTCATGGGCCTCGGTCTCGATGATCTGGACCGGTCTGCTTATTATCGTATTTACCATCCTGCACCTTCTGCATTTTAAATATGGAGAAGTTATCATGTATTCCACCGCCGACGGTGCGGTCATCAGGGATCTGTATGCCCTGGTTTATAAATTTTTCTCCAATATCTGGAATGTGATATTTTATATTGTGGTGATGATCTCACTGGGTGTTCATGTAAGTCATGGCGTCTGGAGTGCTTTTCAGTCACTAGGTATAAACGGACAGCGATTTACCCGTTTTGCGCAGGGATTTGGCTATGTGTTCGCCTTTCTTATGGGGATAGGATTCCTGTTTTTACCAGTTTGGATTTACCTTGTTACCGGAGGTTTATTATGAAATTAGATGCAAAAGTTCCTGCCGGATCACTGGCTGAAAAATGGGATCGTCACCGCTTCGAAATGAAGGTTGTCAACCCTGTTAATAAGCGAAAATTCAATCTTATTGTGGTCGGTACCGGGTTGGCCGGTGCATCTGCCGCTGCTTCATTAGGCGAGCTTGGCTATAACGTTAAAAATTTCTGTATTCAGGATTCCGCCCGCAGGGCACACAGTATCGGCGCCCAGGGGGGGATAAATGCAGCCAAGAATTACCAGAATGACGGCGACAGTATCTGGCGGTTGTTTTATGACACGATCAAGGGCGGTGATTACCGGGCGCGTGAAGCCAATGTTTACCGGCTTGCCCAGGTAAGTAATAATATTATTGATCAATGCGTGGCCCAGGGTGTACCATTTGCGCGGGAGTACGGTGGACTGTTTGCCAACCGCTCTTTTGGCGGTGCCCTGGTTTCCCGTACCTTTTATGCCCGAGGACAGACCGGTCAGCAGTTATTGCTTGGCGCATACAGCGCCTTGATGGCACAGGTTGATGCGGGAACCGTGGAAATGTTTCCCCGCCATGAAATGCTTGACCTGGTGCTGGTGGATGGGAAAGCGCGCGGAATTGTTACCCGCAATCTGGAAACCGGTGCTTATGAAGCACATACAGCTGATGCGGTAATCCTGGCAACGGGCGGATATGGGACCGCTTATTATCTTTCTACGCTCGCAATCAATTCCAATGCCTCGGCGATCTGGCGGGCCCATAAAAAAGGTGCTTTTTTCGGTAATCCCTGTTTTGTCCAGATCCATCCAACCTGCATTCCAAGATCAGGTGATTATCAGTCAAAACTGACACTGATGAGTGAAAGCCTCCGTAATGACGGCCGCGTCTGGGTTCCGAAGCAAAATGATGACAAGCGCCTGCCCAATGAGATTCCGGAAGAAGACCGTGACTATTATCTTGAACGTAAATATCCTACTTTTGGAAATATGGTGCCCCGTGATGTGGCCTCCCGCAATGCCAAGGATGTGTGCGATGAAGGGCGCGGTGTTGGCGAAACCGGACTGGCGGTTTATCTTGATTTCAAAACAGCAATTGAAAAGTTCGGTCATGACACGATAGAAGAAAAGTATGGCAACCTATTTGAAATGTATAAATTGATCACCGATGAAAATGCCTATAAGGTGCCGATGCGAATCTATCCGGCGGTGCATTACACCATGGGTGGGTTATGGGTCGACTACAATCTTATGAGTACAGTCCCCGGTCTTCATGTACTGGGTGAGGCTAATTTCTCAGACCATGGAGCCAACCGTCTGGGTGCCAGCGCATTGATGCAGGGGCTTTCCGACGGATATTTTGTTATTCCCTATACGATCGGTAATTATCTTGCGGGTACAGAATTGAAAAAGGTCACCACTGAAGATGAAGAATTTAAAAATTCGGTTGAGGAAATGGTGCAACGAGATCAGAAACTGCTATCGATTAAGGGCGGCAAAACAGTCAAAGAATTTCACCGGGATATTGGCAACCTTTTGTGGAATCATGTCGGAATGGCAAGAGACGAAAAAGGTTTAAAGCACGCTATTGAAGAAATTCCCAAATTGCGTGAAGAGTTCTGGCAAAATGTCAGGGTCGCCGGTTCCGCGGAAACCCTGAATAAAAATCTTGAATTTGCCGGTCGGGTTGCGGATTACATGGAATTAGGGGAACTGATGGCCCGGGATGCCCTGGAACGCAGGGAATCCTGTGGAGGACATTTCCGTGAAGAAAGTCAGACCGAAGAAGGGGAAGCTCTCCGGGATGATAACAATTTCACCCATGTGGCAGCATGGGAATTCAAGGAAATGGGAAAATGGGAACTGCACCAGGAGCAGTTGGTGTTCGAGAATGTTACACCAAGCCAGCGCAGCTATAAGTAAGGAGAAAGAGAATGGAAAAGAAGAATATGACAATACATCTTAAAATCTGGCGTCAAAAAGATGCCCGGTCAAAAGGCAAGCTGGTTCCCTATACCGTTGAAAATGTCAATCCTGATATGTCTTTCTTAGAATTACTGGATGTTCTGAATGAACAATTGATCAACAAAGATGAAGAACCGGTGGAATTCGATAACGATTGCCGCGAAGGTATCTGTGGCATGTGCGGGCTGGTGATTCAGGGCACGGCCCATGGTCCAAACCCGGGCACAACAACTTGTGAACTGCGCATGCGGGAGTTTGAAGATGGGGAAACCATTACCGTTGAACCGTGGCGGGCAAAAGCGTTCCCGGTCATCAAGGACCTGGTGGTCGATCGGAGCGCCTTCGACCGCGTAATGGCAAAAGGTGGATATATCACCGTCCGAACAGGGGGAGTACCCGAGGCAAGTGCAATCTTAGTCGAAAAAGAAAATGCCGATCTGGCAATGGATTATGCCGCCTGTATTGGCTGTGGTGCCTGTGTGGCCGCCTGTCCGAATGCCTCAGCGGCACTTTTTGTTGCAGCAAAGGTATCGCATTTGAGTCTTATGCCACAAGGCCAGCCGGAAGCAAAGCGGCGGGTTGAAAGGATGAGTGTGCAAATGGATGAAGAACAGTTCGGCGCATGTTCAAATCATGGTGAATGTGAGGCGGTCTGCCCGAAAGAAATTCCGATCACGGCTATTGCCCGTATGCGGCGCGAATATTGGAAGGCGATCGTAACTTAGATCTCCTCAGAGTCTGAATTCGTAACTATTTGGAAGATAGGGCGTATCCCGATAAAGGATATGCCCTTTTTATTTTGGGCAGATGCAATTTGACGAAAATTTTTATAATTTCAGTGCGCGATGAATAAATTACATAATCGGTTCATAAAAATTCTCTGGCTGGTTATTTTAACCTTTATGATTACAGGATGTACAAGGGAAATTCATTATACCGAAAATACTCGCCTAAAAGATGGAAAGTATGATTCGGAATATCCCTATCAACCGACATCAGATAAGCTCAGGGAGATCATGGAGTCCGTCAAGTTAATGAGCACGCTCGCATTTTACGAGGGATATGAATTTGCCCCGGATAGCTATATTCAGGCGGAACAGATTTCCGATGATCTGGTTGATGAAAGATCAGTTCAAAAATTCCATTTCAATCAGCCGGCTACCGGAACGGCAACAGTAATTTATCGTTCGGGCAGAAAAATCGCATTGCTTACCTGTGCGCATATCATCGATTTTCCCGACACCGCCTTTACCTATTTTCGTAATGAGGAAGGCGTGCCCACAAAATACATTCAGACCGTATCTTTCAAGATCAGGCAAAATATAAATGTGATTGATTTTCATTTGGGTGGAGACTTCGAAATACTGGCAAGCGACCGCCACAATGACATTGCTTTGATCGGGAAAGACATGGCAATCAATACACCCTATGTAATTCCCGTATTTAATTTTGGCATGGGAAACTCAGACGAACTAACCTGGGGCACTTTTGTTTACATCATAGGTTATCCCAGAGGGGAAAAAATGGTCACCTCGGCAATCGTCAGTCAGCCTACAAGGGAAAAAAAATCAACTTTTGTTATCGATGCCGTATTTAACCGCGGCTTTAGTGGCGGTATTGTCCTGGCCTTAAGGGATGGCGTTCCTAATTTTGAGTTTGTGGGGATGGCAAAATCGGTTCCGGCGGAGACAAAATATTATCTTGCTCCGGATAAATCCTATAAACTGCTGGAATCCAGTTTAGAGGAGGTCTATACCGGTAAGCCTCGGATTGAAACCTATGAAAACATCTATTATGGTATTACCTATGCCGTCACGATCAATAAAATAGCGGAATTTATTGATAAAAATTCCGTTTTACTTGAGCAGCAGGGTTTTAAGACCGATCGTTTTTTTTCAACCTCGAATTGATTACAGAAAACCAATCAGTGACCATCAGAGACGAACAATTTAAAGACCAGTTTGGTCGTGTATTTGATTATCTGCGCATATCGGTGATTGAAAATTGTAATTTACGATGCATTTATTGCATGCCGGAAAGCGGAATATCATTTGCCCCTTCCGGTGAACTCATGCAAAAGGATGAAATTCAGCGGATTTTGCGTCTCGTTGTCCGGGCAGGCGTCAAGAAGGTCCGCTTTACCGGAGGAGAGCCGCTGCTTCGAAAGGATTTGCCCGAGATCATTGAAGAATCTGTCAGGCTAAAAGGCATTGACTCGGTCCATTTAACAACCAATGGTTTGTTGTTGCATGAAAAGATTGATGACTTAAAAAAGGCGGGTCTGCATGGTATTAATATCAGTCTTGATACATTGAATGCAGCAAAATTCGTTCAGATCACCCGACGTGATGGCCTGCAGCTGGTCCTGGATAATCTGGTACGGGCTATCGACAGAGGATTCGAATCGGTAAAGATCAATATGGTTGTGTTACGTAAATTCAATGATGATGAATTATACCAATTTGCAGAAATGACCAGATACAAACCTGTGACAGTGCGATTTATTGAGCTAATGCCCTTTGATGCCCATCAGATATGGAAGACAGGACACTTTATGGGAGTTGAACTGATGATCCAACAGTTCAAGGAGATGTACCCGGACCTGAATGCCGATAGTGGTTCTTATACCGAGAAGTACGTATATAAAATACAAGGATACAAAGGCAAAATTGCGCTTATTCCCTCTTACACCCGAAGTCTGTGTGATAGCTGCAATCGCATCAGAATGACCGCTAATGGTCAGATTCGGAATTGTCTTTATTCGGAGCATGAATATGATATCCTTGGGCTCTTAAGAAAAGGGGCGACCGATAATGAATTGATGGCGGTATTCAGGAAAGCCATCCGTGAAAAAACACGGGATGGATGGGAGTCACAACATCAGATGGGTGATAGGCACCGTGAAAGTATGACACAGATTGGAGGTTGATGCAGGGAATGAAAAAATTTACGCATATCGATTCCGGCGGTAAAATAAAGATGGTCGATGTCTCTGATAAAAAGAAAACAAAACGAGAGGCGATTGCTTCCGGAAAGATTACCATGCGGCCTCAAACCGTGTCGGCTGTTCTGGATGAAAAACTTCCGAAAGGAAATGTGCTAACAACTGCAAAACTTGCAGGGATTCACGCTGCAAAACAAACAGCAATGTTAATTCCTCTCTGTCACCCCATTGCACTTAACTGGATTGATATACAGATCGAAAACGAAACGGATGGTTTCAGGATAGAAGCACTCGTCCGCGCCAATGACTCAACCGGAGTGGAAATGGAGGCACTCACTGCTGTTGCCGTGACGGCCCTCACATTATACGATATGTGTAAAGCTGTAGATAAGACGATGCAGATCGGTGATGTCAGATTGCTTAAAAAAACAGGGGGAAAATCGGGTCAATGACATCCCTTGGAATTAGCTCCGAGCTGGTCTGGTTGCTGGCGGCTACTTTCTTTATTGTAGCCATACTCTATTCGAGCGTTGGATTGGGAGGTGGTTCCACCTATACGGCGGTGCTTACGATCACAGGGATCAATTATTTAATGATCCCGACTGTATCTCTTGCCCTGAATCTTATTGTAACGTTTGTGGGAATGATCAATTACGGGCGTGGTGGATATATAAAGTTCCGCCTGATTGCACCTTTTCTTTTTGCATCAATACCCATGGCTTATCTGGGCGGTTCAATACGTCTTTCCCGAACCGTTTTTCTTTGGCTGCTGCTGATAACTTTGCTTTTTGTTGTATTCAGAATTTATTTTGGCTCTGACCTCTCGTTCAGATTTACACTGACAACACGACAAAAAGTCATATTTTCACTTGTTTTAGGCAGTATTCTGGGATTTGTGGCAGGCACGGTCGGAATTGGAGGAGGTATTTATCTGGTTCCGCTGATCATCATGTTCTCACTGGCAAACGCAAAAGAGGCTGCCGCTGCAGGGAGTGTCTTTATCTGGTTGAATTCACTTGCAGGTATTGTGGCGCGTTCCCAGTGGACAAATATTGTATTTATGGACCTCGTACCACTCATGGTTATGGTCCTTCTGGGGGGGTTTGCCGGGTCTTATCTTGGATCGTTCCGGTTTAAGCCGGTGGTTATTCAGAAAACCCTGGGGATCGTCATTATCATTGCTATATTTTTTATCGGCCGAAAAATAATTTAAGGATAATATACGTGACAGAGCACATAAATATAAAAATCCGGTTATTTTCCCATGCCAGATATCATTTCGGAAAAAATGAAGTCACAATTGCCTTACCACGCGGTAGCTCAATTGCTGAGATTGCTGCTGAACTCAGGTCCATGGGAGGCACTAAATTTAAGAAAGTTCCCTTCCGCATTGCGCGGAACCATAAAATCGCCGGAGATAATGAAATAATCCGGGAGGGTGATGAGCTGGCCTGTATCCCACCTGTTCAGGGCGGATAAACATGAAGGTCACCTTCTCAGATAAACCCATTTTCGGATCAGAGGCAGAGTACGCCGGCAAAGACACAGGTGCGGAACTGATTTTTCTGGGTCGTGTACGTGATATTGAAAACGGAATTCCTATTGTTGCGCTGGAATATGAATATTATCCGGAGATGGCCGAAAAAAAACTAACTGAAATCGCTCACGAAACGATGGAAAAATTTGATATTCAGAATCTCGAATGTACGCACCGGATTGGTCCCGTAGCCACCGGGGAAGTATCGGTCAGGATAGTTATCCTGTCCCGAAACCGGAAATCGGCACTGCGGGCGATGCAATGGTTCATCGACCGCCTGAAATCAGAAGTTCCTGTATGGAAATGGGGAATTGCTCAGGATGGAAAGCGGTTTCCCTCTGATACAAAATAAAAGATAAGAATATATTTATGACAATTGTATGTTTTGCAGCCCATCCGGATGATCTGGAATTTAGTTGCACCGGTACACTCTCAAAATTTATAGATGCCGGACACAGGATTATTTATGTGATTGTGACCAATGGAGAAAACGGCTTCAAAGGGGATAACAAGCTGACGGCAGAGAGAAGAAGTTCGATCCGGCGTGAGGAACAGCTGAAGGCAGCAGCAAAACTTGGGGTTAAAGAAGTTATATTTATGGGTTATCGTGACGGTTTCCTTGAGTATACCGAAAAATTGAGGTCAGAGCTGGTGACCATAATTAAAGAACACAAACCGGAAATTATTTTCAGCTTTGATCCGGCAAATCGCGATTATGAAAATTTGAACTTACTTCACAGGGATCACCGGTTACTTTCAGAAGCCGTTTTTGATGCCTGTTTTGCCGCAAAGAATTTGCTGATGTATCCGGGTGCCCGGCACAAGGTTGAGAAGATCTATTTTTTTGCTACCAATCGCCCTAATCATTTTGAAGACATCACCGACCGCATAAATTTTAAACTCGAGTTACTTGCCTGTCACAAATCTCAATTTCCTGATTTTTCGAAGGTGGTTGCATTCATAAAGGAAAAAGTCTCACGTAATGCGGATCCCTATGAGTATAGTGAAGCTTTCAGGGTGGTTATGGTCGAGCAGGTAACGTAGAAGTGGAAAAGCGGGTACGCCAAGAGCCTGCTGAATTGTGTATCGTAAATTTACTAAGACGGTTCGCTGAAAACGCCATCAATGTGATATCCGCAGTTACCGCATAGGTCGCCATTCAGATTACTGGTATGTACGGTATGCCAGCTTCGTTCAATAACCGTTGTCTTACATGACGGGCAAACGGTCGATTGTCCTTCCCGGTCAAGAACATTCCCCAGATAACAGTATTTCAGGCCCTTCTTAATTGCCAGCTTTCGCGCTTTAAATAAGGTTTCGGTAGGCGTTGCGGTATGATCGCTCATCCTGAAATCAGGATGAAAGGCGGTAAAATGCAACGGGGTTGTATCACCAAGATTTTCAAGGATCCAGTCGCACATCCGGGCAAGTTCATCCATATCATCGTTTTCACCGGGAATAATCAGTGTGGTTAGTTCTACCCAGACCCCGGTTTCTTTCTTGAGCCACCTGATAGTGTCCAGGACATCTGCCAGATGGGAAAAAGTCAGCTTATGATAAAAACGCTCAGAAAAGGCTTTTAAATCAACATTGGCGGCATCAATGTAGCGATAAACATCCTTACGGGCATCGCGGTCAATATATCCAGCCGTTACCATTACGGATTTTATACCGGCTTCACGGGCTAACCTTGAAATATCATAAACATATTCTCCAAAGATGGTTGGATCATTATACGTATAAGCAATTGAAGGGGTGTTGTGTTCCAGTGCCAGCTCAATCACTTTTGCCGGATCGATATCGAGTGCCTTCCGGACATCAAGTCTCGCCTTGCTGATTGACCAGTTCTGGCAGAATTTACATCCCAGGTTACATCCGGCCGTACCAAAACTCAGAATTGAACTTCCGGGGAAAAAATGATTTAATGGCTTTTTCTCGATCGGATCAATGGCAAATCCGGTGGGATGCCCATATCCTGCAGAATAGAGCGAACCGTTTATGTTCTGGCGGATAAAGCAAAAACCGCTTTGCCCGGGTCCAATTTTACAGTATCGGGGGCAAAGGGTACATAAAATCTTGCCGTTCTCAAGCGGTTTCCACCACCGGGCAAGTGTACTCATCGTATTCAGGATTTATAATATGGATTTTTTCCGTTTGCGTGATCAGTGACGTCATAAATGGCACTTATCTCAGGGATTGCCTTTTTAAGAGCCACTTCAATGCCGTCTTTCAGGGTGACATTCGCCATGCCACATCCCTGACAGCCACCGCCCATTTGAATAATAACATCGGTTCCTTTGACATCCACAAGCGATACAAATCCGCCATGCCCGGCAATTGAAGGATTTATTTCTTCCTCAATCACTTTGACGACCTTTTCAGCTATGGTACCCTTGTATTCCTCCGGTACCCTGGGGATGTCCATAAATTTGAATCCCCCTCCATGGAGACCATCCTGAAAATCAAGAGTAACACCCTCAACATGCTTTTTAATTTCCTGTTCAATATAAAGATTGAAACCATCAAAATTGACCACGAGATCTTTGTCGCTGGCCCCTTTTTCGGTTACAAAAGCCAGGCCATACTGGACCTGGAAGGGCGAGCGGGCCTGAGCCAGTACACGGATACCGATCACCGGATCGGTATTATTTTTAATTGCATCACGTATCTTTTGCTGGGCAATGTCAGTTACTTTGATCATATATAAGCTCCTCTCCGGGGCCAGAAATTCGCTCTGGCGGGTAGAAAAGGTTTTATTTTTTCGTTATTTTTAATTTTACCGTTTATATTAACGCAATATATAACAAACAGTTCTATGAGTAAAGAATCCGGTTTTATTTTTTTTATTCCGGTCTGTTCGGTAAAAGGTATGCGATGAAAGATCTGTCAAAAGATGCCATTGAACGATACAGCAGACATATTGTTATGCCCGAGATCGGGCTTGAAGGTCAGGAGAAACTGAACAGGGCCGCCGTTCTGGTGGTCGGTGTCGGGGGACTTGGATCAGCCCAGGCAATTTATCTTGCGGCTGCCGGTGTGGGAAGGATCGGTCTGATTGATGACGACCAGGTAGCGTTATCAAATCTTCAGCGGCAGGTCATTTACCGGAACAAAGATGTGGGTCGTAAAAAGATTGAAGCCGCCCGGGAGCATATGAAAGAGCTCAATCCCTATGTTGAAATTGATTCATATGATACCCTGCTGGTGAGTGATAATGCGATGGATATTTGCGCGCCTTATGATATTATACTTGATGGAAGTGACAATTTTGGGACACGTTACCTGATAAATGATGTGTCTATCCTGCAGAATAAGCCAAATGTATATGGCAGTATTCACCGGTTCGAGGGTCAGATATCGGTTTTCGGTATTCCGGGTGAACCGTGTTATCGCTGCCTTTATCCCTATCCTCCCGCTCCGGGAGAGATAGAAAGTTGTGCGGTCGGCGGGGTTTTTGGTGCTCTTCCGGGAATAGTGGGCAGTTTGCAGGTGATAGAAACGATTAAACTGATCACCGGACAAGGAATGAATCTGTCCGGACGGCTTCTTTTGATTGATACATTGAAGATGAAATATGATGAGATCAAAATTGACCGGAATGAACAATGCCCCGTATGCGGTGATAATCCGGTGATCACAGCCCCGATTAATTATGATGAATTTTGCGGTTTGGATGAGGATACAAAATTCATAGAAGAAGCGGATCGACATGGAATTTCACCGGAGTCGTTAAACCAGGCATTGCGTGACGGTGAAAATATTAAATTGATCGACATCAGGGAACAAACAGAAACCAGAATTTGCAGGATCGATAAAGCTGAAAATTTTCCGGCCGGTCGGTATGAAGAACTATTCACATATATAAAAGATGATGATCAGGTTGTCTTATACTGCAGATCCGGAATCCGAAGTGCCCGGTTGGTAAATCAGTTAAAAACGCGCGGTAATAAAAATACCAGGCACCTAATAGGCGGTATTCTGGCATGGATCGAGTGCATTGATCCGGAACAACCCAAATATTAAATCGGGAGAAATACAATGAAAGTGATCATGGATTTAAGTATCGTTCCCATGGGTGTCGGTGTATCCGTTTCACGTTATATTGCAGCTTGTGAAAGCGCACTTCAGGAGGCGGGATT